>Ga0325402_1002108_pt1 | contig 17186 bp, 10 predicted proteins | sample PopdelMetagenome_22_FD_207212 | JGI IMG/M metagenome (GOLD analysis project Ga0325402, IMG submission 207212) | Populus deltoides microbial communities from Bellville, Georgia, United States - Xylem-PdKOR-R3 | ecosystem: Host-associated > Plants > Phyllosphere > Stem > Wood/Secondary xylem... | reverse complement strand
ATGATTTAATAGAAAAAATAAATAAAAAAGACAGAGGAATAAAAAGAGAAAATAAAGAACACAAAAAAGAAATAAAGGGGAAACAGGCAAATGGTTGCCAGTTAAGAAAAGAAAGAGATGTGGGTCAAAATATAAAAGAATCCTATGAAAATAATTAGATGTCACGACGTGATTGGAGGGAGACATTTCTTTTTCAAATTAAGCTTAAGGTGACCAATCTTTTTCACACCATAACCATACTTTGATTAACCACGTGGACTCGAACGTTGCCGACACTGCTCCTTTTTGTCGGCTTTAAAATCTACAAAAGCCGATTCTTATGTTTAATTATTGTTGTTTTTTTTAAATTATTATTGTTGTTGTTTTGAAAAGGTTAATTATTACTTAATTCATGTATTTTAATATAAACTAGTCCCTAATAAGGCTATGTTTAATAATGCGATTTAATCCCTTTTTTTAAACAGTTATTTATATATATAAAAATACAATGTTATTGTTTTTAATTAATCATAATTATAGTTAATTTCATGTTTAATTATAATTAATTATGGTTAAATTCAAAATGTTCGCAAGGAAAAAACCCTCTTTCTCTTTAGTTTATACAATAAAATAAACTTATTTAATTAACAGAATTAGAGTTAAACTATATCAATTATTTGATGTACAATCATCAAACTATACTAAATTTATCTCATTTATTTATTTAATGATTGATAAAGATTTCAATTAAATTCGATGAAAGATATTTTATCAATACCAAATTAATTTATTGATATTTAGAAAATAAAAAAGATTATGATCATAGCTAAAGATAAAGATTTCAATTGGGATTTTATGGTATCCAAAAATGTTGCTAATTAAAATAAAAAATCTAAAACAATATCAAGAATTATGGTCATAGCTAAAGAAAACACATGGTTCAAATGTGAATTTTTATGAATATATATGACTAAGTTGTTAGTTTCTAGAAAATAACGGACTAAGTTATAATTTACAAATTCTGACAGAGCAGTGGTCTTTCACAGTGATTCATATTCAAATTGTCAAACCACCCCCCGCAGAGTATCTAATTAGACTTTTCACTCAAATTTTGACACGTTTCCATGCCCAAGTCAATTAGGCAACACAAAAGAAAGAAATCTATAAATTGAATAATTGATATCGTATAAACTCAAATAATCCATACAACTTGCACCACGTGTTGCCTTTGAATTAATTGTTAGCAAGAACTCGTGTATATTTTTAATTTAAAAATGTTGATTTGATAGTTAAGAAGTTATTTTTAAAAAGAATTCCTTAAATTCAAGAATTATTATGGCTGTATCAAGATTATGTTTGGAACGGGGATTGTTTTTATTTTTAGATATTTTTTTATTTAAAAATATCAAATTATTTTGATATTTTTAGTATTTTTTTTATATATTTTTAACATGCTGATATAAAAAATATAAAAAATTATTTTGATATATTTTTTAAATAAAAAATACTGTTAAAAAATATTATGCATCATAATACTAAATATATTTTAAAACAATAGATCTATTTTAATAATTTGATTTTTTGGTGCCCAGTTAAAAAAAATATGTATCTTTATGCCATCAAAAGATGCTATTAAAATTTGGATTTTTCGTGAAACAGAAAAGAAGTATTATGTACATATAAAGAAAATAAATATATCAAAATTATAAAAAATAATAATTAATTTAATATATTTTTAAAAATAATTAAAAAAAGCATCAGCTACCACGGTATTAAACCGGCACTAATGCTTCCAAAATATCAAAGAAAATTTGAAATCAAACGTTGAAAAGAAAGGAGCCCACAAGAACATCTAATGATCTCTGACTAGATTAGTCTTTAATTAATTAATTAAATTAAACAAGTACAATAAATTCGTGCTAATTTGCAACTAGGCCAAATGCTCATTACCTACATATATGATGCCGTCACCTGTCGGTGCACGTTGATAAATTAGACACACCATGGTAGAAAAACTCTGATCTTCTTCTGAAAACCTCTCCCAGCCAGCCAGCCAGGTCCAAAGAAACAAACCTCTCTGTCCTTCGCTTTGACACGGACGACTGTGTTATAAATATCTGTGGTGATTGTTGAGAGTGAAAAAAAAAATTCAGAGAGAAAGAAAGTGAAAGGTCTGGCCGGGTTAAAGAGCATAGCTGTGAGAGTTGTTGGTGGGTTCAGTAGGAGAAGGAAAGCGAAAAAGAAAATTAAAGTTGAAGATAAGTTGGTGGATATGCTGCATAAGATGATCTTCCCTGTTAGAAGAGTTTGGCTTGCTGTTTCTGCTCGTCTCAGAGCTCGCAAAAATGGTCAGTTCCCTCCCCAGTTTTCCTTCCTTCTATATATATCTCCTTTCTCTCATAATCTGCAGCTTCTTATTGGTTTTTTGGTGTCGCCTTAGCTATGATCTTGTCAATCTATAAGATAGAATTTCTGTTGCAGAAACTATTTACATGCTCTAGCCAGCTAGCTAGATCACTGTGTGCTCATCTGCTCCAGTGGGGTTTTTCTTCTCTGCGATAATTTCTTTCCTGCTTATCCATCATATGGTCTGAAGATTAGCATTCAAAGATTTCTTGACGTTTATACTCTTTTTCTTTTTTTTTTCCTGTCATGTCACTGTTGTCAAATTGAAGCCTATGCTAAGCTGAATTGAGAAATATATATTTAAAAAGACCCTAAATTAAATGCTTGGAAATAAATAATATTCAAGATGCATGATTGACAACGTAATTAAACTTCAACCTTTTGTGTTAATTGAGGTGATTAGTAGCTCACTGCTGCTAGAAAACTTGTTCTTGAATTATTATTTTTTTGATTAATTATTTTTTAAATTTTTAGTTCCATGTTTTTTGAGGTCAGGAAGAAAACAGCACTTGAAGATTCCATTATTTCCATCTGTGACGGACAAATCCACCAAGAAAAATCCACTTGAAGACAATCTGAAACTGTTTCAACATTACAGAATTGTCAAATCAAGCAATTATTCTTTCATAACTAAGAAAATAAAATCATCCTCGCATCTAAGAATCATAATAAATTATTACCAGTTTGGAAAAGTCTAAAAATTTGTGTTAGGTGAGAAGAATTAAGGCAAATTAAATACTTTATGGAAGCTTTTTCCAACCATTGAACCAAACTAATAGTAACAAAGTGTTTTGATTTTTCTTTTTTTAAAATTCACAAACAAGAAAGGCATTAATTTGAAGTTTCTCCTTCAACAGTTTTTTTTTCCCCCTCATGAAGTTATTGATTTATGATTTATTCATCAAAAAGTGATTTTATGATTTATTCATCAAAAAGTGATGAACTCTAAGCTAATAAAAAAAATATTTGCGTATCAATTAATCAAGGTGTTCTTCTTTTTATAGAAATATATATATAAATTGATCTTGCACAACTTTGCAGTAATCTTCAAATTATTATTTCTATTCGAGCATGTATATAATGAGATCAAGGATGTATAGGCCAAGAGACTGTAACCTGTGTCTTCAGAATGAAAAGCATTATTTGATGCCTTTTATTTTAGAAATGCTGAACGCAGGTTGCACCTCAGCCGCCATCACCTTCCCAAACGGAGAACCACTAGGCTGAATCCACTGGCTACCATAAAAATGATTGGGAATTGTCAACTGCCTCGTTTCTTGTACTGGCCAACTAATATAATAGAACAGTATAATATCAAATGCTAGTGATCCAACTGGGGGATTAACAGCATAAACAAACATACAAATATCTTCTGGGAAACATCATCAACCGAAAGATGAGGCTTAGTTATAGGATCAACATCATTTTTAGTTCAATTTTATGCTTAGGTCAATTCAGTAGTGGCCTGACAGCAGCAAATTTATTTTTCTAGTTACAGCTTAGTGGACTAATGTGTCCTCCAGCTCCTAAATGGTCCCTGTCGACTCCTTGGTCCTTTTGGTACTAGGATTTTGGACCACCACCGAGACGTTACTAGTTTTATATCCCAACCACTTGGGGTGTCAGATGATTAATGTCATTTATTTTTTTTGTTGTATGGTCGAACAATTGGGCCACGACTTCATTTATGATTACTCTTCGGCATTAGGAAATACATGTATTCAATGGAAAATTACTCACAAGTTCTTCTCCTCTATGTTTTGTGCAGGTGCTGGTCTTCTGGAGCTTCACAATGATGTACAGACCTGTGGATATGAGGATGTGCAAGTGATGTGGGAAATACTAAGGAGATCGGAATCTGAGCTGATGGCAAGTCTTCCAAAGCGCAAGCAACGGCCTTTTTGGAGAGTTTTTGTTTGGTCTAACCACAGTGCAGCCTCATCCTTCTCTGCAAATCATTCCTGATAAAGGACTCCTGCTTGATCAAGAATAATATGCTGCCTTTTGTCTTGCAACTTGACATGGGGCATTCATAGTTTTACTATCCAACGGCCGTCATTGCAGTAGCATGGTACAGAGCTGTTGCAGGGGTATCCAAATCAGTATATAAGATATGTGCCTTCTGTACATGCACAATGTTTTGTCATAACCCACAACCATAAATGAAATAACTTCCTCGATGAGCTTCAGTTTACTCATTGATGTACTTCGCAGTAACCACAAGCAAAGCTGGGAAAGAAAGGATACTGTGGTAGAACAAGCAGCAATCCAATGTGAGAACGTTGACAAGCAAGTCCCCTATCCATAGCATGTCATTGAAAAATTGCCACCAATACTTAATAACGAGTGACACTACGAAAACTACTAGAGATTCCATCTGTTCATTTATTATCAAAAGGGGAAGCCGAAAGCTAAAACACAGGCGGAGACATTATACACAAGCCAGAGAGCTTTTGAACTCTCTGGTTTGTATTTATGAAAGCAATCTATATCATGATTGACAATCCATTTGATAATCCATATAACATGATTTGCATTTCTGAACTTGAGATGTTAGATAACAAACATAGAGAAAAGGAAACTATCAGTTTCTTGCACGGTTATCATTACCATGTTCGCTAATGGAATTGATTACCCTTCACTAGACCATCATCATTTTCCTCTCTGCAAGAAAGATGTTGATATGTTGGCCTGGATCCGCTACATGGTTGGCTCTTCAAAAGGTATTGTTTCACGTTAAAGTTCATAGCCTCTCGGTGAGTTTTGTCACTGCCTAGATACTGCACTCCTAGCCTATGTGAGATATCAGTATCATTAAATGCTAACTGAGAAACTATAACGCCAAGAAATTTAGAAAGAAAACGTCACTTTCTTCTAACGTTCCATTGATTTCAATCTGTGAAATGTCAGAGGAAACGCAAAAGGAAACGATAAGATGCTTACAAACAGAGAATACGAGTTGAAAAGGTTCAAATCTTCCGGGTCGAATTCTTGAAGCCATTATGTCACTGCAAGGAATTTTTCATATGCTGAAGATTTACACAGCACATATATGCAATGCAAAAACAAACACATACGGATTCCATTGTTATGTTGATTGTTAAAACATTATTTTCGAAGGTAGCGGGCAAAATCATAATTGCCAGGTAATAATTAAATGGGCATACAAGGGGAGTTCAAGAAAGCCTAGATTCTACCCATGGTTGCAGAAAAGGACTAGGGTATCATATCTCATGCAAATGGGTTCTTCTGATATCTATGAAATAATATGCAAATGGGCTCTTCTACAATGACAATATGATACATTAGATATAAAGTGACACATGCTAGCAAACAATATTTCAAAAGTTAAAGAGCACATATTTTTCACTTAAACCTTCGAGTCCGAGAAATCCATCATGAACTATGAGGCAGGTGTCGGAAGTCCCTTGGGTGGACTCCCCATGTATAGGCCACCAATGGGTCTTTAATAGACAGTAACTCCAAACAAGAGTGTCATCAAATGGAAACCATTTTGCAGTGTCCATATTAGAAAGCTCATTTCTACGATAAAAGTGCCTCAAGCACAAACAAGAGTGTCTTCTTCCTTTTCATGTAATCGAGCTTATCACTAGGGTTTGAATGAACAATGTGTTTCCTAGCAGCCAGATAAAAACACAAGGTATTGGCCAGTGTCGGTCCAATAAAGCAGGGCCCTTTGATGGTTGATCTATATTGACGCCTAAGCTTCAGCCTTTCTCCATAAAGTGGCTGTATTAAAATTCAACTTTGCCTTTCCACTTCTTACAATCAAAAGGTATGCCAAAAGATATTTATAGATTATGATTATGAAAGTAGATATTATTTAAAGTATTTTTTATTTAAAAATATATTAAAATAATATTTTTTTTATTTTTTAAAAATTATTTTTAACATCATCACATCGTAAACTAAAAATATAAAAAATATAAATTAAAAAAAAAAAAAAACAGTTCCAAACATCATCTTAACCAAGTAGCTTCCCTGCACATATAGAAATATCTCCAAGAGGTTCAACTGAATTTGAAATTTTTTTCCTTACTAGTCAAAATGTTGGGTTATACCAAACCAGTGAGGTGCCACTCCTGTGGAATATTAGAGACATAAATGAAGAAACTTCAGGATCATAATTCGGGAAACATCAAAAGAAGTAGTACTTGGAGATTTAATATGCGTGAACATTTTAGTATCAAATGCCAAAAGGAGAGGAATTTTGTTAGCTCAAAGAGGAGATTAAGCCAACAACTAAATTCACCGTTCATATTAAAATCAGCAAGGACAATCAGCAATTGATAACTTGTTAATATTCAGGACCCCGACAATTCTACTTCAGGGAATACATGTACAGGAACTTTTACATCGTGCAGTTTTTTACCTTCCTAACAAACTAGACAAATTATTCCTGCAAAACTGTTTCTAAAAACTTCTCTGAACTTTAAATTACAGAAAAGCAGAAAAACTAAGCTAAGAATACAGCAGTGCAACCAAGCAAGGGCATTCTTTTCTTTGGGTACCTTTTGATTGGTTGCTGTAAAACGTGGTACACTGGATCAAGGGAAGCTATAGCAGAAGAATCTCTTGCTCTGACTCAAATTTATCTTGTTGGAGGCAGAGTTGTATGACAAGGGCAGGGAACTAATTCACAAGAATATGAAAAGGAGTTGACAGCAGCATTGTTAACCAAGCATACATGTTAATCTGCTCCTTTAGACCAGCCACCAAATTAACCACATCCCAAACACAATTTTTTTCCAGGACTTTATTCTTCTGATGGGTGCGTGCATATTTTCTCCAGCAGCAAGGGCCAGTCTTCTCCAAGCTCCTGTGGGTTAAGCTCCATTGCAACCTTGAAATCCAGTAATGATATTGGGAAGTGGGATCTCTGTTCTTGTGTTCCATTCAAAATCATATTGCTACTTTGCACCTGAAAATGATGGCCAGGCAGAAAACCATTAACATGCTTACTCTCAGAATGGTTCTTCTGGGAATTACTTTTTGTCGAATAATCACATCCACGCTTTCTATTAATGAGTTCAATGCAGGACTTGATCAGCCTTTTCAAGTAAGCATCCAAGCCACTGTTCAGTAAACTGGCAGAGTCCATAGATACATCATGAAGGCCATGTGCTGTAGCGAGTTGCTGCATCCGCTCTCTTAGCGTCTGTGTATCCAGCAATCCACCACTATCATATGAGCTAGCACATCTACCTTTGCTTGCTAGAGTCAAGGGCCTATGGGAACCACCTGCACTCACGGTGCAAAATGGAATTCCAAGTGGTGCCCGAAGTGGAGTTACAGTAGATATCTCAGATATTTCACTCTGTTCTTTACTATGTACAGAAACTAAACCATCTGTTGACTGTTTTATTAGTGGTAATTTAGCAGGGTGGTGGAAAACTTCCCCTTCTTGATGATGCTGCACCAGCTTCTGTATACCATCTTCTGAGGCTATATTATCATCTGTAACTGTTGAATGATGAGAAGCAAGATCCGCATTCCCATTTGGATAAGAATACGACCCATCACTTGCAGATGTAGGAACCTCCTTATCACGACTTGGTGGCGGCGGCGGGACAGTGGCATTACAAGCATTTTTCAAAATCGAACGTATAAATTGATTATGTATCAGCACATTATCTTTCCCAATAACACGAACACAGAGCTTATTAAACTCAGCCTTGCTCAGCTTCAAACTCAAAAATTTATTCAAATAATAGAAGTACAACTTCGACCTCTCTGCCCCAATTCTCTTCACTATCTGAACTTTCAACTCCACGAGATTCACCCGCGAATGCTGAGTTGACGGTTGCATTTCTCTCACCACATAGTCAACAACAAAAAAAATACACAAAAGACTATAAAAAAATCACCGTTCCAACCAAAACCCCTATCTAAATCAGGGTTATTTCACTCCATTTCCAAAATCCCATTTTCCACAACCCTAGAAGAAAAACCGCATTGACTTCAACAAAACCCATCAATGCCATTACAGAACACATCTTCTAAGCACAATTTAACCCTACAAACCCTGAAAAAAGACTACAATTTCCCCTCCCAAAACTTAAGTTTTACAAAATAAACCCAAACCCTAGTCATGTTAACCCCAACTTCACAACCAAACAAAACCTCTTATTGCCCTTATAAAAAAAAAATTGAAAACCTTCAACGAAACTCTATCAAAAACCCCTCCTTTTCCAAGGAGAAGCTATCAATTCCAACTTTCCAGATATCACCCAGTAAAGCTAAAGAGCTTAAAATAATGGGTTTCTTCTAAAATGATTAATACAACCGAGGGAGAGAGATTTGGAATATGTGAGATTCTAGAGAGAGAAAGCTTTTTATGGGTCTGACCTTGTTTGGAGCTGGAAAGTTTTTCAGATTCCGAGAGAAATCAAATTCGATGCAGTAGTAGCTAAGAAGCTTCCTTCTTCTCTCTTGCACTAAACTATGTATAAAGTGCTGGCAGCTTGGCTTAATAATTCGTTGCTTTCACTTTCTCTCACTAGAAATCACATTTTTTTGGGATTTCAATTCAATTCATTTTGAGGTTTCCTCTCTCTTTCTCTGTTTTAATTTTTTTGGGTTTTCGAGTGACATTTTTATTTTTATTAAATAAGGAATTGAAATCTCATTAATAATAATAATAATAATAAAACTTAATAAAACCTCACCGTTTTGGAATGCATGTGCTATTTTGGGATGTTAGGTGTTGCCAATCACGCTTTTAATTTATTTTAATTTTTTAAGTTTTAAATTAATTTTTTTATTATTTTGATGTACTGAAAATGAGAATTAAATTTTTTTAAAAAAATAAAAAATTATTATTTTAATATATTTTCAAATAAAAAAATATTTTAAAAAATAATATTTATCACACTTTCAAATACACATTTAACACATTTAACCTTTCAATTTCCACACAGTTGATTTTTAATATATTTTTAAAATATATTTTAATTTATAAAATATTAAATTGATATTTTATCTAATAATTTTTATGATTTTAATTTGTTTGATATAAAAAATAAAAAATTATTTTAATATATTTTAAAATAAAAAATATTTCATACATAATAAAAATGCAAGGAGCAAACATTACTTCTTTTTTTTTTGGCAGAGTATGTCATTCATTTATTAGATCAATATTTTTATTAAATAATAAAAATATTGATCTATTTATAGTTTATCATATTAATATTTTTATTAAAATAATAATTTTTTGTTATTTTTTTATGTTATGCCCTGAGTTTTACTAAGTTAATTATATTTTATCAAATCAATGTTTTGGTTTGAGTTATGAATTTCTAGATTTAACAACAATGCTTCTTCTTTTTTCCTCCTTTATTTTCTTGTTTTATTTTATTTTATTGAGAAATTAAACATCAAAAGTACAATCAAGGAAGAAGGCTATTAGAAATGGTTGGCATACACAAGGCTATAAAATACCACATAATTGAAAATTACAAGGCATAGTTATGCTAATATTAGTGGTGGAGGGAAATGTTTTAGTATTTCCTCAGTACTAAAAAATCTTGATACATTTTTTTAATCAAATATTTGGCGTTCAATCTTAATATTGAAGATCTATTGTAAGTTAGAAAAATATTATTTTTCCAGCAATTCACATGTTCCCTTCACACTTTCCAGCTTGGAGGGTCGTGCATCAATCCAGAGCATGCCATGTTGGAGTCAAAACTCTAAAAAGACTAATCCTGCATCAATTTTGATCGCCAGTGAAGATTCGCAAGGTCGGCCTACAAAGTCAGCCGCAAAGCTAACTTTTTTTTTTTTTTTAGTTTAATGTGGGTGTCTAGACCAGCTTAAGCGCACCTTGACTAATCCCACAAACCCTAAAGTTAATGACCATGTAAGCCTCCAGTGACCATTATATGAGCAACCACATGGTTTAAACTTGAGACCACAAAGGAAGCAAACCTCTTTATCCCAAACTCTTATCACTGGGCCACCACCTAGATGATTACTCTTTATCTCAAACTCTTATCACTGGACCACCACCTAGATGGTTACCGCAAAGCCAACTTTACTTCCACAAGAGCAGCAGACAATTATTGAAATTGTATTAGATTGGGAGATTGTTCTCAACAAACAGCAAGTGGGACTCAGTATTGATTGCTTGAAACAAAATATTTAGCATTCATGTGAAAGCTACAAACAAAATTTACTTTGAAATCAGCCATAACCAACACTATATATCAGCCAGATTGCAGCTAATCACTCCAGAAAGGTGCTCGTGAACAATGCTTGCTATCTGGATGGTAGTTTTGTTGTCAGACATGTAAACAAAACTACCATCCAGTTTTGTTATCTGGATCACTGAAGCTGTTCATCAGGGAAAAAAAAAAAGTTTCTTCATAGTTGGGTTCATATATCATGATCAAGCCAAGACCAGAAACTTATTCATGTTTGCTTTCATGTAACGTATATTAAATAATTAAAATGGAAAAGTGTAGGCTTTGATGAGTTTAGAGTGAAACAACAAGGCTCACAAAGTATCTGAATTTACGAAACCAAATCAGCTGAAACTAGAATTCTGCTACTTGCATTGCCAAGAGTTGAGATTTCATTATAAAAGACAGAATTTCATTAATCAAAGGATATTATTGTCCAACTAAAACAATTGCAGTCATTTAAAAAACAAGACAGGAAAAAAGGGTAAAAAGAAGAGGATGAAACCTAGATGCTTTCCTTCTCTTCTTCCATTCATTCCTTTTACTTTAAGTAGAAGTCAACGAAGTTGGCAAAATACAAATTAGATATCTTCACAATTGACTTCGTTTCCTTAGCCTTTTGAACCCTGCCTCCAAAAATACTGGCAAGAATCCACCAGAAGCGCTAAATGCACAATGCCAAAAGAGCAACTGCAAAAATTTGTTTATAACTATCAAACAAAAAGTTCTCACACAAGAACAGGAGCACAATTCTAGAGCAACACGTGAATTAATAAAGGAAAATATAATATGATTAGGATGGACCAAGATTCAAAGTCAATTTTAAAAATTCATATCTTTCAATAATTTTTGCGCCATATAAAACATGCCAAAAAATACAACAGACAAAATTGCGCAAGAAGACTAATACTCAAAAATGCATGCACAAACATGCATTCATATGTAAACAAACCAAATCGAGATCCAGCATAATGCAAAATGCTCATACTTCAAAACAGGGGGAACAGCTGTAAACATTACACCTAAAAATAGGTGAATCCCTTCATGTTCAGGACATTGAGATGCTCAAGTTTTCAAGCCAATCCTCCCTTTGTAACATTATTGCTTCTCAAGAAATGATAAACGAGTTACATGTTTCAATTTTAAGGTTTGGCTTCAGTTACATACCTGTAAAAGAGGTGCATCATGCAGGCCCTATATCCTCACTTAAGATCACGCTTTCTGGATTAAGCTGTCCGCTGCAGTAACTAGAAGGAACAGCAGAGAGCTCCTGCCTTCCTCTCCACTCTTCACCAGGTTTCAAAGTAATGGGCTTTTCCACACAAGCAGCCTCTACACACAGCATATGCTTGTACTCGTCATCACCAAGATCAGGTATGGTCTTTGCTTTCTTATCCCAGGGATTCCAAACCACTGCAAGGGGGAATAACTATACTTAATTACTTATATTGACTGAGAACAATCAAAGTTCCCACAGAAAACTTGTGGTTTCCTACGCACACTTAATTAGTTCAAGTTCACCCACAAATGGCCAAAACAGCATGTGTTCAATCATTTGAAACAAAGATTATTTTGAAACAGAACAAAAAAGAAGAATGCTGTCATTTAATGATGTCAAGACCACGGTTTATGGAAATCAAACAAGGGACTTCTACCAAGATGCAATTAGAGCTCTCCTCCGCAGACCCTTGGAACGCACAATCTAAATAAAATTTCAAACTACAAGCTCTAATCCACTGACAGCTCTGAGAAACTTTCAAAGGTGCATGCCAACCAATACAAATTTAGAAGAACATTTACACTTGACATATGAACATACAGCAAAAGTAGCTAATGCAGCAAGATAAGAATGTTATGCATTTCCCAAATCTCAATGGAGTCTCTACAACATTGCTTGCTAGTGGCCTAGCAATATGATATGCATGCAAACAAAATTTTCACTCACCAGCATCAGGAAGTCCATCTTTCCGCAATTCAAATGTTCTCTTCCTTTCATGGTCCAGAACAGCAATTTTGGTAGGTGTTCTGAGATATACTTTGTCCACCTTCATAAAAAAGAATAGAAACAAGTACCACAGAATATTTGTATGAAAAGAAGCTGAAAGGGTACTGAAAACAATCAGCATTTCTGTAAAAAACAGATACTGACTTCTGATTCAAAGACTATTGCATCTCCTTGTTCAGTGAATCGTTCTCTGTTCTTCAGATTATCCAAATAATCTAGTGTTTCAAGTCCTTCTACCCTCACTTCACTAGACAAAACCAACATGTGACTGAATCAACAAAGATTTCAAAATACACTGATACAATCATTATATATCCACCCATCACAGAGAGAATAAAAAATATGACTTTGTTCAATTCATCAATTATGCATTAACATTTCTACTCAAAATGGTGATTTTACAAAGAAAAAGATAAAGAGTATTACACAACGAACAAAGTTAAAAATCGCTGCAAAATAAGTAAAAACCCAATAAACTACTTAGCATACAAACAAAAGGACCTAAAGATGCCAGCAATAAATAAATATTGTCAAAGAACCTGATATCCGTAACATGAAAATATGTGTGGTACGCAAATGTAAACGTGAAAGATTTCCCATCAGTATTTGTATTTCGAATGCGAGAGGTCAGCATCAAATCTCCTCCAGGACCCAGAGTTATCCGTAGGCGAAATTCGTATCTGTAAATAATTTGTATGTATTTCGCATCACTTGGCACTTAGTAGAACTGGCAGCCCAAAAATACACAGATGCAAATATCTTAATATAAAAATATTTCTACAAGTTAATATTGCAAGGCATACAACTATACAAGCTCCAATCGTGCACCATATGATTACAAAATATCTATCCCTGTAAAACTAGATCCAACTTCGGCAAAAAAAATCACATTACAGACTGTTCTATCATACTGAATGAAGCTTTACCTGCTTTTGTTTTTTGAAATGGAAACAAATAATTTGCTTCAAATGTTGTGTAAGTAATGCATCACAAGACAAGTTGAACTGCATTAAACTTCATAATGAAATTTGAGTCACGCACCTGTGAGGCCAGATCTTCACATCTTCTTCAGAGTGTTTAAGTATTAAGTCAATGAAGGCCTTGTTGGAGCTATTTGTTGGGAAAGGTGGGGGGTCATTATCAATAGACCAAAACCTGGTCCTTGCAAATCCATGTGGTTCAAGAGAACCAAGATTGCTGAACTGCATATGCCAATAAATTTAATTTGAAAAGATAATTTTAATGGCAAAATATGATTAGTTAACATAAGAGACAGACATACTTGAGGAAAGCAGATTGGAATACCTCCACGGATAGCCTTTGGAGGCTTAAATATAGCCTGCACAAACCACCAATATAGTTTACAAAAAAAAGAATGCATTGGCCAAATCTAGGAAAAAGAAATGACTATGACATATGACTGATTGCCATCATCTTTGAGTAGCACACCCATCTGAAATAGAAGATGGGATAAGATTACAATTTATTAAGCACTAAAGCTTATATAATGCCAAACCCATAAAAAGAAGCAATCAAATTAATATTAATAACGAAGAGAGCATGAAATAAAGTGTCCGAGTTTTAATACATCATAACACTTTTAAAAAAGAAATTTGATGACATTAATGGAACTGCACATTAAGACTGTGAGTCTAAATGATGTAAAAGACATGGATTCCTATCCAGTTCTCCATTTCAACTACCTTACTCTAATTATTTGGAAACATCTTTGTCATACACCTTTCTCTTTCTATGGTGGAATCTAAGGTATCTAAGCTAAAAAAAGGTTCAACTAAGCTGTAAAAATGTAAAATTTAAGTTTCAAAGCCCAATATTCTTCAATGTTAGAATTAATTTTTTTGATTATCCAGAATAATGAAGTGCATTTTCCTAGGCACCTATGGTCAAAGTTTTTATGCATTTTAGGTCTTCTAGGTTGAATATTCATCGAAGAATTTATGTAATATCTCTAGAAAATCCTGGACTTTATTATAAATAGGAGATCAGGGCAATTAAATTATTTCAAGTCAGTAGACTTCCCCTCTACAGAGAGTAAAATGTGTGACTATGTTTCCACCAATGATTCCACAGTCACAGGCTAATAAATCCTACATTAAACCCTTCATCGTTTGTACCAAGGATATATAAATTAAAGTGGTATGCTCATAAAATTTTCAGAGATACCCCTTCTGTGGACGGCGAATAGAGATGTATCTATATGTGACTTGTTTATAAGACCAATAGTCACCTTCTAGTTATATTAGCAGAAATCTCACCACAAAGTTGCAAGCATTTCCCGATACCATCATGTTTTCACAAAATGACTTTTTGAAGCATCTTGACTTGTAATTCAACAAACATGAGTGTATGGTTACTTTCTAATATTCTTCTAACATTCTGTACTTCATCAGCAAACAGACAGAGTTAAGCAACAAGCCACATTTGAAAAACCACTGGAATGGAATTACACCAATTACTGAACAAAGAAAGTAAATTACTTCTATAAACTAACGGTAAACAGCTACAATTGCATCAAAAGAATTGCTGAAATTCATCATGGTTGCTCAAATGTACAGCTTATATATCACAGTAACCGGATGTACCTTACTACTAACAAAAAGCAATTCTTCCCCACGTTCATTCTTCCAGGATGTGACATGACCTCCAAACAAGTATACCTGGTCATAAAACCACTCTAATCAACAAGCTTTCTTCTCGAACAATAGAGAAAACAGTACACAAAGCATGCACTGGAGATCAATGCAAGTGGGGGCATTTATGATTCCTTTAGTAAGGAAAACAAAACAATGGTCTAGCTCAATACTGCCAAAATTTCTTGTTTTTGGATACACCTCAGTAACAGCAGCTATCAAATCTACAAGATTAACAAAAAAGAAACCAACTTGGATTCATAATCAGCCATAACATGTAGCCTATTCAAATAGGTTCAGATCTAACATCCAGAATGAAGCACCATTGCCATTTCAAACGATACAAAACCAATCAAAGTCCAGAAAGGATAAAAAGAAAAGCACTGGATTTGCAAAGAAATGAAGAAAAGGGCAATTGGGTTTCATTAATTACACCAAATCAAGAGATAGATAAAGAGAGAAACAAACCTCCGCAGAGCAGCCTCGAACCTCACGCAAGATGATCTTGTCAAGGCCATTTATACCCTTACAAAGCTCCACGTACTTGGTCTCTTCAGACATCGCTTGTCTCTTATACACAGAGACACAGACACCTCTTTTTGTCTGCAGAATAGTAAAATCCCTTCGAATCTGTAGGATCGAAAACTGGAGAAGCTGTCAGATGGAGACAGAAGACAAAAGGCGAAAGAAATATTTTTTGGGATTTTCTGTATTTCTTACATCCAGAGGACTACGATGCTTGTGAATGATAAAATAATATTTTTTATTTTAAAAAATTATTTTTTATATTAACACATTAAAATAATTTAAAAATAAATAAAAAAACTACAATAAAAAAAAATTTAAAAATTTTTTTTTAAAAACATTTTTAAAATAAAAAAATAAACAGACTTAAAACTATGCACTGCTAGTTAAGTATAAAACTAAAGGCATAAGACTTGTGTAAAAGTATATTGTTATCCTCTCACGTATTATTAAGAATGAAATGTTAATTTCATCGTCAAATTTTTTTGTGGTGATTTAATCATAATTAAAGAGTAATTAATTTTGATTTTTTATGAAAATATAAAATTAAAAGATAAAAAACTAAAATGAAAACAACATTAAACAGGGATAGCAAGCCATAAATTTTAGTAAAGATATATTTTTTTTCTCAAACTTCAAAAATAATCTTAATATTTTTAAAATTTTATTTTAATATAAAAATATATTTTTATTATTTTTTAATTTCTAGTTAAGAAAAAAGAAAAATATTACTGAATTCTAGCAACAGAAAGAAACACTAAAATAAACACATGTCATTAATAACGATTTAAATCACTAAAATAAATGGTATTTTATGTTAAATTATTTCATTTAAAAAGAGATATTTTTTTTCTTTTAAATTTTATTAAAAAATAAATCTGAGCACATTTAAAAGATCCATCAGATCTTTGATTACAGAAGGGAGATAACATGGATGTCCTTTCTAACAAGTCCTTATGCGCGCAGGACACAATATTTATTTATATATTTTTAGAGACCTCTTACAAGAGGAAGATACATTTTTCTTTATTATATTATCAAACAGTAGAGTGGAGGATCTTTCTAGCACAAATCACTCCTTCATTTCTTCGTATGCGTTTTTGAATTGGTTCCATTTCTGGTCCAAAGTACCTTATGATCAGCCCTGGTGTAATGCCATGGCGTTTCATTGTTTCAGGATCCATTTCACTACTGGTGCTGCTACCAGAGGCGGCCATGAGATTCTCAGAGTAGCCCAAGCTAACTGCTATGAACCCAAAGTTGTATTTGTTTTCCAATTCGTCCATCAAAAGGTTGGCCTTCTCAGCAGTTACCATGTCAATGGAGATAAGCGCACCAAACCCGTAACCTTTGCTGCGGAGGGAGTCCAAGAGATTGTGCTGAGGGTGATCTTCAAGGCCTGGATATATGATT
>Ga0325402_1002107_pt1 | contig 17187 bp, 14 predicted proteins | sample PopdelMetagenome_22_FD_207212 | JGI IMG/M metagenome (GOLD analysis project Ga0325402, IMG submission 207212) | Populus deltoides microbial communities from Bellville, Georgia, United States - Xylem-PdKOR-R3 | ecosystem: Host-associated > Plants > Phyllosphere > Stem > Wood/Secondary xylem... | reverse complement strand
AACTTGATGAGTGTCTTGCAGTTTGTTGATTTTAATTAATTCTTCAAAACCAAATATTGATCATATGGTTCAAGTATCTGCTTTCAGAGTTATTTTGGCAGAGATCAGGTGGTGTTTATTCTTATGCTCTACATCTGTTGGTTAACAGCTAGAGCTTGCATTCAGAAAGGAGTTTGGAGAAGGCTCAAGCATTTCAAATGGCGAGGTATGCTGCTCTCTTGAGTATTTGACTCATTGTTGTACCCAAAAAAGGGTTAGCGTATAAAAGGAAATCAGCTTCTTATATACATACAAACATAGTCATTTAAATTGTCAGTTGACTATGTAACCAAGTGTATTGCCTCAAGGGATATGTTCAGTATTTGTGTATTCACCATTTGGGTCCTCTAAAATACTTGTTAGAAAATGGAATTGCCTGAGGTACCTTACTGTTGTCTCACTCTCCCTCTCTCAAAGATAAAAACAGAAAGGCCAAAATCATCTTCTGCCATTGCGAATAGAACATTAAGTTTTATAGAATGGATAATTAACGCAACCATTGCGAGAAAACTAATATGTATAAATTTGTATTGGAGATTCTGAATATATTACGAGGAAGATGCAACTGTAATTGGACACTGTCCGAAGGTAGTGCGGAAATATTCTTATTGTTTAACCATGGTTATTATAACTTGATTAAATGAACGAAGTTGTCATCTACAATAATTTTCATTACAAGGTTTTGCATGGATATTGCCTGTTGAGAGGAAGGAGCTTTGTTCTGGGACCTCATTTGTCCAAACTTGATGATACTTGGATGATTAATTCTTTTTCCATTTGATTCAAATGAGAGCAAAAGAGAATTTAGATTTTAGTTTTTTCCGTTATTGGACTAGATATAAATGGGTATCACAAATCTTTTATCTCCACATTCTACCAGTTCTGTTATGTATTTTAGTTTCTGTTCACCATTGTCATAAACTGGGATGCTTAATTTATAGAAGAGTTAAATATATTTGGTTTTGCAGAATGCATCAGCAGGAATATTAAAACACATCCTCATTTGGGTGGAGGAGCAAACTTATTGGATTGCCCATCGATTTCTCGTTCTTGGTTTCGAATTAGAGCTCTATTCTCCCAGCGAATATTGCATGGTGTATTGGTATTTATATGTTGTCTTGATCAGGCTTGCAGAGAAAACACATCTGAAGATGACAGTGAGTGATGGCAGTGGTAGGCGTACCTCTACTTCTCACTTGTTTTGTTTTCAAGGATAGAGGTTAGGATTTGGGAGCAAACGAGTTTGTGAATCATGTTGAATTGGAGGCATAAAATTGCACTAAACAACTCTGCTAGATTGCCAGCTAGAGGTTTCAGTCTAGGAATTTTTGCACTTAACAAGGGAAAAACAAAATAACAATTCACTAGATGAGCCTGCAAATGAACTGTTGCTTAACATGAATTTGACATATGGGTTATTCGCAGTCTCATCTAGCATTTTCAGACCATTGATTGAACAAAAATGGCCTCCTGGGCCAATTTTAGTGTGGGCAGACTATTAGTGCCAGGATAATAAAATATTTCTTATATTCTGCATGCAATTGTTTCTGCTCTGGTAAATCTCCCTAGCATACAGCACCAGCTTGTTTTATTCATGTTCATCTGTCAATCAGCTAAACAGAAGGGAAAGAAAAGAAAGGATTCTCCGAAAGATCTGGCAAGAGAAGCTCGGATCCCACCAGCAATCTCGTTTCTTCAATGCCAAATATGTCTTGCTGAGGGGCTCGCACTGGTACATGTGCCTTATTCTTAATGCTTGCTCTGTCTCATATTGTTTGTCCATCGCACAAAAAGCTAGAATTCCATGAAGAATTAATAAATTGCAAAATATATAACTTCATTCAATTCACGGGCAATTAAAAAATCTCTTAGTACAACCTGAAGTCAGTTCTTTCGAATAATTAGAGATAGTAATTCCTTGTGATTGAACAACGAACAGGGGGGGGGGGGTGTATGGTTCATGAGTTTATGCATCCATTCTCGAGAACTACTAGACTTGGTGTTACTGTATAGAAGTGGTCATCTTTTCCATTTCATACGCCCTTGCTTCTAGGTAGTTTGAACCCTAGTGAATCTGAGATCATATGCTTCCATTTCTTCATATAAAATGTGTTCACTTCACGCCATTTTCATCTCAAAGGATCTAAAGTACCTGTTCTATCTGTCTAGCTACTCGCTGCTCTGAGGAATGAACTGATGGTCTTACAATCTCCCAGCCCGTTTAATTCTGAACATGAGGTAAAGTGCTGTGTTGCCAATATAAATGATGCCATCTAGATCTTTGCACTATTTTTGATTCGGTCATTTGGAGGAGCAAAAAATAATTAGCTTAGCCATCACAGAAAAGTGTATCATTTTTTGCACAGAAGCTACCATAAGATGGCTTAGTGATATGTTATTTCTTCTCTCACCAAATTTATTTATTTTTTCCAGAGGTTTATACAGCATTTTGAACTTCTACAAAAAGCTTGTATCCCTGATCTCATTTCATACCCCTCATTCAAGGAATCCACTTCCCATGCTCGCCTCTCCGTAAGCAGCCTATGATTGTTCTAGTTATTGCCTGCATAATCCTTTCTTATACAAACCTGAACGGATTTCTCTTTCTATCTATAGAGTTTGGTTATGTATAATTACTTCAAGGATGCACAGAAGATTGCAAAGGAGGTCAAGAGTAGTTTTCTCAATGACCCAGACAGATTAGCTGAACTTTGCATATTGGAGCAGGTTGCAGAGCACAATAGTGTTGCCCTAAATGTGATTTCCCGAGTCGGAGCTCTTGACCCGTCCCTCAAGGTTTCTTTCAAGTTCATCCACCACCCATGTTTTGCCACTGTTGTTGTCAAGAGATCTTGAAGGTTTGTTTTTAGGACCATCAATTTTGAAACACTAGGCAATTTAGTGAGGTGGTATAGCAATTGTAACATTCGTCGTCCCTATCAATTTTCTCCATTATTTTTATAGCATTATCTCCAAAGAGGAAGCGAGTAGCATCGTCGACTGTTCTCTAATCTTATTTGTTTTGGCAAACAGATCGCTATTGCACCATGGGAGGCCCCCCAAGTTTACAGCATTGGGCTGAGCTTTTTCAGCCGAAAAGACGACCAAACCCATTTTAGTAAAATAAAATCTAGTAATAGCCTTGGAAGCCAATCATCTCCCTCTATGAGTTCGAATCTTAAAATTAGCGTTTAGAAAGATTTATTAAATTATTTTGAATTTAGCGGGCCGAAGTAGGGAGTGTGCTTTTAAGATCATTCGAGGGACCTGAGACTTTCTAGAATGCTTCGATCTTCGCACCAAACAGAGAGCCCTGCCAAAATCAAATCTTGGACGCCCGAAAAGTGATCAAACGGCTACAGTCTTTTTCAGCGTAATTTAAGGTGTACCAGAAAGTGGAGACCACTATCAACGTCACTTTCAAATAAATTCTTTGCTTGGATAGAATTTTTTATTAGAATCTTTACTTCGATAGGTAAAACGAATTTGTTTTTATTCTATGGTTTTGGATCCGGGCTTAACATCAAATTGTTAGAAAAAAATAATTCATGAATATATTAATTTAAAAATAAATGGACGGCTTTAAGAATCTCAGTCTCCATGAATCTGCTTAAATAATTTAAAAATGATCTAAAATGCGGATTGTAAAAGAAATTTGAATTTCTTTGGAAATATATATATATATATATATATATATATAATTCATTATCAGATTTATTCAAATAAAAAATAATTTAAATTAACTTACAAGAAAATGTATCAAATAAAATCTTATCTTAGAAAAAACCCAAATTATTATAAGAATATTATATCAGTTTTTGTTCTGTCAAACAAGAGGGCCAGCTAGGATGGACCACCGAGCATGAAAGTGGGTGCAGACACCAAAAGTGAAAGCAGAAATTAAGACGACAAAAGCTGCCCTGTCATGTCCCTGTCAATAATTCAAATCATGGGTAGATCTGTTCTGTGTGTAAACTCTTTATGTTTTTTTACCCTTTTTTTCCCTCTCACTTCCATTTCTATTTTATTGAAGGCTCACCGTCCTTGTGCGACAAGGGTGGCAGCCACATTTAGAATCACTGCAGCAATGGTGGCTGCTCATACAGCTGTGTTCCAAGTGGCACCAACTGCGACGGTGATTTTCTAACAGCTTTACCTACCACTTCGTCCAAGCTGTATTACCTCTTACTTTGTGTTTTATATGTTAGACATGACATATATAATATGATTTCATACACATTTTAGATAGCATAATACAAGTTGTTATGAGATATTTGATGTGCTTTTGAATATAATAAATACGTTTTTTTTTAATCAGAATATATCTCCTATGAATAAAAATAATTATTTTTCAATTTATTTATCACTCATTTATTTTTAATTTGGTGGAGTAGAACTTCATCAAGTTCAGTAAAATGAATTTTCCACGCAAGGGCTTGAGTGTTTTAGTGTGCAATGACTTGTTTTTTTGGTCCAATTTAAGAATGCATTTTATTTAAAATAAATATCAAATAAATATTTTTTAATGATTTTGATGTGTTAATGTTAAAAATTAAAAAAATAAAAAAGATTATCTTAATATGTTTTTAAGTAAAAAAACTTTTGAAAAGCACACAACACTGAAGTACCAAACACACATTTAACTTAATTTATGATTTAAATCTTAAATCAAAGTAAAAAAAAGTTAAGAAATTAATCCCAAAATAATCTCATCGATGTAGAAACAAGGGAAAAAAAAATATAAGCAAGCTCAAATAGAATTGAGAATATAAAAAAATAGCAAACTAAAAATGAGATTTAATTTAGAGAGAATAGAACTGATTTTGGTTCTCTCATGCATCATGATTCAAATATGATGCCTTTAACCTTTAGCTGGCCAACACTATTATTATAAATATAATCATAAATCTCTGCTGTTTCTAACCCAACTGTCCCTTTCACTTCTTGCTGTTCTTGGACAAGAAATTCTCACCATGGAGTAATCCTAAAGCTACATGCTAAGACACAAGCATCAATATTACAGGTTTGAATTCTCACACATACAACGTTATTTTAACTTGTGGTAGAGTACATTAATGGCTTGCATTTTAAGAAATAATCAACTTCTGTTACCTCTCTTGTCTTTCTCTTCTTATATATATATATATATATATATATATAGATTGCTAGGAAGTTGTTTTTTTCTTATTTAATTAAGGACCCATGAGTTGGCTTAGGCTAGCATTACTATTGCTAGATTCAAAAGCTCAATTATTTTTTGTTATTTTCCTCTCACTTGTAGATGGAATAAATGTTTATTATTAGAGACAACATGATTATGAGCCTGTTTGTTTTTATATTTTAAAACTGTTTTAGAAAAAAATATTTTTTTTTAATATTTTGTTTAAATTAATATTTTTTTTTTGTTCTTAAATCATTTTAATATGTTGATGTTAAAAATAACTTTTAAAAAATTAAAAAAATTAGTTTAATATAATTATGAATGAAAAACACTTCAACAATATTTAATCTGTCATGTTTGGGTTTATTTGTTGCTATCATTTAGGAGTGATGATGATCCTACTCTTTTATCTTCTTGCTTTGTGATACTTAACAATTTAACGAACAATTTATAATTTAACTAAGAAATTAATCAGCTAGAATCTAGCAAAGCCCAGATAATTAATGCCACTTAATCCATCTCTTAATATTAATTATACAATATTTTTTCATATAAAAAAAATCTCAACGTTGTAATCGCTTTTTTTTTTCTCACAATTTATCATTCACAAAATCCTCACTTGGTAATTAATAAATGCATTATATCTTCAAGAAAATAATAAATTCTTAAAAATAGACAGAAAAAGGCAGGATTTTTACCACCTGATTTGCACAGGTAGAGGCTATTTTTAGCGAGGGGACAGACAGTGCCACAGTGGCAGACCATCTTCTTACAAAGCCGTATTCCTGACAGATAGAGATTAATACAGAAACCAAACTACCCTACGAACGGATGGAGACAGTATTATTTATAATTGTATAAAAATAGCATATAATAATAATATTAAAAACAAAAATAATATTCAAGACGCCGACGACCCAACAAAACTCGAGGAACTCGTATGGACATACACCATCACAGCTAAAAACTTTCATAGTTCTCTGTCAAACGGAGATAGGAAGACTTTTCTTCCTCATCTTTGTCACTTCTTCCTCTTTGCCCCGTCATCTCTCTCTCTCTGATATTCAGGTTCAGGTAGGGGATTGTTACGAGCTCTTTTGTTCTTGTAATCCCTTTGGGTTGTTTTGAATTTTGATGATGTTCTAGTATGTATTCTTGAATTTTGCAAACTTTTCTTTTCTTTGATTTTTTCTTGGTTTGGTTAGATCTTTGGGTGATGATGAGTGAAATGGTGTCTTCTTTTTTTCTTTAGCTAAGCATGGATGTTGTTGGTGTTAGTAGATATTGTTTTTACTGTTTTCTTGTACATTTGGCTTTGGTTTCTTGATTTATTTTTGGTTCTTGTCATTGAATTTGGTGAATTTCATAGCTTTTTAGTTTTCATGATGATTTCTGGTTCTTTCTTTCTTTCTCTTTTGTGTTTTTGATTATGTGGGGTTTTGATGGTGGTGGTGATTTAGATTTTTTTTTTTATATAATTAGTTAATGTTGCTGATATTATGTTGTCACTGATGGAAGCTTTATCTTTTATCTATCTGGATCTAACTAAATTCATGTAATTGTAAGCTTATGAAAGTCAATTGAGGGTCTGAAATTATGATCAGATTCATTTATGTAAATTAATGCTTATTGAATTAGAGAGTTAGTGTGAAGAGAGTTGACTCGATGGGTTTGTTTGTAGAATTCTGTAATTGAGAGGGAGAGAGAATGTCAGGAGGTGGAACCCAGAACAGTTTGAGGAGAGCACTCGGTGCCCTCAAGGATACTACCACTGTTTCATTGGCCAAAGTCAATAGTGATTACAAGGTATTTTACTAGTTTAAAACAATGTTGAAGTTGTTGTTGTGGTTGTTTGAAGTTGGGTTTTGTGTTAAAGCATTGATCATTTTGGTTGGATGGTTTGGTTTTTCAGGAATTGGATATTGCTATAGTTAAGGCCACAAATCACTATGAACGACCTGCAAAGGAAAGACACATTAGAGGTAGATCCATGGCTCTCCTTCTCTTCTATTTGATGGATGTGGAGCTTATGTGCTCTCTATTTGTTTCTCTATGCAGCTATTTTTGCTGCCGTTTCAGCTACTAGACCTCGCGCTGATGTTGCATATTGCATCCATGCTCTTGCACGGCGTTTATCAAGGACACATAACTGGGCGGTATGTGCATCAGCATCACTTGAAATCTTATGTGACTAGATAGCTCTGAATACAGAGGCTTGAAGTGATGTTACTATTCTGTCAATCTAAGTATGCAAATCTTCATGCCCTGGTTGGAAACAAAATTTTTGTTTTGGCTTTCAGGAGCCCTCAAATCTATATTAGCTTCCTCTTTGTTTCAAGGCACTCAAATTTTTGCCGGAATTCTGTTTGCACTGGAATTCAATTAGGTGACAGTAGTGCATAAAATGCTGCTTAGCAACACTAACCCTCTGGGATGTATCACCTTATTGAGGACATGACTAAAGACACTTGATGTATCATGTAGCTTTATAGTTCATACCTTAGAAAATCCGATGAACATATGAACTTCAACCTGACGGAATAATATACATCTCTGTGGTCTTTGTTGGTCAGTGCATTTATGTTTATGAAACAGTTTATATTGCAGCACCATGTTTTTGTAGTCTTCTGCTTTACCATTTTCAAAATGAAGGAAGCATCAAAAAATAATTTGTCACTTCGAACAAATGAGTGAAAGTTTCTTCATAAGCAAGTTAAACTTATGGACAGGAGTGATTGAAATTTCCCGTACCTGCCTTTACAGCCATTTAGATCTGAAACAGAAAAATATAAATGAAGTTTACGCTAGTGAAAGTTAAGCACGTCATGTCAAGGTGGCTGTAGTTCATTTTCCTATATTTATAAGTTAAGCACGTCATGTCAAGGTGGCTGTAGTTCATTTTCCTATATTTATGAATCCCGTATTTCATTTCATGGAAAGCAGTTATCATTATTCATGGATAACTCATCCATGGTACTTTCCGAAGTTGATGCTTTGAGTGATTTGATGTCCATATTATTGATGCATGCATTTGTGTATTTCTTATCTGTCCATTTTTTTCTCCTGCAATTTGTTTGACTTGCTGCTAGTTTTTAGGTTGCATTGAAAACTTTAATCGTTATTCATCGGGCTTTGAGAGAAGTGGACCAGACGTTCCACGAGGAGATCATTAATTATGGAAGAAGCCGAAGCCATATGCTTAACATGGCCCATTTCAAAGATGATTCCAGTCCAAATGGTATCATTTTTCTTCTTGGTGAAGTGATTATTCTGGTTAAAACTTTGTTTATGATGATTATTGTTATGTGTTGAACAGCATGGGATTATTCTGCCTGGGTTCGCACCTATGCCTTATTTTTGGAGGAGAGGTTGGAATGCTTTCGCGTGTTGAAGTATGATGTTGAGATGGATCGACCTGTGAGAACTTATCTTTTTACCGTGATCCATCTTGGCTCTCAATTTATTCAGGATTTTTTAATTGAAATCCTTGTTACAGTTCATTATTTCAACCATTTCACCACTCTAAATACTATTATGTGGACTTTACCACATCTAAGCAATCACATATATAAATTTGATTTTTTCTTTTATTTAGGTATATATTTTTTTTTGGTTTTACAAAACCTAAGCATTGACATTTGTGCTAGATGTTCTCAAGAAAAATTCATTGATAAATCTTTTATACAGCGGACCAAAGATCTGGACACAGTTGAAATACTGGAGCAACTGCCAGCTTTGCAACAGCTTCTTTTCCGCATTCTTGGTTGTCAGGTAAGTGATCTTCTCAACTCAATGCACAGATATAAGGGTTTCTCGATTTAGGATACAGTTATTCATGAGTGCATTTTTTTTTTTTTAACATGGGCAAACAATTTTGTACCTTTTTGTGCAGCCACAAGGGGCAGCAGCCAATAACTTTGTCATTCAGTTGGCACTCCAATTGGTGAGTGGACTTTGTAAATCATGCATATTCTTTGTATAGCTGATTTGGTATGCAGGGGGTATTTACACGTTCCAGATTATGCTTTTTGTCATCCACAATAATAGGTGGCTTCCGAGAGCATTAGAGTTTATCAAGCTATAAATGATGCTACTGCCAATTTGGTTGACAAGGTAAGTGACCATATTTTTTTGTCCAATCATTTTTTGTTCTTCACATCAGAAGCTAGGCTATTCAGAAAATTAGGTCCTCACAATACCATTTACGGATGACAGTTCTTCGAGATGCAGCGCCCTGATGCTGCAAAGGCTTTGGAAATTTATAGAAGGGCTTGTCAGCAGGTAATATCATCTGAATGCTGTGCAAATGACAGTTTAACAATCTCTTAGGGTAGCTGTTATATATGTATTCCATAGGTGTACTCTTAACTTCCAGCGTATTTCAGGCAGAGAGACTTTCAGAATTTTACGAGATATGTAAAAGCATGTATATTGGGCGTGGAGAAAAGTTTATAAAGATCGAGCAGGTCTGCATTCATGTTTGTGGTGTCTTTCAGGAACATATGTTTTTCTGGATTTTTCTCTGTTATCTATGTTGATTAATTCTTTTTTCTTTTTGATAATGAAGCCTCCTTTATCATTCCTACAAACCATGGAAGAGTATGTGCGAGATGCTCCAAGGGTGACAACAGCTCTGAAGGATCAGGTACAGAAATGCTCTCTGCGTAATGGATTTGTGTTGGAGGGAAGAACATAGCAGTGAAAGGGCACCATATATCATTTATGTCGAGAATTAGCTTATTGCTGTGGGAAAGAAATTGCTATCAATTGGTTAACTGACAATGGAGTGAATTTCCCTAAAGGATTATCTACCACTTTTGCCCGTGCACCATGGGTACACTATTATAATTTGCCATGCATGCGATGTTACTGAAGAATCCCACATGCCAAGGCATGCTATAAAACTCTATCAAATCTATATTCACATGAATCAGGCGTAAAAAAATAATGCATATGTTTCTGAAGTGAATGTGTTAGATTTTTAATGTTTCCACTCTCTGTAATGGTTTGTAAATTTCTTGTTTTTCCCTTCTAATTAGCAAATATGTAATACTTGTACATCTTTCATTAGTGTTTTATGCTATGTTTTTGTCTTGATCTTGCAATAATTATTATTGACAATGTAATCTTCAACTTTGCAGCTCGTTGATAATAAAATTGCTTCCCCTAAGGAAATCTTAGCCATAGAGTACAAGAAGGAACCAGAAGTAAAGGAGGAACGGCCACCATCACCACCTCCACCTGAACCAGTAAAGGTGGAAGAGCCTGTTGTTCAACCACCTGATTTGTTGGTAAGTTCATAACCTTTGTTTCATTTAATTTGGATGTAGCATTTCTTGCTGAGAAGATTCTGAACATTTTTTCGGTTCCCTTATGAGCTGCCTTTTCTTTCCTTTTTGTCTAGGGGTTGGATGATCCTGTTCCAGTTGCTTCAGAGCTAGATGAGAAGAATGCCCTGGCTCTTGCAATTGTTCCAGTTGGTAAGTTTTTTATGATGGTCGAATCTTACTTTCTGTTGGATTATGGCTCAAAAGTTTTCAGAACTCATTTTAAAAGCTAAATCAACATGTATAGCTTCTGTTCTGAGACACATTGAAATTTGACATTATGGAAGGCAAACCCTCTAACCAAATCCTCAAACCATTAAAACTTAGAATGAAGACCATGGTGGTAGAACTTATTGGATCAAGTCTCTTTGCAGTAGTTTGCTTGCAATAGTGAATCAGAGTAAGTTTTACTGTTTTCTATTATTGCAGCTGAACAACAAAGTTCCCCTGTCCCAACACATGCAAATGGAACTACAGGCTGGGAGCTGGCGCTTGTCACGGCTCCTAGTTCAAATGAAAGTACCGCTGCTGCTAGCAAACTGGTAACAATTCTACCATTTGTTTCCTGTATGCAGTTGATGTCTCACTAAAATAATACCAATTTGTCAACTTCCATAAACTGGATTGTTCATATGAGCATGATATGTGGTAGTTTTCTGGTTATATGCTGATTTTTATTACTTGTGTTGATACCGAAGGCTGGAGGGCTCGATAAACTTACATTAGACAGCCTCTATGATGATGCAATTAGAAGGAGCAATCAGCCTGTGAGCTACAATCCTTGGGAGCCAGTCCCAGTGGCTAATCCCATGATGCAAACAGCCGTACATGATCCTTTCTTTGCATCTAACACAGTTGCTGCACCACATTCAGTGCAAATGTCCCAAATGGCCAGCCAACAGCAAGCTTTCATGTTGCAGCAGCAGCAGCAGCAGCAGCAGATGATGATGATGATGATGATGGGCCAGCAACAACAGCAACCTTCAAATCATTTTGGAAACACTTATGGAAGCAGTGTCCACCCCTATGGCTCAGGTATGCCGCCTGTTCAAGCATACAATCCATATTCGGGCTGAATTTAGACGCTTTACACAGAACATTCTTTTATGGAAACACGCAAAAGAATAAAACAAGGGAGATCAGTACGTTTTCGTTTTTTAGATTTGGAATGCTTGAAGACTCGATAGTTGTGTACCATATGTTGTGCCTGTGTAGTAGTCAGTCAGAATGAGATTCTTCTTTAATAACTTGTGAGACAAAGGGCTGTTGAGTAGTGATTATTTGCGATGAAGGTTAGTAATAATGTTTTCCAGACTACTACAGCCTTTTCAACCTGCTTCGTTGCCGTTGATGCTTAAGCGGGTATTTCATACCATGTTATAGATGATAGGAATGATATGTAATCTCTGTGATTATTACCACATTTATGTAAAAAGAAAAGAAAAAACCAAGTTTGATTTGTCGCGGATTTCATTGGCTCTTGTAATAATACTCGACTGTTCTCAGTCATCTCTTATTTGTCCCCCAGTTTCTTCTCAGCAATTTTGAACTTGTCAAGCAGTAGAACTTCGGAGTCTATCTTGCTGTGTTGACAAATCCAAAGCTTTCCTTAGTCTCTATGTATGTATTATTACATCAATGAAGGAACTTATCCATATTTGTCAGGTGAGGTACCAGGTGAAAAGGAGATTCAAAGTCCTTACATGTAAAAACTAAGGTTGGTTTAAGTACTTCAATGGTCAAAGATAATGTCTGAAATTATTGCGTCATGATTGGTTGATAGAAGACGGAACTTTGCTGGCAAGAGTCGGTCCACGAGCAATTTCCTCGTCCCTCTGGCTCTGGGAGCAAGGTGGCTCAATTTATGTTTGAAAATGAAATGAAAATGGCAGTGATGTTGGCATGGTATGGTGGCAATAAAGACGAAATGGCACGTCCCTACATGGGCCTAAAAAACCAGCCTGTTCTTTTTGTTTGCCTGGTAGAATAATTTCTGCCCATGAATACAAGAGAGAAGCTGAAAATTAAATTTATCAATTCGTGTGTGGTGGTGGATTCTTCTTGAGAGCCTACAATCTCTTAATCCAAGATCTTGTCCATTTAAGTTTTATATCGAATTGTGTTGAGAGTTGATCTGATGAAAATTAGTTAATTCAATAAGTTCATCTAGTAAAATTCAAGTGAGATTTAATTTTTATTTTAAACAATATTATTTTACATTAATCCCAATTAATTTAGACTAATTCATGAACCAAACCACTTTTTATAGCCATCGTTATTAGTTTTCTCCTTATCACCTAAATTTATCTCTGCAATTTTTTTTTTTTAAAAAAACTTCTACATCTTATGCACACTTCAAGATGAAATTGCTTTCGATATCCAATTATTTTAGTATCACAATATATATTATTTAAACATCAAAACAAATATTTCCAATTTCCACAAGAAATTTAAGATTCTTTTACGCTATAATATGATGCTTCTCTACCTTAAAATCAAGTTTTTTTTTTTTTACTTTCTAGATCTTAAATCAACCATCCATACTTAAAATTATTCATTAAAAATGACAATAAGTTTTTATAATCTTTCTTCTAATCATAGTTATTATATGACTCGGTGTATGGTATAGTCATAGATTTTATGAATTAATTTGGATTAATTTATATTTATATCAATAATTTTTTTATAAGGAAATAGATTAAAATGACATGTTATGATTTTTTTTTAAATGAATCAATTTTTTGTATTAAATAACAAGTTAATCCACCGTCCAATCAATTCTAAATTGACTTTTTACCACACGATTTCAGAGGGTCAAAGCATAATTAATGAAAAGAGACATGATAGATTGAAAAATGAGTCAGTTAAGTACAATTTAATTAAGATTAGTGATTAATTAATTCCACACTCTTAACTCCAGGTAAAAATCTTGTAATCATTACCCAATCAAAACTAATCACGAAATCAGAGAGCAAAAGCAAAACTACTAGAAAGAACCACCAACTCATCAAGACAGCTTCACCCTTCAACTCAAATGCTCTGCCTCTAACAACATTAAAAAACAAAACAAAAAGATCATGTCTTGGCTTTTCAATTCGCTGCAATCCAACGATCCGGATTCACCACCACCGCACCCTCCTTCTCCGTCAGTTCAAGACGACCTGTTTGTCATCGGTGATTCTATCGGCCGTCAATTACGTGGCGTTGCTAACTTCCTTGCTCCGCCTCCACCTCCACAGCCGTCCAATACCCAAGCAGCCAAACCACAACCGTTCGATTCTTCTTCTCAATCATCACAAGCTCTCCTTGGGATTCGCAACGATCTCGCTGAAATCGGTGACAGTTTAAAATCTGGTCTCTCTAAATTCACTTCCAATTTCTTGCAATTTAAAGATATTAACAGTAAGAACAGTGATGGTGACGACGTGGCGGGGATTAATGAGGAAGTGATTGGATTTGTTAAGGAGATTTCTTTGAGACCTGAATGCTGGATTGATTTTCCTTTACCACTCCAAAACGGTAATTTATTTCCTTATTTTTATTATATAAAAAATTGTATATGAAAGGAAAACAAATTGATGTATTTATTATAGATTTTAATATTTTATAGGAATCTTGCCCTTTTGAATTTGCGTAAAATTTGATGTATTTATTATAGATTTTATACGAATTGCAGGATTTTGAAATGCGAAAATCATTTATTATACGTGAATGATATTTTAATTTTGGGTGAAGATGAATTAGGAATTTTTGTATCTTGCAGATTTTAGAATGACTGATGCTCAAAGAGAACATGTGTTGAATGTTGAACATTTTGTTCCTAGTTTGGCACAACTTAGAAATAATCTTCGGAGTGAAATGGGGGATGGCCGATTTTGGATGGTTTATTTTATATTGTTGATTCCGAGATTGAATGAACATGATTTCGAGGTTCTATCGACTCCCCAGGTAACATTTCTGTGTTGATATGATTTATGTTTTGTTCATTTTATGTATAAGTTTGTTTTTCCTGTGGCATTAAGTCCTTGAAACAATAAAAAAAGAGTAGTTTTCAGGTCAATTTAGTTGCAATAGTAGTGAAATTATAATGGGGGTTTTGTTATTATTGTTGCTCTAGCCGAAGGGTACTTTGTATACTAGTTTTGCTGCTTTATGGTTTTTCTCAACTGAGCATAGTCTGAGTGCATGTTAAAGCTTCCGGTGAGCATAGGTAGATATTGTATTAGTAGATAACACATTGTGCACCATTTTGAAGTGCAATTATTTCAAGCCACAATGCTGGTGAAACCAGAATTGGTGTCTGTTACTTCTGTACTTGTTGTTGAGCAGAGGTCGAAGGGGTGGTATACACTGCTATTTTTTGTTGCATTATTAATCTCATCCCTCAAATTTACCGGCAGTGTGATATGTCTCAGGGAAGGGGAGGCATTGGTTGATCTTCTAGTGGTAGGCATCTAGCAAGCTTAAGCAGATAATATACCAGTTAGTAAAACATTTTGCATAGCTGCAATTTACATGCCATTACTTTGGAGGTTAATTGGTTTCTGATATTTCGTGTGTAAAAAATTGATCTCCTTGCTGTTGAAAAGTTTTGAGAAGGCGACTCACTTCTGTCATCTGATGGGATCATAATCTGTTATAACTTGCTGTGAGCTGTCTTTTCTTACTTGGATTTTCTTTTATGTTCTTGTAAAGTTGCAATCGAAATTATAGCATTCAATCAACTCATCTAGATGCTTGAGGAATTATTATCCTCTTCAATCTTGACATTGAGAACCGGAACTGAAAGATGTGAGGATGATGGCACTTGCATGCTTTTTAAGTCTCATCTTAGAAGAGGGGTGGGAAAGGGATGGTTATTTTTTAACAATTCTGCGCATATGCAGAATGAAACGTAGCTGTAAGTAATTGGTAATCATGCTCTCTTATACATCAAAACTCACCCCTGGGAATACAAAAGTGTAAGGTCTTCAAATTTTAGTAATATATGTACACTTAATTTTTCCCTTATCGAAAACAAACCATTGCTGCACTTTCCGATGAAATTGATGTAATATAATTTGACACTAGAGCAAAGTGTTTCATCTGAATTGGGTTTTGAAGTTCTGAGGTTTCAGACATCTGAGATATTGGGAAAATGATCTTGTTAATCCTAAGTGAGCTATTGTGCGGTGGTTGATATATGTATCAAGTGATAAGGACTGTTGATTCAGTTTTTATTGATTTTTCAAAGGAAATTTTGGAGACTGAATCTTCAAATATCTCTTAATTGGGAATTAATGGCCTATTGCTTGGTTTTTTCATGTGATAACATGTCCTGCATGAAACTTTAGACTCATTTCTTACCTTTTTGTCACTTGATAAACTAAAACTTTATTATCCCAGTAATGATCACAGTTTAGAGCAGGATGCAACAGACCTTTGTTTGCAGTGACATTTGTATTTCATTCTTCTTACCATGTAATCTCACATCAACTTTTGGCTTGTTGCAGATAGTTGAAACAAGAAATTTACTTTTGCAGAAGCTGCAAAACAAGAGGAATGTTAAGGTGGAAAGCTCCAAGAATTCCAAGAGTGGTACACAAGGAGAGATTACAACATCTCGAGAAGAGATCACTGAGATTGCAGATGCTACTGAAGGCTTAAAAATTAATGAAGAGAATTCTAGACAGTTTTCAAAAGAGAAAATTGACAATAGCACTTCAATGGATAACCAGAAAAGGCTTGAAGATGAACAGGATGTGTCATTCAGTGATCTAGACGATGATGATAGTGATTTTTCAATAAGATTATCAGCTTCTAGGAAGGCACGGAGCATTAGGGCTCCTTCACCCAGTGGATCCAGTGATTGGATCCAACTGAATGAAGGTTCTGACACTCAGGGTGGTCCCCCTAAGGCAAGACAGTCATTTTCTCGTGATAAAGATTCGGATGCTGAGTCTAGTGACTGGCATAAAGTTGATGAGTATGATTAGCCTGTTTGATAACTGATTTATTGTAAAGTTTCTACATTTTTCCTCTTACCTGTGGTTTCTGCACTTGCAGAATTCCACCTGTTACATAAGTTTCGTCATTTTTTCTTCCTCCCTCTGGTGTCTATACTTATGGAGTCCAACCTGTTACATAAGTCTTTGTTCTTAATTGATATTCAAGTTATTATAAGTACGTCTTATTCAAATGTATTATTATGCTATTCTATATGCCTGAGTGAAGAACTGGAATTTTCTAGGTCATAACTAGAGTGGATTTTCTCGACTATCTTATTGAACATTTGTTGCGTTATTTGATGCAAACCATTTAGGATTGTGTGCTCAAATCTGAGAGAAGTGCATGCATAAACCTAAGACTTCTGATTGTGATTAATATTGTATTAATGACAAGAGATCAACTTGTAATCAATCTTATCGTATTAGGTTGCATGGAATGAATGGAATTTCTGGTGGGATATAAATTCTGGGTTGTGGAAGATCTGCAGTTCAGATCAGCAAAAGAGTAATTAAAGCATTGAAATCTCCTTCATCTTACATTTCCTCCTCAAATAATCATGCATGCAACTAACCTTGTGAGGTTCCAAGCTCGACAGCAGATGACTACACAAAACACAACTCTTTTTTGGATCACAGTCACAGCAGTGATCAGTGAAGGTGGTGAATGTTAACA
>Ga0325402_1002103_pt1 | contig 17195 bp, 8 predicted proteins | sample PopdelMetagenome_22_FD_207212 | JGI IMG/M metagenome (GOLD analysis project Ga0325402, IMG submission 207212) | Populus deltoides microbial communities from Bellville, Georgia, United States - Xylem-PdKOR-R3 | ecosystem: Host-associated > Plants > Phyllosphere > Stem > Wood/Secondary xylem... | reverse complement strand
AATCACTCGTTAGTAATTCTATATATGAAAAAGTTACCGCAACAAGGAATTTATTCAGGCTTAACTCTATATCATAACTATAAATTTTTTAAATCTTAAAAATACCCTTTAATTTTTATCACAATAATGTGGAGACTCTTTAACATACACTGATTCTAAGCTTTTGAGACAAAAGCTGCCCAACAACAAGGATTTTCGCAAGGAAAGATTACTCATGTGTCTGAAAAGATTTGTGTTGTAGTTATGTGTGTGATCGTTAAACTGGATATCAACAACTTATCTTATACAAGAAGTATTATGTTTTCATATTGACTATGTGTTATCTTAATCAAGGGTAACAAAAGAATATATATTGGTTATAACATAAACTATATAAAAGTATTTAAAAAATCAAGAGAAGAGTCATTTGTTAGTAAATATGTCATGTAGCCAATCGGTTAATTACACGTAATACTGATTTTATTCATGTAAAATATATTTATTATTAATAAATGATTTTTTTATCTTTAATATTCATTCATATTTTATTAATCAAACTAGAGTAAAGATAAAGTCCATGGGACAGAATGATTTGTAAAGAAAATCATAAAGTTGTTATAACTATGAGATTCCTATTATATCAAAGTATTATTTCTAAATTTTCTTGGTCAATATGTTCTATTAAGATTGAACATTAATTAGAGTTATTTAGACCAATGAATATTATATTTCTTCCTTGATGAAAGAAAGCAGTTGTTCTTAAAAACTAAGGTATGAAAAATACCTGAAATTAATATGTAGGTGTTTGTCAGATGACATATACATTGAACTAACTCACATAAGAGTTTTAAATGAAAAGATCATTTTATGTCTATGAAAATGTTCATGTAATAGTTATGCAAATAATCATTAGACTTGAAATCACTAAGTTATATATAGAGAGTGTTATGCTTTGATCTTGATTGCACGTTATCCTAATAAAGAGTAAAAAATAAGAAGATATTGGGTATAACATAAACTATCTTAATATATTTGAGTAATCAAGAAAGGATTATTCACCCTAGGTGAATTAGAGAGAATATTTCAAATGTTCTCAAATAGTATTGATTATGAGATTCTTAAACAAGGTAAAATGAGATTTGAAAAGAGTTTCAAATCTTATTCAAAGAGTCAATGACTATTGTGTTGAGAACAAAAATGATTTAACAAAGCGGACATACTCCATGCTATAATTTTTAAATCAAAACATTCTTAGTGAATGGATAATAATTACACTAAGAAAATAGTAACTAAAATGTTAAATCAAACCACTTATAATTTTTTTAATATTTGAGGAATCATAATAGGTTGTTAAACACTTACTTGATCTTTAAATATAAATCAGTTAATTATTGAATTGATAATAAATTAAATTATCTAATTTATTGAGGATCATAATTTATTTTTGAGACAACTTATTAGATAACCTAATGAGTCACACACATAAAAACTATTTTTCAAAAATTAAAATAAGATGATTAATCAAGAATAATTTAATTGTAAATAAATTTTAAAAATTGAAGACTTTAATGTAATTAATATAGAAGATTACAATTCTAAACCTAGAAAAAATCAAGAAGGGACTTGATTGAATAAATTTATAAAATTTTCCTGAAATAATATATGTGATATTATTTAAGGGGTAAATTGATACTATGTCATTTATACGATTTTTAGGTTTCTTTATAAACAAAATGTCATATCTCATTTTCTATGCACTACACTCAATAAAGAAAACCTCTGTTACTTACATAAACACCTGAAATAATAATAATAATAATAATAATAATAATAATAATAATAATAATAAACAGAGCTCGCACTCAATGATATAAGAATAAATATAATACAAGCTCAATATGAACTTTAATGTTTACATTAAAAAAAAAGTTTGTTATTAACATGCGTTATAATTGTTATCTTCATCAATTTAACTATCTTCCTTGTTAAGTGGTGAGTCTTGATTCGTGGTGTACAATTCTTGACACAACAAATATTTTATTCTTTCATAACCTACCGTATGAAGAACCGACATTTGTGCTATGAAAGGATCTTGATTTGTTGTTGACATAAATTAACACCATGAATATTTGACAATATTTACAAGTGTTGGTGTTACTTAAATAAGATAATTAAAGATTATTACAATAATCATGTTAATAACTTAAACCGATCCAATAATGATAAAAAAAAATCATTTAGATCCTTATTTGTGTATGATTTCCAGTTGAGTAATCCTCTAACACTGATAATTGTTTTATCTCTATTAAATCCTTACATTAATATCACATCTTTTAGATCTTTTTAACTCTATTTCTTTTATTATTTGTGGTTCTATATCCTTAACCTCTATATGGATCAACCTCAGTTTTGTCAAGTTATTTATTACTTTGATTCTCCTTATTTGGAAGAAAACATCAATTATTTGATCGTGTCAATTCTTCAAGGCATGTTCTTATTAGATCAAGTTGCAAACCATTCAAATCTAATTTTAGTGTATCTTGAGAGATGTCTATATCATTAGGTCATATAAATAAAATAAGGATCACTAAGTCATATAAAATAAGATATTTTAATCTATTTGATTATGAATCATATGAAATTTGTTTATTGGATACGATTAACACCCTTTATTAGAAATGATAAAAGATATAATAAATTATTAAGTCTACACACACACACACACACACACACACTTACATATATACATAAACGCGCGCGTGTGTTTGTCAACCAATAATATTTATAGATAATCATTCTAGTTATGATTATAATAAATTGTCACTACACCATTAAATAGTTTTACCGACGGACTAATTCTGTCGGTGACAGGAATGAACTCCGTCGGTAAAATAATTACCGACAGAACACGTCAGTCGGTATAATAGTCATCGGTAACTCCCCTTTTTATCGCTAATTCTGTCACAAATAAAAAAAACCACCCACCGACAGTCTTACAGACGGATACGCGCGCCAAAAAAAAATTCCCGCGGGAACATTACTGATGGACTAAATCCATCTGAATTTTCAATGGTAATTACCGACGGATAATCCGTCGGTAATTATGGCATCGGTGGTAATTGCCATGACAACTCTCTGTGAAATATCGATGGAAAGTATTTGTCAATAAATTTGTCTGTATTTAATCACCGATGGAATATGTCCGTCAGTAATTATGGCATGGGTGGTAATTGTTTGGCAACTCTTTGTGAAATATCGACGGAAACAATCCGTCGGTATGTATTTAAAATATATAAAAATAATAATTTATTAATAGTAAAAAAGATTAATAAACAAATAAAATTGGATTAAACATTAAAATTATAAAAATAATGTTAAATAATATTCATCCAAATATTCATAACAAATTTAATGTGTTTAAAAAACAAAATTAAACTAGAATAGCGGCGGAGCTGGAGGAGAAGGAGAAGGAGGCTAGTTGTTCCCGGGACCGTACGGCAAAAAAAGAGCTGCACAAGTATCATCACCCATCTTTGATCTCATCTCCATGACTATTTGATGGATCTCATCATAATTTGTCGAGAGTTGTTGATATTGTTGTTTCAAAGAAATGAACTCCTCAGACTAGGTGCTCGATACTGATGGAGAGCTCCCAACGGTTGAGACACTATGAGCTGAACGCAAGTTTTCAGCCGTAGTGTTAGAGAGCCCGTGGACCTGATTTTTATCGGGTCCACCAGACGATCCCACCTCCATCCATAAATCTGGATCGAAATCTGGATGGGTCGAAGGATTGTCCCCATATCTCTCCCTCAACCGGCTATTATAGATCTCCTGAAATTTTTTTTTTAAAAATCATCATATGCAATTCAAGATGCAATTTAAGAAAATAATAACTTACAAAATAAAATAAATGAACAAAAATACCACGAAGTGCTGAGCACGGTTGTCCACGAACTACTGCATCCCCTTTTGGAGGTCTTGACTCCGCACATGCGTCTCTACAAACAACTCCATTAGACTCGGCTCACGTCTAAGAGACGCAGCCAGTAAGAAAAAAATAGGTTGAAAGTTAAATATATTATAAGGAATGACAAATTAATTAATGATATATTTCATTAAAATTAATCTTACCATTCGCTTTGCATGTGCGCTGAATGGGACGGATCCACCAGTGTGCGTGGTCACCGAACCATGAATTTGCCGGTTCCAGATGTTAGTGCTGGACTGTGAGCACCATGAGAATCGCTCTAAGGTCACGTGCTCAATATATGTTATCCATATTTCCCCTAGATAAATGGCGGTTTGAATTCCTGCCAAACCGCCACCTCATTTCATCCTTCAATACTGTCTTTTTGCTTTTTTTTTTTGGTATCATATCAAAAATCACGCAACCTACTTCCATAGTAACAAATTAGAATTTAAAACATAAAATTATAAAATAAAAATAAATATTATTTTTGATGTTACCTAGTTGCCGCGTGATTCTCCCATACCTTCCTCACAACATTGTTGTTCGCCCTATCCCACTCAAATTTGTTCTGTGTATATAAATAATTCATATAAAATAAAAATAGTATAAGATATAAAATTATAAAAATCATTTATTAAAAATAAGCTGGAAATTAAAAATCAACACCGACCTGAAATCGCTTAAACCATGCATCGATATTAGGTTTCCACTCAGGATGTCTAGAAACCTGGCTCCATTGAAACAATGGAGTCTTCATCGATGATTTAAACGCAATTGTTATAGCCCTTGCAATCTTAATGTTTTTGAACCTGAAATTAAATAAAAGTAATAATATTAATTAGTTGTTTATAAATTATGTTATAAGTGTGTGTGTGTGTGTGTGTGTGTGTGTGTGTGTGTGTGTGTGTGTAAACTAAAACCCAAACAAACTTACATTGAGAGGTCATCCTTCCATTGTGCCTAGTACTTGCGGGTGAATTGACCCCGCTGTAAAGGCACACCACTTCTGCGCTGTGAAATCGCGCTAGAAAATCTCGCCAGACTTTTCGATCCGTCGGTACGTGTGTCGTTGGACACGCGTCTAACATGTGTGCGCTTCAGGACGTGCATAATCCGTTGGTGATTTACATCGGTAAAGCCATCGGTGAATCCGTCGATGATTGTGGCACAATCCTGTAAATTTTTTTCAACTTTCTGTGAAATACCGACAGGTTATATTTCATCGGGGATTCTGTCAGTGAATCCATCGATGATTGTAACACAATCCCATAAATTTTTTTCAACTCTCTGTGAAATACCGACGGGTTATATTCTGTCGGGGATTCCGTCGGTGATTGTGGCATAATCCCGTAAATTGTTTTTAACTTTCTATGAAATACTGACGGATAATCTTCCGTCGGGGATTCCGTCGGTGATTGTGGCACAATCCCCTAAATGTTTTTCAACTCTCTGTGAAATACCGACAGGTTATATTCTGTTGATGTACCCATCGGTGAAACTGTCAGTATTTCTTATTTTTTTGTGTATCCCTGTCACAAAATCTTGAATTGCAATCTTACAGCACACACAACACAATAACAAAAGCTGACCATTAAAGAAGAATAAATATTTCATGTTCCAAAATATTACATTATAAAAATAAGGCTTTAGAACATGTTTAGTTAGTCAAAATTTTTATCTTCATCCTCAATTGAATTGTTATCATCAGCTTTATTGCACTCTTCAATTTCGTTACCATCTTCTTCAACAACATTCTTTTTTCCACTAGTAGAGCTCAGAATAACATTCAACTCCTCTGCGTCAACATCAATAAGACTATCGTTGAAAACATGAAAATTCAAATTTTCTTCTAAGTCAATCGAAGGAGTAACTCAGTATGGTTCAACCAACTCATTAGCTTGAAAGACTTCATCTATCACACTTGTGTCTTTGTTCTCATCCTGAACAACCTTGACACGACCCTTGGGTTTTGTTTTTAAAATGGATAACCAATCAACTCTTGATTGGTCATTTCTAAAGGAAGGGGTGTATATGTAATAAACTTGTTGGCATTGCTTTGCGAAAACAAAGACGTCGTTTACGTTGCAGTGTCTAGCTTTTGAGTTGATTTCAACGAGATCATAGTGAGGATCTACTCTGATTTCTCTGTCAATTGTGTCATATTAATAGCATTTGAATAAAAACACTCTAGTTTGCCCGCTATAATATTACAGTTCGATGACCTCTTCCAATCTACCGTAATAGTCAACTTAAAACTCACTAGAAGTCGATCCCTTAATACAAACACTGTTGTTGTATATCTTTCTTCCATGCTCGTATTCTTTAGTATGAAAGACATATTCATTGACAAAATACCTGTTATAGCACTTGACTTTTCTTTCAGGGCCCAGGCCTAGTAAAGACAGTGAAATAACAGCACTACCTCCCATTTGATAAATCTAGCTTGTAAATTAAATACAACAATAATCAATAAACATATATTATGTAATATTGACTAAAATAAATTACATTACAAGAGATAATGAGTTTGTGATAGGACTTACATGTGTTTTAAACCATGTGGCAAATTGTTCATCTTGTAATTGAAAGATTTGGGACAGTAAGTATCGTTGATGTTGCCTGCAAGGTTGTTCCACATTATATGAGTGTATGTTATCACAAAACATAAATAGTACACTCTTGACAAAGTTTAAGTCGAACATCTACTTACTTAATAAAATGTCTCAGCTCATCACAGTTAAATAGGACATAATTGTGTGCTTATCTGAACTCTATTTCAGACAAATATCTTCCCCTCACGGCATTTTTAGGTGTGGGTCATCCAGAATTGGAGAATATTGACAAGTTCCTACTTGAAGGCACTTCACCACTATCATCATGTCGTGGAACACGGTTGATCCTCGTTCTCAAATGAGTTTTGAAATAGTATGAGATAAATGTTGAGATCTCCTCAACAATATAGGTCTCACATATTCACGACTCAACATGCGCCTTGTTCTTAACCTTTTTTTTAAGATTGAACAAGTACCTGCATATATATATATATATATACATATATATCAAATAAAAAATTATCAATTAAAAAAATAAAAATAAAAACATTTAATTATGAATTCATAGCTCCTGTAATATCTAACCTTTCGAATGGATACATCCATCTGTACTGGACCGGTCCTCCAACTTTTACCTCAAACGGTAAATGTACGGGTAGATGCTCCATTGAGTCAAAAAATGATGAAGGGAATATCATCTCAAGTTTGCATATTGTCTCGATGATATTCTTTTCAAGCCTTTCAATGTGATCAACATTCAACTTGCTGGAGCATATATCTTTGAAGAAATGACTGATCTCTGTTAGTGCATCTCATATCCCCTTTGGCAACAAATCACAAAAAGCTAATGGGATGAGTGTTTGCATAAACACATGGCAGTCATGACTCTTCATTTCATATAATCTGCATTCCTCCGTATTAACCAGCCTTGATATGCTCGAGGCATGTCCATCGGGAAAACGCAGACTCTTAAGGTATTTGTAGACTAATAGTTGTGCGTTTTTCTCTAACACGAAGCTTGCTCTTTGTTTTGCAACCTGTGACCCATCACGAACCAACTCCATATTTTTATGGTTATAGAACAATGCTACATCCAATCTAGCCTTGATGTTGTCCTTTGTCTTCCCTTTCACATCCATGACGGTGTTGAAAATGTTCTCAAACATGTTCTTTTCAATGTGCATGACGTCAAGGTTATGGCAGAGAAGATTGGTCTTTCAATAAGGAAGCTCTCAAAAGATACTTTGCTTTACCCAATTATAGGTCAAACCAAAACCAGAAAACTTCTGCTTATCTGATTGGAGACCAAACATAATGTCACCATATTCTGACACAACATCAAACAATTCTTCACCGGAAAGACGCGGGGGTGCAACATCCTTTTCAACTCTGCCAACAAAGAAATCATTTTTATTCTTTCTATACCTATGATTTGGTGGCAACAAATAACAGTGACAGTCAAAAAAAGAAGCTTTAACTCCGTTTGTTAGCGTGAATGCCTTGTTGTTCTCCATACAGTATGGACATGCTAGCTTTTCATGCATGCTCAACCAGAAACCATTCCATAAGCTGGGAAATCATTGATAGTCCACATCAAAGCCGCTCTCTTAACAAAATTCTATTTCCTCGAGATGTCATAAGTCAAAGCTCTAGAGGACCACAACTGCGTCAACTTATCAATCAACGGACGAAGACAAACATCTATATTCCACCCCGGATTGCTCGGACCTGGTATGATCATAGATAAAAGAGCAGCAAATGACCCGAATGGGTTGAATCCGTCTGTACACAACCTAAGATGCACGTTCCTTGATTTAACTGAAAAGTGAGGATGCACACTATTAAAGTGTTTCCAGGCTTCACCGTCAGAAGGATGAACCATCACTTCATCAACCGCATGGTGTGATTGGTGTCATGTCATGTGCTCAACAGTCCTTGGTGACATGAATAACCTCTGCAGTCTAGGTATGATTGGGAAATATTTAAATTTTTTATATGCCACGAGAGTCTTCCCTCTACCAGTTTTGGGTTAGTAACGGGGAATGCCCGCATGTTATGCACTCGGTCATCTCAGCATTTTCAAGATAGTATAACATGCAAAAGTTAGGGCATATATCAATTTTCTGGTATCCTAAACCAAGGGGTTTCATCATGGGCTTAGCAGCATAGAAGTTCTCTTTCAGCCTGTTTTCTTCAGGTAAAATGCTTCTCGCTCATTCAATAATCTTATCATAACCGGCCTCACTCAACCCGTGATCTGACTTGATGGTGAACACCTGTGCTATGGTTGATAATTTACTGTGGTTCTCTTTCAGCCTGTTCCCTTCAGGTAAAATGCTTCTCGCTCATTCAATAATCTTGTCATAACCGGCCTCACTCAACCCGTGATCTGACTTGATGGTGAACACCTGTGCTATGGTTGATAATTTACTGTGGTTCGTGCAGCCATCCTATAATGGTTCATTAGAATCTTTCAACAGATCAAAAAACTTGCTGCATCTGCATTAGGTTCTTCTTCTACGATTGGACATTCCCTAATATTACCTTCACTCATTCTCATTGCATCCATAACCATATTCCTGTAAGGATTACTGTTCTCATTTCCAACTTCATGCATGTTGCTAGCACTAGAAGTTGACCCAACCACCTGTTCTTCCATGCTCACATCAGGAACAAATAGTTCTCCGTATGCATACCAACACAGGTAATCCTCCATGAACCTTTTGGTTAGAAGATGCATCGTTACAACATCTTGATGCAGAAACTTTATATTTTTACACTTCCTGCATGGACACCTAATATCGCCATTAGTAAAATTCCTCAGAATAGATGTTGCGAAATTAATAAAATCCTGGACACCGTTACAATAATCCATCCTCCGCAATCCTTGGGGTGAGTCCCGATACATCCATGAACGATCATCCATGACTTCTATTGAAACTCTATAAAACATAACAAAAATATTGGTTTTCCCCGACATTATCCAACAAACTAAAACAACACTTATGTTAAATATTCATTATCAATTATCAACTATCAACGTTCATACATACAAATTTATACATATATAAATTTACTGAAATCACAACTTCAAAATAGAATTGATAACAATTAAAAAAGACCCGTTAAACAAGCTATTAATTATTTATTTCATCACAACACATTTAATCCGATGTAATTCAAACAAAATTTCAACAATTTACAAACAAATATAATTTGACAAAATCTAAAACAAACTATAACAACTACAAAATTATACATTTATACTACAAGTTTCTTTGATGAATAACAATCAAACAAGTACATACGTTAACAAAATACATATACCAAAAAAACAATAAAATTCACATTTAAATGTTAAAACTAAAAAGGATAGATTTATTTACAAAAAATGATAAAATCCACAAGAAACGGATATTGTGACCACGTACAAAGTATAAGAAACTTGAGTGCTTGTGTTGAGAATAGTGGAGAGTTGAGATGGGTGGTTGGCTGCAGTTTGAGAGGGGAGAGGTGGGATAGGAAAGAAGAAGAAGGAGAAACAGAGGAAGAGAGTGTCGGCAGAGGGGGTGTGTATATAATGGCTTTTACTAATGGAATCACTAACGGAATCTATCTGTCGGTATTTCCATTGGTGATTTCGTCGGTGACATTACCACGTCACTGTACGGCTATCTCAGTTTGAATCTCTCAGTCAGTCCGTCGGTAAAATCGTCTGAAAAAACTCCACGTCACCACACCATTGCATCTTTCCAAACAAACTTTATAGGCCGTCGGCGATCCGGTCGGTATATACCGATAGTATCACCGATAGATTTATGTTGTCGATATATACCGACAGATTTTGAGATGGAATTATTTCTGTCAGTAATAATTACCGATGAAAAAATTCTGTCGGTAATTTTGTTGGTTTTCGCCGGTTTTCTGGTAGTGTGTTAAGTCTATATATGTGTGTGTGTGTGTGGATCAATAACAATTCATGTCTTGAAAAAACTTAAAATTTTCTTTGGCATTAAATTAATTTTTTTGTATTTTTGGATTGTTTTATTGTGTTGATATAAAAATGATTTTTAAAAAATTTTATTTTGATATATTTCTAAGCAAAATATACTTTAAAAAATAATCTCTACTACAATTTCAAACATACTCTAGGTCTATAATGAATGGCAAGTGGCTTGACACTACTTGGCGGGCGGTACTTCATTTTTCTCTATTGTTTTATTAATTAAAACTTTGATATTTCATCTATTTATCAATCCATTTATTTTGGTTCATAAAAATCATTTTCATTATATTTTTCACTCTTCATACTTAAGTTTATGGTAAAAGATATATAGATAATACATTAATTAATTACTTTTAATAATTATAAATAAAAAGAAGATTTTGAAAGCAAATTCACTTGAAAAAGCCTGAAAAATACGAGGAATACGCAGTTCATTGATAGAAAATTAAAACGTCAGATTCATTTGTTAAAATATTCAGTCAATAAAAAAATGGGTGAAAAAACTACAAAGCAGATTTTGGCTAGTGGATTAAAAACTCAAACGACACATGTTTCAATCTTGTAAACGACGCCTTTGGTTTTCAGGTTTTTTGTTTTTTTTTTTTTTTGGGCCAATGAAATTAGCAAGGAGGGAGCCTTATCTGATGAGTCCCTTCCCTTACTTCCCTACCTTTCCCTTCCTTGTTCTTTTACCAAAAAAAATAAATATTTGAAAATTGAAACGCACTTTCGCAAGAACTCTTCCATCTCATCCTCCTCGATAGCAATCTCTTCAGAATGGCAACCGTTGTGAATTCAACACCACTTTGCCCCTCTGTTTCTCTAAAACGTCCAGGCAACTCTCTCTCTCTCTCTCTCTCTCTCCCTCTCCTCCTCTCTCTTTCAAATAAACGCTGACAGTATTTGGGTTTCTATCATGCTAAGCAGCATTTATTGGGAATTCGGTTGCTGGGAAGTTCCTTCGGGCGAAGCCAGCGTTCCATACCTGTAGATTTCCATCCTTGGAGGTCAAGGTGAGTGTGCTTATCATAATTATGCTTTCTTTTAAAGATTCCTGTGTTTTATTTTTCTAATTTTTCATCGAGTGCTCTGTAGGGTAATTGCTATGTTAGAGCCTTGAAAGAGTTGTTATTGATCAAACTTCATACATCAAAGTAATAATCCCAAGTCTGATATAACTTAGCGAGTGTAGTTGGACTTAAATCATCATTTTTGCTTTTGCAATACTTTAACTTGCTGTCAGAACCGCGACAAGTGCTTGTTGGCTCTTAATGTATATTAATGGAGAAACATGAGAAACCTTTTTTGGACAAAGGCCTTTCGGGGAACTATATTGCCATGTTTTTCTGCCAAGCATAAAGATTGAAACCATTTATTTTCTTATGGATTGGTTCAAACTCACAAGATAACAGGAGGTCATTTTTTCACTGGTTTCATTCAACCCATTTCAAAGTGAGAGTTTGTTAAACTCAATAGTATATTTTGGCATATCATGTCTCTTTCTCTTTATGAATGGAACTTTCCATTCATCTCAATTATAATTGATCAACAAGAATTGCTTGTCTGTTTTTATTTTATGTGTTCCCAAGTGTTCATTTTAGGCTTATCTTGTTGTGCGTATTGCTCATCAACTTCACCTAGGAGTGCAATGCCTTTAATTTATCATAAAAAGCATCACCTTTTCAATCCACTTTGTACTGCATAATTTATAGGTCGAGCATTAGGGGTGGGGTTTTCTTCTTCGCTATACCTCAGTCTGACATGTTCGAGGATTTATCATTGCCTTCCTAAATCTTCATATGGGCTCTTATCAAATCTTGCTGTTGCCAAGTTTGATTAGTCTTGACAGATCTTTAATCAAACGATCCTTAATGGGTATGTAAAAGTAAAACTAACAATGGGGGGAATGTGGGATGCTTTTACAGTAACATTGCAATCCCTGTAAAGAGAAGAAATGACCACTTGTTCAATTTAAGTTAAAAAGTCTTTTTCATACTTGAAAAAAGAAGGAAGAGAGGCTTCAACCTGACCTTTTGAGGAGACGGGGGACATGGCTGCCAACAAGTGGGCTTATAAAGATTCAAATTCCTGAAAGAATATGCAAAACTAAAAAGATTCAAACACTCGAAACTTAAAATACTAACACCAAACTGATATGGAGTTAAATGACTAACACTATGTTGAAATATACTTAGATTTTAGACATTTGTTGTAATATTTCCATGGCCAGCTGCCAATGTTAAATGCCTATGGTTCACATAATACTTTTCATGGTGACAATGTGTGAAGCTTGATTGTCTTCTCCTACTCTTTTCCGGAAAGTCACTTCAGATTTGTTTGACAGGCTACAGATGGTAGTAACAAAAGCTCCAAAGGCACCAAATCAAACAGCATAGTCTGTGCTGATTGTGATGGAAATGGTTAGTTGTAATTTACTCCCTATAACTACTTTGTGTTTTCTTTTTTCATTTCTCCTTTATTGGATTCTTATATTTTCAGTGTCGTGTCTTCTTGTCAGTTTGACAGCTAGGCTGCAAGTTTCTTGCAATTGTGCTTGCTGTATGTGGCCCTGTAGAAGTAGAGCTTCAATCTATGCATGCTTGTCTTATGATTGGCTGTTCTTAGAATTTCATTCTGTTTTAGCATCGCTTTCCTTTCCATTCCTGGTATGCATGCTGGTGCTGATTTCCATACAAATTGGATGGAGCTTTCTTGGTCTTGATGTCTGCAATAAACCATTACTGATTGTTTAATGTGATTACGGATGTAAATTATCTATTGGATTTCCTGCTGGCATAATTAATCCTTCACAAAGTTTTTGGTCAATGAAATTACAAACAGAACTTTCCCATTGATCCAGACGGTTTTGTACATTGGGATCTTGTCTTCCCTTTGATACCCTGCATGAGTTTTCTGCGAAGTGTCATCTTCATTAACTTGAGTCAAAAGCTTGTAATCGCTTGTTAATACTATCCTAAGAAAGTTTTAGCTCGTGTAACTTTATACCTTTCTATCACATTACCAGGTGCAAAATCGTGTACTCAATGCAAAGGTTCGGGAGTTAATTCTACGGACCACTTCAATGGACAGTTTAAAGCTGGTGGATTATGTTGGCTCTGCAGGTAAAGGAAGCAAGTTGTCCTCTCACAATTATCTGCTAGCTACATAGTGATAAACCAGTAGTACTACTAACAGTAATTGCTCTATCATTCCGTCAAGCTTGACCACATTAATGTGGTTCTTTCAAAATATCTACCATTTTCAAAAACTGTTTAGGCTGTAGAGTTCAAAACATTTGCTTTCACTGAGAAAGAACCTTGAGGTATTCACTTGCTGGGTTCATAAACACCTGCCTTTTTCGCTTGCTAAACTAAATATAGGTGCCGATAATTGGATTAGATAAGGAAATGTATCATCTCATGCACCCTTCTCCCTGGGTGGATATGATCCAATCTGTATTTAACAAGATTTAAAACATTGTAGTCTTAGCTAGCTATTTGTCAAATTTCTGTTATGACCAATCCACAAACAGATGAGCTTGCTCCATGGCTCTTAGTAAGCTGATCTCTTAAACGTGTATTTCCTTGCAGAGGTAAAAGGGAGATTTTGTGTGGAAGTTGTAACGGAGCTGGCTTTATCGGTGGATTCATGAGCACATTTGATGAATAAAGTCTTGTGGGAATTGGATGTTGAATTATGCTGTGTCATTTCCTTGATTTGTTTGGGTTTATCCTGCACTCCTTAAAGTTTTGACTGAGTCTGTGTTTCGTTTTAACCGAATTCATGTATTTATTCCACGTTTATAACTTGGCCCTCTGTCCATGATGACTGTCACGAAATATTTGTTTTCCTTCTCTTTTTATTTTCTAGTCCTAAAAACTAACATGTAACCAAATTCTTTTTCTTATTTATGACTTTTTATTCGCCACATACCATAAAAAAACAAAATTGAAGAAATAAAAACTATATTGAATTTTTTTTCTTCAAATTTTCAAATTATTTTCATATTTACTATGCTATAATGAATGCATCTATATAAGTTATCATTTGGGTCATTTTTGTTGACTACTGTGCAACCTAGATCATTACAATTACGAAGAAAACTATTTTCTAAAAGAGGTGACGATTTCATTGCATTATGTTTCTCTTCACAGTTCATGTGAATTATATTGGGGTTATTTTTTTGGTTCGCGAATTATATTTTTAATTGTATCCTTGCATGTACTGATTGTGATGTTTTTAGTTTATGGTATGATCTATTTGCATATTCTTGAGAGTTAAATATTTTGATTATAACTTTATTAGGGATAAGAGTTTATGTTTGTCCACATATTATTCGATGACTCTTTTGTCTTTCTAATTTTAGCATTTTATGTTTTGATTAAAAAATTAATTTTGTTTATGTTTTGATCCTTGAGTTTGAGAGAAGAAAATCTCTAAAAAATAAGAAAAAAGAGTGAAAGTTGATGGTTGATTATATTCTGATAATAAAAAAATCGATCTTAGTGTCAATGAATTTTATGATTTGTTAACTTGAGTTTTTTTTTTTCTAATTGATTTTGTTTTTTCAATTTTATCTTTCATCATTAGATTGATTGAGAATTAAGTTTCGTGATTTATTTCGATTTGTTTTCTATGAGGTTATTTCTATTTCATGAATCGAGTCACGAGTTTAGCTGGTTAATTGGAGTTGAATTGAGTTGTTTTTTTTGTGTTTTTTTAATTTATTTTTTAATTTCAATTACATCCTTCATCATTATATTTATTAAAGATTGAGCTTTATAACTTGTTTTTTCTATTGGGTTATCTCATTTTCATGACCTGAGTCGCGGGTTTGACAAGTTAACTCGAGTTGATTTGATTTATTTTTTTGTCCTTTTTTAAATTGATTTTGTTTTTAATTTTACCCTTCAACATTGAATTTATTGTAAATTGAGTTTTATAATTTGTTTTGATTTTTTTTATGAGGTTCTTGTGGTCATATGACCTGTATGTGGATTGATAGGTTAACATATGTTATCTCGAATCAATTCAATATGTTACCATTTCAATATTTATAAAATAAAATATCATCTTGAATATTGTTTTGAGCCAAACTATGTTTTTACCAGCCACCTATGTTATCTTTGAACCTGTTATGTTAACCGGGTCATATCGGATCAATTCCCACATGATTTAAATTTGATAGGATATCTAAGTTGACTTGAGTAATTTTTTTTAATTGATTTTATTTTTCAAGTTTATCTTTCAACATTAAGTTTATTAGAAATTAAGTTTCATAATTTATTTTGATTTTTTTATTATGAAGTTGTCATGGTTTCATGAACCTGTATGTGGATTGATATGTTCATTTGAGTTATCTCAAATTGATCAGATATGTTACCGTCTTAATATTTATAAAAAAACATCATTTTAAATGTTTATTTAAGTCAAATTATGTTTTTACTAATCATCTTTGTTGTTTTTGAACCTATTAAATTGACCGGATCACATTGAATTAATTTTCATAAAATTTAAATTTTATTTTTCTATTAAAAAAATAATAACAAAATCTAGATATTTTTCGCATTAAAAAAATAATCCAATCCCTAGCATATCACAAGTTAATGATTTAGTTGAATGCTATTTTGCTTCGGCACTGAATAGATAGAAGTCGATCGGAGTCATATAGGAGTATTGTGACCAGTGGGGGCGATTGTAGTTGATTGTAACACGTGGAAAGTTTTCAAAGCTAAATGGGGGTACTGGTTTTTCCCATCTTCCTTATTTTGTAATTACTATTTGAAAGGTATTATTAAAGAATGATAAATAAAAAAACTCCAACAGAATAAAAGTTTGAAAAAATATACTATACATTAGGGATACATATAATTATCAGTGTGATATAAATATTAAGGGAAAATTACCTTTAGCATTTTATAATTGATTTGAAATTATATTTGCTTCCCGTCTTGAAAAATTATAGTTTGTAACTTGAATCAAAGAATTAGAGACACCAAATAATAGATCATTTTTTTATATCTCTCTCTCTCTAATAAATAGTGAAGAGAATGTAATTCCTTCCAAATTGAATAACAAAATCACTATTGAATTTGATTTCTGGCACCGAATCATGTGATTATTTGTATTTGGTGGTGGAATCTCCCCACCCAATCACACACACATACAACATCTTCATTTCTTTTCCTTGCCAAAATACTTGACAAATTTATTTTCCTTAATATTTCTATCAACTTTTATGCTTCGCATTCAATTTTTCATATGGGTTTTTGCTGTTTTTTTCTTTATTTTTCCTCTCGTGGGCTAATTTCTGGCCAAAAGATTATATTTTTCTTCAAATTCTTAAAAGATTGATCTTTTTTAGGTTCTTTAATTTATGTTGTCAAGAAAAGTAGATTCTTGATTCCTTGTACATGATTCTTAGACTTATTTAAAAAGCTTAATATTTACATATACCCTATACTTCTTCTTCTTCACCTTGCTTAACATCTCTTGATTCCAATAAGAGATCATATCTTTCCAAGATATGTTTCCATGTCAAAGGAGATTTTCTAGATTTCAAATCCTAGACTTCAAGAAAAAAATGGGTTTTCACGAAATGTTTCTCTTTCAAAGAATGTATGGATCTCTTTAGAGAGAGAAGATAAAAAAAAATAAATTATGAGCTTGAATTGTGTATGAGAAA
>Ga0325402_1002095_pt1 | contig 17225 bp, 11 predicted proteins | sample PopdelMetagenome_22_FD_207212 | JGI IMG/M metagenome (GOLD analysis project Ga0325402, IMG submission 207212) | Populus deltoides microbial communities from Bellville, Georgia, United States - Xylem-PdKOR-R3 | ecosystem: Host-associated > Plants > Phyllosphere > Stem > Wood/Secondary xylem... | reverse complement strand
GAGCACCCAAATACCATCATTCCACAAAGCAGTTGCATTTATCTAAAGTATTCTCACTTTACTTAACACTTGAGCTACATAGAATGTCTACAGTCAATTTGGCAGCACTGCTGTTGCTTGGGCTGCTGCTGGTTATGCCACAGCAGTCCATGCAAGCGAGTTTGATAGACCCCATTGCTGAAATCGAGAGAAGCAACTGCAAAATCGCACACCTTCGCTTAGGGCTTGTTTTTACGTCTGATAACAACGAAAGGGCTCTGCAAGACTCTGGACTCTATAGCCCTGACAGTGAAGACTCTTCTGTTGACATTGCGGGCAGAAGGTTCCATAGCGGGACACTAAACGGTTCTTCTATTGTATATGTCAAGACAGGGAGTCATTCAGTAAGACTAACTCCACCTTTGTTTATTTTTAACGAAAGAAACTTGCATCTTTCGTGTTTTACATATTTTTTTATGACAGGTAAATATGGCAACAACTTTGCAAATCCTTTTAGCTAGATTCAGCATTCACGGAGTCATCTATTTTGGGAATGCTGGAAGCTTGGATAAGAAAACGATGGTTCCAGGTGATGTTTCTGTGCCGCAGGCTGTTGCCTTCACAGGAGTTTGGAACTGGAAGGTGCGTAGGGCCTTTGCTATTATTTATGGTTTTCATTTTCTATTTTTGTTTTAAAAGTTGATTTTTTAAAAGACGTACATCATATCTGACATAGTGACAGTGATGTAGTGTAATATATAGCTAATAAGAAATAACAATGATAGATTATAATCTTGACAAATAACAAGAATAATCCATAAAAATAAAGAAAGTTGTTACATTGTATATCCGCAGTGGTGCTAGGACTAATTACTACTACGTAATCAATTCTATATCATGCAGAAATTCAGATCGGAGAAAGGTAAACTGGTATTTGGAGATTTCAATTATCCAGAGAATGGAGAGAACTTGTTGGGGACTGTAGAGTATGAGAAAATTAAGATGTTCTCTCCAAGTGAAGCACCCAAGGAAGTTTTCTGGCTTCCCATCACCAAATCCTGGTATAATGCTGCCACTGAATCGCTCAAGGTTTGTCAATCTCAGAATATTCAGCTGAATTAGCTGCATGTTTCTTCTTCATTGCCAGTAAAACTATCGCTAAGCCTATAGTGATTTTATTGAGACCATGAATATTGAGGGATATATGTAATCTTTGAATTTTCAAGTGGATTAATTACAATAATTAATTGATTATTCATTGCAGGATATGAAGTTAAGAAAATGCTATTCTGATGAATGCCTGCCCGGAAAACCCAAAGTTGTCTTTGGATCGAAGAGTTCTACTTCTGATTTTTACGTTCGAAATAAAGCATACGGAGACTTCCTTAACGATAACTTTGATGCAAAAACTGCCGATACAGCAAGCGCTTCTGTAGCTTTGGTTAGTAAAAAAACCTTCTATGAGCTCAAAAGTTTGTGTTTCTTCTTCTTCTTCTTCTTCTTCTTGAGATGCCTTTTAGCTAGGAAGCTACGCATGATTAATTTGGTTAACGAATTTGTTTATGTCCCCATTTGCAGACATCTTTGTCAAATGAAAAGCTCTTCGTGGTGTTCCAAGGTGTTTCAAATGTAGCTGGTGAAACAAGTTCAAACTCAAGAGTTAGCTACTTAGCCTCCTACAACGCCTTCCTTGCTGCCACCAAGTTCATTAATTCAATTCCTACGCCACGACTTGCTTGTGAGTGATGAGATGATGAATGTCCTCGTGAGTCTTTTGAGTTGTACGATAATAAAGGATGCCCTACTGTACTAGAGTTAAATGGCCTCCTAATTTAAATAAACTGGGTGTATATCATCCACATGTACGTACGTTCCTTTTTTGATGAAATATATGGGCGTACTTATGCTTGCAGTTAATTTTTGTCATGCTGGATCTAATTATATGTTACAAAAGGATGTGCAAAATAGTTTGTGTTTGTGTAGAAGCACGTACACGGTTAAGAAACAGCAAAGGGATAAAATGACCAAAATAAAAGTTTAGATTTTATTTTTTAATTGGAATTTCATCTATACACCATAATTTTCATGACACGTATAAGAATGAAAGTTAAGCATAATAAAAAGAAAAATGACTCAATCAATTGTAACATAAAATAGTACAACTACACCATAATTTTCATATTACATATTATAATAATAAAGTTATTTTTTAAAAGGTTTTGGAAAGATATTATTTATTAAAAATTAAACATAAGATATTAATTGATATATGCAAGTTTTTAAGTTAAAAAAACTTTTACTTAAGAAGGTGTGTGATACAACCGATATAATATGTAAAAAGCAAACACAAACAAAACAGAGGTATGTTAAAAGTGTCTCAACTACTAGAATCCTAATTTGTATTTTGTTATTAAATATTTCACTTTAATATAGTATAATTCTTTAAGAGATTTACAACTCCTTAAATAAGTCAATAATTTACCTTTACAAGCAATAAAAATCAAAATTAAAATTCTAAATCAAATAGAGAAACCAATATAAAGTCTAGGATTAAACTATATATATATTTGAAACATCATCTTTTAGGCCTAATTTGAAGACTTTTCTAACCTCACTTACTTATAGTGACATGATCTCCTATTGGACCGGGCCTATAAAATCTAAATACAAAATTTAAGCACAATCTAAAAGTTAGATCAAAATTTATGGATTTGTTTTGTTGAGATCGGTTATTTGGTGCTATGATGCCTCTTCTTGGACTTAACTTTATCTCACCAATCCATAAACCAATCTACTAAGCTTTTTTTTGAGTCAGTTATGACTAATTTGCAACTAACTGTTCAGAACCTTCAGATTCTTTAGACCCACCTACAATAGTATGTTAAAGAGTTAATATAAAACCACTGTGGATGACTAATTTGACAACTTAAGTTTTTGTATTGAAATGATTTTTTTAACAAAAATGATAAAATGGATAATGACTGCCCATAATTTGACAACTTAAGTTTTTGTATTGAAATGATTTTTTAACAAAAATGATAAAATGGATAATGACTAGCCTATAAAAAAACTATAAAATCTAGGTGCTTACAACTGACACGACCAAAGAGTTGATGTCTTCTCCCAAGTGTAGGAGTGTCGAAGTAACAAAATAACCCGACAAGACCGGGGTCGAACCACAAAGAGGTTAACTGTATAAACTGACCATAATTTCATGAAGAGTCCAAGATTCAAAATAATCGTTTTCAAGTTCAAATTGTAGCAACAACGGAGAAGTCGAAATCTGTCCTGCAGCCCAGACATTGTTTAGTATTCAAGTCATATCTCGAGTTCTAGAAGTCCAAATGCACCGATTCATTTTTAGTTGGAATCTGAGACAATTTCCTAGAACTTTCATGAAAACTATATGTTCAAATTCGGATGTTAGAAATGATGTTTTCGGCAGACAAGAAGATAAGGATTGTTACCAAGTCAAGAGTTGGCCACCAACTCAACAATTAGTTATCAAATCAATAGTTTCAAATTTTGGCCTATAAAATGAGGTATTTTCCATGCATTTAGGCATCTTGGTTTTCATATCAAGATCATGTTCTTGCTCTCTTTCTTTATATTTTTGTAATGCTTAAGTTTTGTTTATATTAATCTCTTGTTTATGCTTTTCATTTCCTTTCCTTTACTTAGTTAACTTATATTTTATTTATGTTCGTATCTTATTTATTTATGTTTCTCTCTTTCATGATGTTTAGCTAAGTTTAGTATGTCAAGGTGAAAAGGTTACACTAATGGTGTAAGAATAAGTATAGTATAAACTCAACATGGACTTTAATGTTTGATACTAACATGTTTTGTATTTGATATCTTGTTCACTTTTAATACTTTCCTTGTTAAGGTTAATCTAGATTTATGTTGTATAACCCTTGATACAACAAATACTTGGCACTTTCATAGCCCAACAGTATGGTATAACCGACACCTGTGCTATGAAAGGAACTTGATTTGTTGTTAACATAAGTTATAATCATGAATACCTGATAACATTTACAAGTATTAGCATTATTCGAATAAGATAACTAATGTAATCATGTTAACAATTTATAATCCGATTGGAACCTCCTTTATGTATGGTTTCCAGTTGAGTAATAAAAAGAGTTTATACTATACTTGTTTGAAATACCATTAGTGGATCCTCTAACCTTGATAATTATTTTATCCTTGTTTAATCCTTATATCGATATCACATTTCAAAGCTCTCTTCAATTCCTTTTCCATTATTATCTATTTCTTTATTTGTACTTTATACAATTAACCTCCCTGTGGTTCAACCCCGGTCTTGTCGGGTTATTTATTACTTCGACACTTCTACAATTGGGAGAAGACATCAACTCTTTGGTTGTGTCACAAACCAAACAAACCAAAGCTAATTATGAGATAAAAATCTGCCTTTGAATAACATTTTGAATTGCATGGATAAATGGTTGGTAGACTCTCTATAATCACCCGCAAGATCTTTTAGAAAAAAGAACAAAGTTTATAAATCTTATCGACGTGTGTTTGAAATGAGGAAATACCATCTTTGTTATTCCTTCACTTTCTAAGAATATATCCCTTGTGGTTCTCATTTGAGCCTAAATAATTTTTTCTATGTAAAAATCCTGACTAGAATCACACCCAACACCGAGGGGCAAAAAGAAAATGTGAGCAAACTGTTAAAATACACACATGGATCTATGAACGAACCTAACATTAACGGGCATTGTCATAAAAAGGAAGAAGTAAAGAAAGGAAAAGAAAAATAAATTTGGTTTAATGATGCTCTAAGATTGAAATAAAGATCCCAAAGCAAGACTCTGCATTACAAAAGATAGTCTATCCAAACATAGTCTATGAGACGACTTTATAAGAGAAAATAGGTAGAAGAAGATGATCCTAAGTCTTTAAACCCTCAAACACCTTTTTAAGCCAAAAAACATTCATTTTGTTTCATAACCCATAGTCATAGTTTGCATTACAGGCTTTAAATCCTTTCTAACTAAGCGCATACAACTTAGTTTGATAAACAATGATTTTATTGTTCACACGACATGATAAATGAATAGCCACCCAGTTTTACCCATGTAAGAAAAATATAAATTCTAACATGAAACAAAAAAATAAATTATTCTGTATATATTTTTCAAGTAAATACTTTAAACCTTTTGAAAACTAAAACAAAAGGTCACCTCTAGTAAACGCCTATTCTAAATCTGATAAAACCCTTAATGGGAATTGCTTAAGAAACTATTTTGATGCATACATTGAAAGTTTTAGTTTTCATGAATAAAACCAAGTCTTTTAAAGGTTTTCTGTTTTAAAAAAGATTTAGGTGTTAAAACACAACATAAAATAAGCCCTAAAGATTAAAAAAAAAGTAATTAAAGCATCGACAAAAGCATGATAGAAAGCAATGCCAAATCATATATTTAGTGGAGTAAGAAAGGCCCTCACAAGAAACCAAAGTTGGAGACTTCTTCCCAATAATGTTAATGGGTAAGAGAGGCAGCATAAGAAACCAATCCTGATTTAAGCATACAATTTCAAACACATGAACAAGCTTACACATAAAAAAAAAGAGTTCATAGAAAACCAAAGAAAGGGTGAGACCTATGTTTCCAAACTAGGTAAGAATGCGTGCATTGAACCCCAAAATATTTCACAAGTTTTTATTTTTATAGAAAAATTCTTGACATTAGACTTAAACAAGTCAAAAAATTGATAAGGAAAAAGTCTTTGTGAAAGTTCTGGTTAACGGGAATCATCAGATTGGGATTTGAAGTTGCTTAACCTATAAAAAGAAATTTTGGTACTGTTTAAAAGGAGTCGTTAGATTGGGATTTCAGGTTGATCGAGCTACAAACAAAGATTTTGGATCTGTTTAAAAGGAATCCCCAAATTAAGATTTCAAGGTGACGGAGTTGCAGACAAAGATTTTGATTCTGGTTAAAGAGAATTACAAGAGAGGGATTTCAGGTTGACTGAGCTGCAGGCAAAGATTATGGTTTTTGTTTAAAAAAATCACCAGATTGGGATTTCAGGTTGGCTAAGCTGCAGATAGAGATTTTGATTTTAGTTAAAGGGAATCACCATATTAGGATTTCAGGTTGATTGAGCTGCAGATAAAGATTTTGGTTCTTGTTAAAAAGAATCACCAGATTGGGATTTCAGGTTGATCAAGCTGAAAACATATGTTTTTGTTTTAATTAAAGGAAATCATCAGATTAGGATTTGAGGTTAACTAAGCTATAAACAGTTTGATCATAGTTTTGGTTAAAAAGAATTGTTACAGAGACAGAGTTTCAATTCAGCTGAACTAAAAGCTTTGAGAAATTTAGTTTTGAAGAATAGTTCATTTACATTTACAACTTACTATGCAAATCACTTAACTAGTATTTGCTCCGTAAGTATTATAAAGAGAGGGCATCTCTTGTTATCTATTTTTTTGGGACCCCACATAAGTAAAAAAAAAAGGAAAAGAGAAAATATAAAAAAATCAAAAGAAATATTGGAAGAAAATAAAAAAATATCACCAAGAAGAGTATACCAGAACACCTAATTTAAATAAACTGGGGTGTATATCATCCACATGTACGTTCCTTTTTTGATGAAATATATGGGCGTACTTATGCTTGCAGTTTTTGTCATGCTAGATCTAATTATATGTTACAAAAAGATGTGCAAAATAGTTAGTGTTTGTGCAAAAGCACGTAACCTTCTAAGAAACAGCAAAGGGATAAAATGGCCATAATGAAAGTTAGATTTTATTTTTTAATTGGAATTTCATTAATACCTAATACCCAAAATGAAAGCACAACTATACACCATAATTTTCATGATAGGTATAAGAATGAAAGTTAAGCATAATAAAAAGAAAAATGACTTAGAAAATAGATAAGTGATTATTTAAAAAGGTTTTGGAAAGATATTATTTTTTTTAAGTTAAAATATTTAAACTAAAAAGATTTCATATTATTTATTGAAAAAATACAATTTTCTCCATTTAATTTTCTTAATAGTTGTTTCATACCATCACCCTATATATACCCTACATCCTTGTAAAGTTGGAATAAAAAAACAATCAATCACAAAATATTTATCCTCTTAAACCTTGCTGGGTTCTTTACTTCCTTTTCTTTTTTAACTTGTTTCTACTTCCCTCATTTGGGAGAAATATTTATAATGAATGTATTTGCACATCATCTTTTAGGCCTTTATATATATTGAAACATCATCTTCCAGGCTTAATTTGAAGACCTTTCAAACCTCACTTAGTTATAGTGAGATGACCTCCTCTCAGATCGGGTTTATAAAATCTAAATGCAAAATTTGAGCACGATCCAATTGTTTGATCGAAATTTATAGATTTGTTTTGTTGAGATTGGTTATTTGATGCTATCATGCCTTTTCTTGGGCTTAACTCCAGCAATCCATAAAATCAATTTACTACGCATTTTAGGTGATTTAGTTATGATTAATTTGCAACTAACTGTTCAAAACCTTCAAATTCTCTAAACCTACCTACAATAGTATGTTAAAGAGTTAATATAAAACCAATGTAGATGACTAACTCAACAACTTAAGTTTTTGTATTGAAATGAATTTTTTAACAAAAATGATAAAATGGACAAATTAAGTGTTTACAACCCATTACATATGGAGATTTCTTAAGCACTTATTATTAAATTAATAGTATTCTATCCAAGATTTTTAAGCATTCTTGTTAGTGACTCCTACTAAATCTTTTTTATTGAATGATATTCTTGTAATTAATATATGTGGGATATGTAGTCTAACACCTTTTTCACTTAGAAGTCATTTTTTTTATCAAGTGGCGTAGACTCTAGAATCCTTGCTAGAACATTGAGTGTTTTTGAGACTTTGATACCATATTTAATTTGATAGTAGAATTTAAGTTTTATTCAATAGACTTAAGCTTAGTTGGTGGTAGTCTTTTCTTAATCTTTTATATTATTTTATTTTCTTACAATCATATGATGTGGGATGATCTCTAGTCATCTATTATCTATGAATTCATCTTGTATGAGAGAGGAAAGAACAATGTTGTGTATATTGAATAATTTTTTTAAACCTTTTCTTATATAATAACATGTATCCCACCGTTCAAAAGTAAAAACTTGTAATTTATGCCATAAGTTTTGCAATAGAGAAGTAATTTTAACAAAAATAATAGAAAACAATAATAATATTTTCTAGTCCATGGTGAACTCTAGAAACTCCTCGCTCCGAAAGCCATAAATAGCTTTAATCACACATTTAACTAATCCTGGCTAAATATCCTTCCTGACGGTGCGCTTTACTCAAACAGACTAAATTGTGTCCATTTGGGCCATAACCTAAATGGGTGAAATAAAATAAAAAAACAATCCATTTAAGTTATGGTCTAAATGAATTGAAATAAAAAAAAAAAAAAAACAAGAAGAAAGAACCAGTTTGTTTGGGCAATAACCTAAACGAAACAGATCAAAACAAAAACATTTGCATAAATCATTTAATACTCCACTTTCACCCATGCAAAAAGACTTCTCTCTATCTTTATGTACACATACATGTAGAGAAGGAAATAGAAATGGAAATATTCATTACAATGCTAATATGACATGAGAGAAGAGAGATGAAAGACAAATGGAAGGAGAAAAAAAGGAATGAATGGATCACAAAACACACACTTTTATTTTCAACACCCTCAACACCATTGGAAAGAGCTTGATGAGATGATTCCTTAAACACCTTGGAAGAATATATTTGCTTTTTAGGTTTCCAACACCACTAGCATCTAAAGGAGACAACACTACCTACTCTCTTAGTGAGTTTATTACACCAATAAAGAGGAGAAAAATAAAAATAAAAATTGACTATTTGGGCTTCAATTCAAATAACTAAATGTTTTCTATCCCAAATAGCTAGCCCTTACCATTTCTCTTCTCTTCACTCTTATTTTTTCTCTCACACATTCTCTCTCCTCCTTCCTCTCGTATATCTTTTGCCTCTCTCTCTTTTTCACCACATTGATTGTCCATTATGCATATATCTAAATATTTTTTCAATCTCTAAGGAGTCAAAATGTAGAACTAATGCACATAATATTTTCTTATGATGGTTGACACTATTTTTTCTAGCCAATGATCGACATTACAAACACAAATCACTTTCCATGTAAATTAGTCAACTATTTCTTCATTCTATCCAACGTAGCACTCACATTCACCCACTTCTTCACCAATAAAGTGCAAGGTACTACAGCCAATGATGGAAACTAATGTTTTCACCAATTATGAAACTCTTCACATCTTATAATGAGCGTGACCAAGGTCTATAAATACCTTGAAATACCAGGTTAACCCAATAGGTTGTAAGCTTCTTAGACTAAACATTTCAAACATGGAATACCAAGTAAACCTAATAGGTTATAAGCTTCTTAGACTAAATACTTCAAACAAAATATATTTTTCTCTCCATTGTTTCATACATTATTTTCTTCTCTTACCCCTATTGACTTAAGTATCAAAGAGTCTCCCATTCTACAAGGAGCTTATATTTTTAGGATAACCAAGTCCATACACCAAGCTCATATTCAAATCCATATGTCTTAGCCTAGGATCATAGCTTGTGGAAAACCTATTTTTTATGAAAGTTTCTTCACGAGTTTACTAGAGGTATAATTTATGGGAAATTGAACTAAAAACTAGATTATCACCTTTCATAAAAAATATTTTCCATGCTAATGAAACTCTAAGATAAAAGAGAGTAACTAATTTCACCACTAAGTGGGAAGATTTCAACAAGCTCAGGATATTGAGAATACATATAAAATAGGAGAAGCATCATAGAGCTTGTCATATAAGATAGTGATGCAATGTGTAAAGTTTTTCAAACAATGCAATATGGATTTGCTCATGTATGGTATCATAGAGTTACCAAAAATAATACCATTGAGATCTTCTCTATCACACATAGAGAAGATGAGAGCACTATGACCTATCTTCAAAGGTTCAAAGAGGAAATGTTCAACGTGGAAAGACTCGTTAAACCTATTTCCAGAGAAGCTTTGATTAACAGGCTTTATAACTTTGATTAAATAGTGAGCGAAAAATTCTATTAGGATGGAAAAAGTCAGCGTAACTAGTATCCTCAACATCACTAATCTCTAACTAGATTATCTAAAATGAACACCAAATGACACATTTATGATCATTTGACATTCTCTAAGCTTCTGACTACCTCTCTAACCACCACACAGACTGAGATGTCAACTATTAATGGAGGGAAATAATTTATGAAATATCCTTATCCCATTAAAAACGGTGCAAACACGAGGAACACTAATAAGTTTTACTCTTTTTTTTTATCATGATCATGGGCTTGACACTAAAGAATGTCATGCCTTGAAAAAGAAGATAGAAAAATTGATCATCAAAGGTTATTTTCACCACTTCATGAAAAAGGAAACAAAACTTGAGAATAAAAGGACAAAAATCTGCACACTTGATGATTTACCTTAGATTAAATAATCCTTAAATTAGCTCTAGGAATTATATCTCCATCTTTTCAAATCTTTAATAAAAAAAAATGATTTTCTTCATATCTCCAATGTCTCTAATAAAAATCTACATTAAAATATCTAAATATATCTCTATGAAAATCTTTACAGCGAGATCTTTTGTCTCCATACATGTCTCTATGAAAAATCTCTATGCCAAGTCTTTATATCTTTAAATATGTCTTAATTAAATCTCCTTATATGTCTCGAACATCTCCAAAATAATTAAGGATCTTTATTCAGGTCTCCACGATTACTTATCTCTAAAAGGATCAAAAATCCTTCTTAAAAGAATAGTATCAGAAATTTACATGAAGAAAGCTTTCATGCAGACACTTCATAAGACACAAATAGGTAAACATTCAAATGTCTAGCATGGTAACATTCTCTTATCAACATCAGGTAAAATTTATATCTTAAGTTTTTTTTTCCTCCACTTCTGCTAGTTAAGTCTTTTCAACATGTCCATTTGAAAGACTTAGTGACGTATATGATGATGCACATAAAAAAAAAATATAAAAAAATATATACGACCCAAACAAGCTGACATAAAAAAAATTTCCATTTGGGCCATGTCCCAAATAGACTAAAATAAAAACAATTGCATAAAACATTTCACCTCCTACTTTCACCCATGTAAAAACACATTTCCCTACCTTTATATACACATGCATGAAAAGAAGGAAATGGGGCTGAAATATTCATTATAATATTAATATGTCATGAGAGAAGAGAGAGGAGAGAAAAATAAAGAAGAGAAAAGAGAATGAAAGAATGAGCGATCAAGGACATGTCGGAGCTTCTTGGAAACAACTTGATGGTATGATTTTAAAAACACCTTAAAAGACCATATTTTGATGTCTGAGTGGGTTATACACACAACTTAAGAGCGACAACACTATCCATTATCTTGACGCTTGTAATGTATGCACCAAGGAGAAAATAATAAATATAAAAGTCAGATGTTTGGGCAAACCCATATGGTTAGTGTTCATCCTGTAACGCCCTGAATTTCCACAATATTAAAGGATACTTTGAGTATTGAACATCAAAGAAACATAAGGTCAATTTTTTTTCATTCCTTTAACGTCAATATATCGTATTGACTTTTTATCCACCTAATTATATTCTTATCATATTATTTAACTCATCTCTAGTCTATATCTCAATTATACAATTATGATTTATGTCTCTTAATTTCTATCATAATTTCAGTAAAGTCTCCTCTATTCGAGTCCCTAAAATAATTATTCTCTTCATATATAACACTTATTTATCAACCAATGGATATATAAATCTAACAATGTCTTTTAGTCCTTTTATTGTAATACAATTTAATCATAAAATTTGTCTATTACAACCACTTTACTACAATATCCCATGTGAGCACTGGCCATGTGTAACCTATCCATCAACCTGTAGGAATGCATATAGACTCATGTAAAACATAATTTTTTTATCAACTCTTTTATTTTATGAATTAACAAAAATTATGACTTAAATGTCTAAGCATTGGCCATATTGTAATACAATTTAATCATAAAATATGTGTATTACAACCATTTTAGTACAATAGCTCATTTGAGCATTGACCATGTGGTTAGCCCATCTATTCAACATGTAGGAGTACATAAAGACCCTTGTAAAACATAATATTTATATGAACTCTTTTATTTTATGAATCAACGAAATTCATATCTTAAACCTCACAAGTAAAATGAGTTAATTACCAACATCATAGACTATACATCACATGTGGTAACCTATATACCTATCAGCATAATTATGTTTTTTTTGTTTTTCATTTTAAGCCTTAGCAAGCATTTCATTCTTTATAACTCTTACTTAAAGTCTCATATATTGTATATTCATTATCTTATATAGTAAGGTAAACACATAACTTGTTTGGAGGCATCATCATATATAGAAAGTCACATAGAAGAACATTTCTTTAAGCCCCCACCTCACCAGTTTATCTTTTGCTTAATTTCAAGCACTATTCTTTATAGAAAGGGTTATTTAGTATTTTCTTTTTGTAGAAAGAAGAAGAAGAAGAAGAATAAAAATAAGAGGGAGGGGGGGATTCTCATTTATAACTTATTTATATTTGCCGACTGAATATATTGCATTGGATTTTGCAGCAAGTTTGTAAAATTTCAAAGGACTTTGGTCTATATTTAAAAATATTTAATTTTTTTTGCAAGAAAAATTATTTATTTTTAATATAAGGATAAAAAAACCCTAAAAGGAATTCATATCCAAAATATTATTAGGAGTAATAATAATTATTTATTTTAATATAAGGATAAAAAAATATAAAGGGTGTTAATATCCAAAATATTATTATGGATAATAATTTTATTACTCACATTAATATAAGGATAAAATAAAACTTGTATGAAGTTAATATCTAAAATATTATTGTGAATAATATAACTCATTCACTTCTAATATAAGGATCAAATTCGAAAAGAATTTATCTGAAATATTATTTGCATTAACGCAACGAGCAAGACGATTATGACATGAACCAAAAGAAATTATGAGGTTTAAAATCATGTGAACATGAAAGGATTAAATTAAAAAACAATAAGTGATTGAAATAAATAATTACTAAAATAAAAGAAAAAAGGTAGAATAACGTGCACCTTAACATGCACAGTGCACCTCTATCTATATTAATACTAAAAATATAAAAAAAAAGAGTAAAAATCAGTTATGGTGATGGTGAGAGAGGAGGCAATGATGGAGATAGTGATAGTGGAGAAGATGATGGTATGGTGGTGATAGTAGAGAAAAAGAAGGTTGTAATTGAAATAATTGCACAATATTAAAAGTAAATTATTATTAGTAAAATATTTTACATAATATCATGAATTGAATATATTTTTTAAAAAATAAATTAAGTTTAAAAATTAACTGTAAAATATTTTTTATTAACCTATAAAATATTTTATAAAAACAAATATAAATAATGATTTTTTTTATTTTTTTTCTAAAATTAAACACAGAAAAACTCGGAAATTTCTTTACCGTAAAATATTCTACATAAGGCCTTAATATAATAATAATTCGTTTCACAGCGATGCTGTCACTCTTATCATTGCTTTTTTTGTTTTTTTCCTTGGTTCGTTTTACGGTTCTAAAATGCTGTGGAGTCTTTGTCAGGCAGAACTTGATTGAATGAATTCCGACAACACATACATCACGCATTTCCCGACATACAAATTCATGTGTCTGTAAAAATTAAAAAAAAAAAAAACCTGACTGAAATGATTTTTTTAAAAAAAATTTACTGGCTGAAAAAAACCTAGGATGGTGGAGGAGGTATAGGGTGGAATTTTCTTCCTTATTATATGTGGGCTCCAGTTGATGTGTCAAAGAAAAGAATATCTTCGTGATATTCCCTTCCAAAAAACCAAATATGGGACTCCATAATTTGGAAATGCTGTCCGATATTTTTAAAAGTTTTAAATTTTTTTATTTAAAATTAATATGTTTTAGTATTTTTAAAATAATATTTTTATATAAAAAATACTTTAAAAGAACAACAACATTCACACTTTCAAACATAAAAAAATATTTTGTCCGGCTGTTTCTGCACTTTATCTATTACTGTTGGTACGAGTAATAGAAAATGGTAAGCCACGAATTTTCTTGGTTTTATTGGAGTGTTTCAATTAATGTAGTTGCTGCCAAAACTGATAGTTTTTTTTTAAAATAATTTCATTTATATGTTTTATGCCTTCAGATTTATTTCTTATTTTGCAATATTCAATTTATATGTTTTCGTTTTTACTCTTATGAGTTTATTTTTAATTAATGCTTTTGTTTTTTCCTCCCTCCAATAAGGTTTTATGTAGAGATTCATATAACTTCTGATAAATTAGAGCTGGTTTCATAGCCGACAACACTTAATTCTATGGATTAAGTGCAATTTCTAAAGAGATTTTAACTCTGATAGTGCAATTGCTAAAGAGCTTTTAACTCTGGATTCCAGAGGCCATTTTATCCCTTTGCTGTTTCTTAGCCGGGTACGTGCTTCTGCACAAACACAAACTATTTTGCACATCCTTTTGTAACATATAATTAGATCAAGCATGACAAAAATTAACTGCAAGCATAAGTACGCCCATATATTTCATCAAAAAAGGAACGTACGTACATGTGGATGATATACACCCAGTTTATTTAAATTAGGAGGCCATTTATGACATATAATTTATTCTAGTACAGTAGGGCATCCTTTATTATCATACCGCTCAAAAGACTCACGATCGAGGAGATTCATCTTCTTATCACTCACAAGCAAGTCGTGGCGTAGGAATTGAATTAATGAACTTGGTGGCAGCAAGGAAGGCGTTGTAGGAGGCTAAGTAGCTAACTCCTGAGTCTGAACTTGTTCTACCAGCTACATTTGAAACACCTTGGAACACCATGAAGAGCTTTTCATTTGACAAAGATGTCTGCAAATGGGGACACAAACAAATTCGTTAACCAAATTAATCATGCGTAGCTTCCTAGCTAAAAGGCATCTCAAGAAGAAGAAGAAGAAGAAGAAGAAGAAGAAACACAAACTTTTGAGCTCATAGAAGGTTTTTTTACTAACCAAAGCTACAGAAGCACTTGCTGTATCGGCAGTTGTTGCATTAAAATTATCGTTAAGGAAGTCTCCGTATGCTTTATTTCGAATGTAAAAATCAGAAGTAGAACCCTTCGATCCAAAGACAACTTTGGGTTTTCCGGGCAGGCATTCATCAGAATAGCATTGTCTTAACTTCAAATCCTGCAATGAATAATCAATTATTATTGTAGTTAATCCACTTGAAAATTCAAAGATATAAATATTCATGGTCTCAATAATATCACTATAGGCTTAGCGATAATTTTAATGGCAATGAAGAAGAAACATGCAGCTAATTCAGCTGAATATTCTGAGATTGACAAACCTTGAGCGCTTTAGTGGCAGCATTATACCAGGATGTGGTGATGGGAAGCCAGAAAACTTTCTTGGGTGATTCGCTTGGAGAGAACATGTTAATTGTCTCATACTCTACAGTCCCCAACAGGTTCTCTCCATTCTCTGGATAATTGAAATCTCCAAATACCAGTTTACCTTCCTCCGATCGGAATTTCTGTATGATATAGAAGAACAAAGGCGAATGAATTACCATTATGTTTGGCTTTCAAATATTTTGAGGATACATTGTCGGTTTTTACGTCACTGATAAAAAAAAACCAAGTTTTAAAACGAAAACAATAAATAATAGCAAAGGCCTGACGCACCTTCCATTCCCAAACTCCTGTGAAGGCAACAGCCTTCGGCACAGCAACATCACCTGGCACCAATATCTTCTCATCAAGGCTTCCAGAACTTCCAAAGAAGATGATTCCGGAAGTACGAAATCTAAGCAAGAGAATTTGCACAGCTGTAGCCACATTTACCTGACATGTAAAATTTTTTTAAACAAAAAGGATGCAAGTATCTTTGGTTAACAAATGAGAGAGGGAAAAGAAGCCTGTATCTTAAGTTGTACGATATGAACTAATGTAAATGATCAAAAAATATTAGGTGATAGATAATTTTTTGTATATATAATTTTGCAATGACGAAAATAAAAAAGAAAGAGTAACATCCATATACTATATCTACAAACGATAAAAATGGAATCAAGGAAATTAGACAAAATGGATCATAGCTAAAAAGAAATTAAGATAGAATTAATCTTACTGAGTGACTCCCGGTCTTAACATATATAATAAGGCTATTGTTAAGTGTTCCAATATGGAACCTTCTTCCGGCAATGTCAACAGAAGGATTTTCACTGTCAGGCTCATAAAGACCAGAGTCTAGAAGAGCCTTTTCGTTGTTATCAGAAGTAAAAACAAGGCCTAAGCGAAGGAATGCAATTTTGCAATTGCTTGTCTCAATCTCAGCTGTAGGGTTTCTCAAACTCATCTGCATGGACTGCTGTGCCGTAACCAACAGCAGCCCAAGCACCAGCAGTACTGCCAAATTGATACTCGACATTGTGTGAAGTGGATTGAGCAGACGGATAGTACTTTAGAAATGCAACTGCTTTGTGGTATTGGGGTGCTCCTCATGTGCCTTTATATAGAAATCAATCAAAGCTTATTTTAATGCAATTACATGAAAGCCCTGTATTATGGACCTATCATGTATGACGTTTGCTGTTTCAATACCTCTCTCATAACTTTGTATTCGGGTATTGCAAGCTACGTTCTCGGAAAACTTGTCAAACTTGACACCATAGTCAGTTTTACTCTTTCCTAAGCCACTTTAAGAACTTGACATCGTATTTTTTTTTTTTATAAAACTCCCACTGTTATTGGGTAAATGATACTTACAGTGGTGTTAAAAGAACAGTAAAACGAGTTTACTTAGTGCAAGATATTTAAAGTAATAAAAGAAATAAAATGAGTGAACACTTACTAGAAATTACCTTGAATGAAATATGGAGAGTGGATAATTAATAAAAATTAAATTGAGCTTTTCTATTTAAAAAATGATGTAAAGTTGAAGAAAAAAAACAACAAATTAACAACAACAATTTCTTTATAATTCAAAAAAGTTTACAGGATCTTCAAGTCTATCAATAAGCTTTACTGATAATTTAGGCGATAACCAATAAGT
>Ga0325402_1002093_pt1 | contig 17226 bp, 16 predicted proteins | sample PopdelMetagenome_22_FD_207212 | JGI IMG/M metagenome (GOLD analysis project Ga0325402, IMG submission 207212) | Populus deltoides microbial communities from Bellville, Georgia, United States - Xylem-PdKOR-R3 | ecosystem: Host-associated > Plants > Phyllosphere > Stem > Wood/Secondary xylem... | reverse complement strand
TTTTTTTTTCTTTTTAATTATCAAACTTTCACGATGCGAATTCAAGGTATGACGGGTTAACCTGATTTGAAAGGTTGACCCAGTTAATTCATATATTTTTTCTTTTTCTTCATTAGTTTTTTTCTTCCTGTTGGTTTTTTTCTTTGTTTTTTTCTTTTTAACTAATCTATTTAATTATCACACTTTTATGACATGACCTTCCAGCTAGACCCACATCCAATGCTATTGGATTTGGTATTGCAGTCCAGACACTTTTATGCTAAGGGTTAACCCAAGTTTAATGTTATTATTAATATTATAAATATTATTTTTGGGTCAAGCGTTGCAACCAAACCTAAAACTCTTGGGTATAACTTTGCAAAAAAACCTAACACTTTTAGATCTTGATTTTTTTTTGAAATGCAAAAAATAATTAACCTGTGGCATCGCGTGGGGCATTTAACTAGTATAATTACTAGATTATTAACGTTTGAGGTCGGGTTATTTTTATATCATAAAAAAAATATCTAACGTTGTTAATGTGATTTCTCATAAAAAAATTCATGAAATTAAAATATGATATATATTAAATGATTTCTTTTAAAAATATTGATACGTGACACATCAAATTATATTTTTCATCAAGATTGCGACATATTAAATCCATTCGGGTTAATCTGTCAAATATATTACCTAGTTCATGAGACCATAATAACCCTATGAAAACAAATCAAAATAAATTATAAAGGTTAGTTCTTAATCAACCAAACATTGAATGATAAAATTGAAAAACAAAACATATTAAATTAAAAAAGACAAAAAAAAACTACCCAAGTCAAGTATGGTTAACCCATCAAACCCATTATTCAGGCCATGAGATCAAGATAGCCTCATAAAGAGCAAATAAAGAAACTTTTTGAAGCCCAAATTCAAACCAACTCAATGTTAAAAAATGAGATTAAAAGAAAAAAATAATTAAAAAAAGACAAAAAAAACAATGCAAGTCAACTCGGGTTAATATATTAAACGTGAAACTTGAGTTATGAGATCAGGATAAATTCATAAAAAAGATTATGAAGCGTCATTTCCAACAGATCCAATGTTGAAGGTTGAAATCAAGAAAAAAAAAACTAAATTTATAAGATCAAGATAACTACACACAAAGCAAATTGAAAAAATAAAAATAAAAAGTTCAATTCCTAAACAACCTAATATTTAAGGATAAAATAAAAAAATCAATTAAAAAAATAGTTGAATGAACTTGCCAACCCCGTAACTCAAGCCATAAAATCAAGATAATCCCATAAAAAATAAATAAAAAAATACTAAGTCCAATTAAAAAATAACAAAAAAAAAGTATTGAGTCAACTTGACAAACTCAGATATGAGATTGGAATAACTCTATAAATAATGAAATAAAAAAATCAATTAGAAAACATGAAAAAAAAATCAAAATCAACATGAGTTAACCTATTAAACCTACGACTTCGATCATGAGATTGAGGTAAATTAATATAAAAAATTTTTAAAAAATAAATCTCCATTTTCAATGGACCTAGTATTGAAGATAGAAATCAAGAAAAAAACTAAATAAATGGGATTGATATATAACCCAACCGGAAAAAAAAAATATGAAGCATAATTCCTTATACAATATATTATTAAAAGATAAAATAAAAATAAAAAATGATAATGTGTTTATTTTTATAGTTAAATATATATTTTTAAGTATTTGTTATTTTAAAAAAATATCAAATTAATATCGGATGATCAAACCATGCCGGGTCAGGGCTATGAAAAAATATCGGACCTGACAATGGCCCAACACATAAATACCCACGGCAGGTAAACTAGAAATTGCAAGCAAACAAAACAAAACAATAAACAAATAGCAAAGAGTTAAATTAAAACTCCATTTTCACCTACCATTCAAGAAAAAAGCTTCTTAACTGTTGCCTTGTTTGTTACTTTTCATATTTGTTTTTTATATTTGTTTGTCATTAAAAAAGTTGGTTAATAAAAAATATTTTTTAGTCAAAGAAAAATTTGATTTGATTTTTAGAAAAGTATTTTCCTTTTATTTTTGGCAGAAAATACTTTCCAGAAGTGGTGAAAAAATTAGAAATATCATATTATTTGTTGATTATATGAAATTTGGTCTTCAAACTTTTGATTGTTATATATTTTATTTTGAATCTTTTTATTTTATTTTATCCCTTAAATTTTGATTTTTATATCAACTTTGTTCCTTATTCTTTTGAGTGTTATTTATTTTATTTGAAATAATTTATGAAATTGTCATTTATTATTTTTTAATTTCATTATTTTTTAACTTTTTTATATATTAGATTTGATCTCCATTGTTTTATTTGTTATTTATTTTATTTGAGATAAATTACATTATTTTTTTCAATTTCATTCACATTCAACTTTTTAATTTGTAAGATTTGTTTCTTATTATTTTAATAAACTTGAAAAAAAACATTAATAAGTTATTTTCCAACTCGTTTTCCATAACATAGCCAAATACTGGAAAGTGTTTTCCAACTTATTTTTCATAATACTACCAAACATTGAAAAATAATTCAATTTCCAAGAATCCATTTTCCAAGGAAATTACTTTTTTAAAAAACTACTTTCTAGCAAACAAATGGGGTTTAGAATCTAAACAACATGGAGAAAAGACTGCACTTCACATCACTGTTTACTCTCTCATAGTTTATTGTGGATCCACAATGAACTTTTTTATATTTTAGTAATTAAACCTTTTTTCTCATTGATTACACCTTTCCTTAGTCAAATTAAAGGCCAATTGCTTCTATTTTGTTATGGAATGACAAAACTGAAAGACACTGGACCAATATGAAAAACACGTAGGAACTAGATGACTATTTTGAAATTTCCTAAAAAAATTTCCTTTAGTCCTCTTAGTTTGCAATATATCCATTTCTATCTTTTTCATATTTTCACAATTCACTTTTGGTTCAAGACTTCATTTCTTTTATTTTTTGGTCTCTAGTTTGAAGTAGTAGAGAAAAAGTCATTGATCACTAAAATAGTTGATTTTGGTATCTACAAGTTCCATTTCATGAATAGAGTTTCACTTGTTTTTTTTACCTTCAAATTGCTTGAAACAACATATTGGTCTCAAAAAGTTTTTGGATTTTTGATTGATTTTTTTATTTTTAGACCATTTTTTGAGTTATTTGAAGGCATAAACATGTTATTTTTTTCAAAAAAAAATATAGGGGTGGATAACAAGTGAGCCACCTCATAAAAAAATGAAAAAGACTTGGTAAGCCAAGTTACGTGGGCTTCCTGAGGCTTGTGTGCCTAGGCCTTTGTTTTTTAGGCCTCAGTGCAATGGGCCAACTAGGCTTGCGCACCTAGATCTTTTTTTAGATTTTTTTTCAATTTAATCCTTCATGAATGTAATTTTTTTTTCAATTTTATCTTTTAATGGTTTGTTGATTTTTAATTGGTCAATGTAATTTTTTCAATCTTATATTTATAGGTTTATTACAATCTCAAACAAATATCCCAATAATTAGTTAGTTCTTGATTTTACAATCGCATGTTTTTTTTTTATCATATAATTAGATAAAAAAAATATTGAACTTGATTGAATTCATGACCTGGGACACAAGTTTTGGTGGTTAAATTTGGTTTATTAGGAATTGAGCTTCATGTTTTATTTATTTATTTTATATAGAGTTATTGAGATCTCAAACAAACATCTTGGCATTGAGTTGGTACTCGATTTTATGAGCAACTTGTTTTATCATATGATTAAATAAAAAAATACATAAAAAATAAAATAAAATCTGATAAAGTCTGTGACCCAGGTTGTTGGTTCAGTGGGTTAGGCCGTGAAATCTAAATTAATCCAATAAGTCATCATTTCATCTCAATATTTTTTAAAAAACATTATGTCACCTTGAAATTTATACCTAGACCATATTTTGTTAGTTGTCTGACTTGATTTTAAACTCATTAAGTTTATTGTGTGATGTCGAGACAAGTTCAAAACTGTTTGATTTTGAACATAAGTTAGGTAAGGAGACGGGTCGGGAGATTTTAGTATTGACCCATTGGCCACGAAAACAATTTCCAATGACTTGGACATTCTTTTTTTTAGTGCATCTCCTAGTGTAGCGTGGGTCTTATAACTAGTTAAAACTAAATCATTTACAATATAACTTAAAAATAAAATGGTGATTTATTATAGCTTTACTATTTATCCTTTTATATTGGCATGTTCATCCCATTATTAATAGCTAGAATTTTTTTGGTCCTTGAAATTTTTCCTTTTTTACAAATTGATCATTGCAATTAATTTCTTTTCAATTTTATCTTTTCAAAAAAACATTCCATGTTTTTATATGTTAGTATTTATTTCTATTTATATTCTTTTGCACATCTGGTTTATCATAAAGTATATTAACATTAAATTAAAGATGTATTTCATAAAATGTAATTTAAATTTTTTGTCAAAAAATTAAAAGAATAAAGACCAAAACTAACACTAATAGAAATAGAGTTGTTTTAACTTTGGGAAGAAAGAGAGAGAATCTAGAGAGAGATGCTCTCCTCTTTCATGGAGTGGATTCCCTCTTGTCTGCTGGAGACTCTTGCTGTTTGATTTTTCCTTGGCTTTCTTTGTCCATTTCCTTATCTCTTCTCTGTTTCTCTGCTCCCCTGCATTGATTTCACCTTATCTTGGTTTCCCTCTTCTTTTCATCTTCTCTCACCTATCCATTTTTTCAAATGGCAAAGAACAAGCGAAAGGCTACTTCTACTGTAGCTCGTAAACTAGACGCTTCGCCTGCTTATATTGTTAGTCCCAAGGTTCATGATCACGATGGTGATGGTTCAGAGATTCTAGCCCTTGTTCCTGCCATAGAACCCAGTGCTGATCCCTGTGCACCCTGTCCAGTTCCTCCACCCTTGCCTCCATCTCCACCTCATGATGTGGGTCTTCGTGCTCCTCACCTTGCTCCAGTGTTGGTGGTTACCTCTAGTTCCAAGCGTTTGGATGACGTTATGGTGGAAGATTGCACTGTTGTTTATGATGATGAGATCCTGGATGAGGATTAGCTGGATTTTAACTTTTCAGATGAAGAATGTGATGACTCCCTTTAAGCCCATGCTATGCTTCCTGCAAAGAACTTGTCTTCCCCTCCTCATTTACTACCAGCTGAGCAGATACCTACCCCCTCGCTACTGCTAAAGAGTGCGATGGCTTGCTCTCCATCTTCTGGCAGTCGAGAGCCTGCACACGTTGCAGGTAAACCTATCTCTGCTCCTAGTGGTAGCAAATGGCGGGCCTTTTCTTTTCTAATAGATCTACTGTTTCTTGTACCAAACTTCATAACTGTTCTCTTAACCACCTTTCCAAAACTTGTGCCATATCACCTGAGGATATACAACCAAAATTTGAAGTTTGGAATTTTTGTGCTGTGGGCTATGTTTCTGGAAAAAGCCCCGGTTATAGAGCTTTGAACAGTATTATTTCCAATGTTTGGAAATGTGAGGCCACCCTTACCATCCATGACTCTGGGTGGCTGGTCTATAAATTTAAAACAGAGGAGGAGAAGCTTACGGTTCTTCGTGGAGGACCCTATCTTGTGTATGGAAGGCCCCTTGTTCTACGACCTATGACAAAAAAATTTAACTTCTCCAATGAAGAAATGTCGAGGGTGCCGGTTTGGGTAAAGTTTCCAAACCTTCCTCTGTGATGTTGGTCACCAGTTTGTTTATCTAAGATAGCCAGTGTTATTGGGAAGCCTATTCAGTGTGACCAGCTTACCTCAAACCTTTCCTGTATGTCTTATGCACGAGTGCTGGTGGAAATTGAACTCCTTGAGGAACTACGCCATTCAATGGAGATTTCATTGCCTAAAGGTCCTATTCTGCATCAAAAAGTTGTTTACGAGAACCTGCCTAAGTATTGTAACTTTTGCCATGTTCTTGGCCATTCTCGTCTCCTCTGCCCCAAAGCCTCTGCTGCTACCAATCCGGTCTTTCCTAGTCAACCCCCAGCTTAGGCTGCTCAAGCAGTGAAAATGAGTGTTCTTAGTCGATTGGGTCCCCAGCTCTCTCACCAGGGTACCCCTCCTCCTCACAAGTGCAAGGCCAGTCTCAAGATCATGACATTCCAGTAGCCTCTGGGGTGGCTACTATTTCTGAAGCTGATCATGCTACTACTGAGGGTTGGGTTACGGTGAAACCTAGGCGTAAATCCAGCAAGAAGTCTGGTTGCAGTCTTAAGGGGAAGGAGGTGGTTGTTTCTAAGACAGGGTTAGATGTTAACACTCCTGTCACTCTTTCCTCCCCTATATGTGTAGGAACTGTTTGGCCTATCTCCCCTCTCAGGCCTCATCCATTGGTGGTTCCTTCATGTGCTGAAGACGTTCAGGTTTCTTCCCCTCCTAGTGTTGCACCGTTGGTGGCACATCTTAGTGCTGGAGAGGCTCGCAATCCCTCTCCTGCCTGAAATAACCTTTTAGATGTTAATCCTGGTAATTTTGCTATGGCTGGAAATTCTAAAAGAGCTCCTTCATTGGATGTGTCTGCCAGGAGTGGGGTCAGAACCCGTAATCAGAAGAATCGTGATCATAGTGGAAGGGCTTTCTCTTCCCCTACACTCTTATGATAATATATAGTTGGAACATCAGGGGACTCATCAATCCTATGAAGCAGCATGAGGTTGTCAGCCTCATGAAGAAACATAAGATGGATGTGTGTGGTTTGCTTGAAACTAAACTGTTTCCCTTTAGAGTTGCATCAATGCATAAACTTCGTCTCAAGTACTGACAATATTTTACAAATACAGATGTAGCAGGTACTGCTAGAATTATGGTTTTTTGTAATCCAGCAACGGTTAAACTTGACCTGCTTGCATCATTTGCACAGGCTATTCACTTCTCTGTGACCAGCCTGATATCTTAGTTTAGCTTTATGCTTACTTTTATCTATGGCTTTAATACCATCTCTGCTAGACGATCCCTGTCGGGGGAGTTAAGGTGATGGAATTCTAACTCACCCTGGATGGTTCTTGAAGACTTTAATTTAGTGTTTTCCTCAGCAAATAAACACAATAGTGCAGCTGTTTCTTTATATGAAACCTCTGACTTTCATGATTGCTGTTTTGATCTTGGTTTGCATGATATCAACTTCACTGGCTGTCATTTTAGTTGGACAAATGGCTCTGTTTAGAGCAAGCTTGATTGGGTTATGATCAACCCTTCATGGTCTTCTTTGAATCATATCACCATGTTCACTTTGGCCCTCGTAGAGCATTTACAGATCATTCTCCTGCAGTAGTCCGTTTGGGTCCTCTTAAGTAGGGTAGACGTTGTTTTAAATTTTTTAACATGTGGGCATCACATGTTCAGTTCTTGTCATTGGTCTCTTCCCATTGGTTCTCCCCTGTAGATGGCACCCTCATGTACATTTTATGTCGTTGTCTCAAACTTCTAAAAGTGCACTTGAAGGAGCTCAATCGTCTTCACTTCAGCCATATATCAGAACGAGTCTCACGGCTTGAATATAAGCTGGAGCAGCATCAATATGCATGACAACAGGACATGGATAACCAACTTTTACATGCTCAAGACCGTCTCCTTCGCTCCAAATTATCTACTTTAAAATTTACGGAGAAACAATTCTTCAGTCAGAAGACCAAATGCATTTTTCTTCAACACAGTAACAGAGGCTCAAAGTTTTTTCATGCTCTCATGGGTCAGAACCATCGGAGGAATTTCATCTCTGCTATTATATGCAACCATGATGGTCTTAGCAACTCTTTGCAGCAAGTAGGCGATGAATTTGTTGCCTATTACCAGCACCTCTTAGGCTCATCTAGAATCACCACTCCCTTTAATAGTGCAGTTATTAGATGTGGCCCATGTCTTCCTTATAGTTCACATGACTTCCTCCTATCTCCTGTGTCTCATGAGGACATACGCAAAGTAGTCTTCAGTATTGGCAATGATAAAGCCCCGGGGCCTGATGGCTATTCCTTCTTATTTTACAAACAAGCATGGTCTGTTATGGGTGGGGATTTTTGTGCAACAGTGTAGGACTTCTTCAATTCGGGCAGTCTCTTTAAGTAGGTTAATCATTCTATTATTTCTTTGGTCCCCAAGTCAGTGAATGTCTCTTCTCCTTAAGACTTCAGGCCTATATACTATTGTAATGTCATTTACAAAGTGATCACTAAGATCCTTACTGGTCATCTTGCTCACATTTTAAAGGGGATTGTCAACCCCATGCAGAATGCATTCTTAGGTGGCAGGTTTATGAGTGACAATATTAATCTTGTGCAAGAGCTCCTCCGTCAGTATGGCAGGAAGAGATCGTCTCCCCGTTGTTTGTTGAAAGTTGATTTTAAAAAAGCATTTGACTCTGTCCATTGGGGATTTATAGAAAACCTTCTCTGCCACCTTGGCTTTCCAGCCAAGTTTGTTACCCTTGTAATGCAATGTGTGACCATCGCTTCCTTCTCTGTTGCAGTTAATGGAGACATCCATGGTTTCTTTTTAGGGAACAGTGGCGTTAGATAAGGGGACCCATTATCCCCATGCATTTTCATCTGTTGTATGGAGTATTTCTCCAGAATGCTCAAGCTAGCTTCTCAACAGAAGGGCTTCCGTTTCCATCTCAAGTGTGAGTTGCAAGGTATCAGTCACCTTGCTTTTGTAGATGACGTTCTACTTCTCTCTCGTGGTGACTCCTATTCGGTTCAATGCCTTCTCAGACAGTTATCACTTTTTGGCCAGACATCTGGTTTGGATATAAACCCACAGAAATCATCCATTTTTTTTTGGAGTAGGCACTGCTTAAAAGCAAGCTATTCAGGTAACTTCCCTTTCACATATCTTGGGGTCCCTCTGAGTCCTCATAGGCTATTAGCCAGCCAGTTCTCGCCTCTTCTACTGGATATGAAGTCGTCAGTCCAAGGTTGGATTGGCAAATATCTTATTTATGCTAGGCGTTTAGAACTCCTTCGGTCTGTTCTGTTTGGGAAAGTTCATTTCTGGCTAAATAGTTTTCCCATCCCTAACATTGTAATGAGGAATATTATTAGCATCTATAGAAACTTTCTATGGACTGGAGACGTCAATAGAAATAGCTCAGCTGTGGTTGCCTGGAAGACTATTTGTATGCCTAAAACAGAAGGTGGTCTTGGCTTATTTGATCTCAAAGCCCGCAACCGAAGCTTTATTGGTAAATAGCTCTGGAATATTCACCTTAAAACAGACTCAGTGTGGATTCACTGGATTCATCATTTTTATTTGAGGAGTGGCACTGTTTGGTCTGTTCAAGCACATCCATCTTCTTCCACATTGTGGAAAGTTATCCTCTCTGTAAGGGACCTTTTTTCTCAGCATTGTGGGGACTCAAAGGCGAGTATATCCTTGATGAGTCAATGGTCTTCTACTGCTAGCCCATTTCTTTGCCATGCATATAACTTCTTTCGACCGGTTGGATCAGTTGTCTCATAGAGTCGGGTGGTTTGGGAGCAGTGGTCCCTGTCTAAGTACAATTTCATCCTCTGGCTGGCTGTCCTGGGCAAACCTCGATTGAGGTTCATCCCTCTTGATCCTGCTTGTGTTTTCTGCAGGCATGGTGTGGAATCTCATAGTCACTTACTTTTTGCTTGTGTCTGGATGGGTGGTTTGTGGGATAAGATAAAATCTTGGCTGCGGATTGGCAGGAGAATGTTTACTATGAATAGTGCAATTCGTGGGTTGTCTGCTTCATGATGCAATATGGAGTTTAGGATGAGAAGAGTATCCCTGGCTATCACAGTATATCTCCTCTTGGAGGAAAGAAACATGAGGGTTTTTAAGGGGAAGACTAGGGAAGTTGATGTTGTGTTCAAAAGATTTCAAATTTTGTTTTATACTATCTTCCATTTTCAAGAAACAGGCCCATTCAAATTGCATGTTGGCTGATCATCTCAGCATGAGCGCCTGGTGGTCTCAGCCTTGTGTTTCAGGCATTCTTTCGCTGACTTGTCTTCACTTGGTAGAAGTTCTTTGTCCATTGTTGATGTCTCCTGCATGGTTTTATTTCGCTGTTCATAGTTTCTTGTCCTCATGGCATTCATTTTCTTCACGTGTTTGCATGGTGAAGTTTAGGCATGCATGGTTTTTACGTGTTGCAGCCAGTTGGTGGGCTCAGGGGTTTTGCTTTGTGTTACACCTAGTTTCTACATTGCTGGTGTTATTATCCTCTGTGGTTGGGTTCTTCGATGCAGGCGGGTTCATCCTCTATTCATCTTCTGATTGCTGGAGACGTCTTGTAAATGAATGCAGAAGTCTTGGGCGTGTATGGAGCAGTCTTGGCGGTGCATGTATTTTTACGTGCTGTAACTTGTGGTTGGGCCCGCCATCATGGTTTTGTAGTTTATAATTTATGTGGCTCGCCTTCACATCTTTTGTATATGTATATGCTTTGGGTTTTCCTGAGCAGACAGTTTGTGTCTGGGCTGTCTTCTGCCCGGCTATCTTAGGCACCTTTGATTTTGGGTTCCTAAAATAACCGTTGTTCTTTTTCTTTGGATTGACTTATTTTTCTTTTATGCTGGCCGGGAGCATGTCTCTGCTAGCTATGTACATGTGTATATTTGGTTTGCTAGTTTTTCAGCTGGCTCTTTTTTTATCTATAAAATTTCTAACATTTGATAAAAAAAAAAAGAAATAAAGTTGTTTTTTTTACAAAAAAGCTTCAAACAATTCAATATCATCCTTGCATTTTGAATTATACATGTTCGATCCTTGTTGTTTTAATTTTTTTGTTTCAGTCCAAAAAATTATTTGTATCACATTTTTATCTTTAAGGTAGCGTTTGGTTATTATTCTGGGATAGAAAGGACAAGGATAGTTGAGACAGAAATGTGTTTGGTTAAAGAAATAAAAACAGGAACAGAGAAATGAAAATAAATTTTTTATCTTCTTTAGTATCTGCGTTGGTACCTTCGCCCTTAGCCTTTGCTTCCGCCCCCTCATTCGTGAAGCCTCTCTGGTAATTTTGAGTGAATTTTTGTATTTTGAAAACAAGAGGTATAGAGAGGATATGTCTCCATAGACAATATTTATTATTTATTATTTTTAAAATATCCTTATAAAAAACTCTCAATTCTAAATTGTCCAACTAAAACATTTGAAGACAAAAATAATTATTATCATAGTCTTAAAACTCAACTTGGAAGTTGATATGAGGCAAAGTCCGAGTTGCTATATAGTTTTAAAACCTGGCTTGGGAGTTAACTTGAGACAAGGTTCAGGTCATGGGTTAGGAGGGTTGGTTAACCCTATTGACCTAATTTTTTTTAAAAAAAATCAAAGCAACCTTGGTTTGACCAAGTTTCTTTTCAAAAAAAGTCAATAGTTTTTTTACCCATGTTTTATCCCAGGTTGGCTTAGGTTTTTAACTGGTTCAGGTTGTGTCAATCATTTCTCTATTTTTTCTTAAACTCGAACCATTACAGGCCCCTAGTCAACCTTATCAAGTCAGTCTTGATTTTATAACTAGAGTTATTATAGTATTATTAATTTCAACACTCAATATAAACTAAAATAAGTATAAAATAAAACTAAATATTTTTTAAAATATGCAAGTTTTACTTATACATATTATGAGTAAAATAGATTTTTTTATATATTTTATTCTGTCTTGTCCACCGTAACCAAACATGATACAGAAACAATCATTTTATCTTGTACATTACTACCAAACACAATTATATCCCCGTCACCTTTTATGTGTTATCTCTTTTATCTCCACCATCTCTATCTCTATTATCCTAGGATAGTAACCAAACACTATCTAAATGTTGAGCATGGAGAGAGAAAGTCATTTAAAATAAGCAAGAAGAAAGAAAAGTGGTCGATCGATCACATTTCGACTATCTAAATAGCCAAACTTAATGTCAATGAGTTTGTCTTATAGATGAGAATTCACTAGAGATGGTTATGCCATTTAAACATACTAGAAAAAGGAGGTTGAGATCATTGTTTATTTATTTATTTATTTACTTTGATTCTTGATTTTTAAACTAAGTAGAGGTGTTTTAGACTTCAAAATATATTTATTAAGGTTTTAAGGATGTGTTGAAGGTGTTTTTAGACCAAAACAAGCTGAAAATAGGTGTTTGGGGTCTCATACCATATTCTTAAGATCATCGAAGGTGATCAAAAAATACAAAAAATAGATAATGTGTCAATTGTATGCCTTTTTTTTTCTTAAATAAAAAAGCAAGGTATGCTGAACTGACATTCTAATCCCATTTGTGCCTAGGCTTTTCTCGTTAGCCAAGTGTGCAAGCCTGTCTAGTAGTAGCTGACCTCTTCTTTAAAAAATGATTCGTTTTAAATTAAATTTTTAATTAATATACTCTCTTTTATTGTTTCAATTATCTAGTTTAAAGTTTTTTTTAAGTATTGGTTGATTTTTTGAATTGTTTTTATAATTTTTCAAGACTTCAAAGATATTATTTTAATTTATCTTTAAATTTTTCCATCTAAAATCTTAAATAAATAAATTGCATTTGCATGGTTCATTAATAAGAATGAAAACTATATGTACTTAACAAGTGAAATTAACCTCGAAGATAAATAAAAGAAAACGTATAAAATAAAAAGAATAATGGAGATAAAATATTTATATGTGCATGTATCTTTTGCTTAGTTAAAAGAAGATTGGTCTCATATTTAGAACTTCAATCAACATTAAAAATCCTTATTTGATTTATTAATATTTTTATTTTTCAATATATTTTATTAAACAAAGATATCATTTTTCCATTTTTTAAGTAAAAAAATTTATGATACTAAAAAATGTCTTCATAATATTGTCACATTTCTTTAAGTAAAAATGCTATTAAAAAAATACTTTCACAACACTTGCGTATTCATTTTAAGTTCAAAAATAATTTTAATCTGACCCACAATATAATACGAGCCAATAATATAATAATAATTAAAGTAAAAGAAGTGTGGAGACTATATTAAAAAAACTATCAATAGTTGAAGGATGAATAGAAGATTTACTCTTATCTCTCTCTTATAGGTTTCAAGGAAGCACCAAGTTTTTATATATATAAAAAAAAATCTTTTTTTATAGCACAACAACCAAACTAGCTTAGAATTAAAGAACATTATTGGATATGAAAGAAGTAAGAATGATTCTAGGTCATAAATTATATGAGTTTATCAAATATTTTCTTAATTTTTTTTAAAAAATAACCTTCTGAGTTGGTTAATTTTATTTTATATTTATTTGTAAAGATGATATTATTGATAAATAGATGAAATGTTAAGAGGTAATTGATAAAAAAATAAACTTTTAATAAAAATGATAATTATCAAATAAGGATAAAATGAAATTCAGCGTACTTTTATTCTTTCTAAGTAAAAAAAAGTTAAGGTGTATATGGAGAGTTTTTGGATAGACCATAAGACCCATGTGCTGATAAATAAATATATTGTATTAATAGCCTCTCCAATTTTTAATTGAAGTGTAAAACTAATTAAAACATATAATTAAAAATTTAAAAATAAGGTTGGGGATTTATTTGAGGAATGCCTTTTGGATTTAGCAATTTTAAATTACTGTAATGAGATAAGATAGAGCATCCATCCATTTATTAATCTCGTAAATAGGTGAAAAATAAAGTATGCCCTAAAATCCAACCTCATTCACTACTCTACCATAGGTGTTAAAAAAATCTGGCATATTTGTAATATTTGGATTATCTTATCCGAATTGATTTGTCAAAATTGGATAATATAAATATTACAAACGTTAGTAGGTTAAAAAATCTAAGAAATGAATATCACGGGTCGATAGCTGATCAAGATTTTTAAAACCCGATCAACTCAATTCAACCCTTATACCTAAACTATTTTTGTTTTTATATTTAATAATTTGTGGATTGAGTATTTATTTTTATTTTATTTATAAATGCTTCGACTTTAAAGTTCTTGTTAGTGGACTTTTTGTTAGAGTTTTTGAACGTAAAAAAAGTGCACGTGTCTTTGTTGGAGGGGAGGAGAAGGTAACTGGAATTTGATGATGGTATAGTGTACAAAAATTAGACCTAACATTGAGGATGTTATGGCACCTATAATCTATGTTGTAAGTCCATCTTTAAATGTGGATTCACAAAAATTAGCAATAGAAGCTCAACCCGTTAATATCTTTAATATTCATTAAAAAAAACATTTAACATGATCTAATACATTTAACCCGCTCGAGTACATAAATTTGAATGAATCAAATTTACAACTTATAAAATATCGGTAATATTTATGAGTGGCATTTGATATATTGGGTTAAGGTTTGGATCCATAACTAGTCCATTGACCCTTGCTCTGTCGTGAGCCGAACCATTTTTTTTTAATGTAACAAAGATCAATAAGAACATGAGGATTTTTTTTTGTAATGCTATAAAACCCGAGCAAGAAGATAAACCTTGAAATCCATTGACTTAGATCTTTGCCTGGCACGAATTTCCAACAAAACTATAAAAGAGTTAACTCAATATAAATTTGTTTATTTAATAGGTTCAAAGGAAACTTGGATGACTGATTTTTATTTTAAAAAAACTAATGTTGAACAATGAAATCAAGAAAAAAACAATAAGGCAAAAAATAAAAGGAGATGTCGGGCCAGATCAACTTTTAAAACCTGTAACCCGTGGTTATAAGACTGGAAATACCATACATGAAAAACAATGAAATTCAATCCCCAACAAATATTATGTTGAATGAGCACATCTACTTTTAAATCTCGCAACCCAGGGTTATTAGACTGTAAATAATATACATGGAAAAACAATGAAACTCAATCTCCAACAAATCTTAGCTTGAATGATGAATTATCATTATCATTACTATTACTATTATCATCTTTATTATTATTATCATTGCTACTATTATTACTATCACTACTACTACTGTTATTATTATGATAACTATTACTATTATTATCATTGTTATCGTTATTACTATTAATATTATTGTTTTTTTTTTTTATCTCTATTGTTATTGTTATTGTTATTGTTAATAGTATTATTATTAACATTATTATCATTATCTTTAGCATTAGCATTAGCTCTATTAGTATTATTATTATTATTATCTATTAGTATTATTATTATTATTATCACTATTAATAACATTAATACTATTATAATTACTATCGTTGTTGTTGTTATCACAATTATTATTATTGTTACTATCATCGTCATGATTATTGATATCATAACCATTATTACCATCATAATAAATTTTGTTAATTTTTTACTGCAATGGTGGCAAAATTATAATTTTTAGTTCTTTTTTAGAAAAAAAATTTTCTTATATTTTCTTTTCTCTTTAGACTTGATATTTTTATCATTTTACACTTAATCTATTTATCATCATTTTTTTCCTATCTTTATTTTTTTGTAATATTTAGTGTTTTCTTTTTTGCTTTACACAATATTATTTTTTATTTTTTACATTTTGAATATTTATCACTCTATACTTGATCTATTTAAATCAATTTTTTTTGTTCTTATCTTTATTATTTTGTAATTTGTTTTATATTTTTTTTCTTTACATTTTTTTAATTATTATACAAATACTAAGAAAATAGTGTTTCACTATAGCAATTGTAATATTGTTTTATTTTTCTATTGCGTTAAAATTAGCTTGAGATTTTTTTTACGCATATGATCTTTATTATATTTTATTATATATAAGCATCAAATTTTTTATTAACAATTATATTTTTTTTACTCAATGTTAAAAAATACGTTAATAACATCTACACATTAATTCTTTTGTGTTAGAAAAAAAATTATTTGACCTTTTTTTTTGCATTTATTAGAAAAAATTGTTGTCAATGTATTTAATTAAATGCATGCACATGCATTTTGATTGATAATTAGATAAAAAAACACATTTGAAAAGCTTGAATTTTTTTTCCAAGAACAATAATCCAACCCATGGTGAAACGTAGTTCAAATAACTAGTTACCGCTATTACTATTACAGTATTACTATTACCATTATTACTATTACTATCACAATTATTAATATTATTATCATAATTATTACTATTATTGTCACCATTATTATCATAAAAACCTAATATTACTATCACTATTTTTTTCATCATTACTATTATTATATATATTATTACTATTTTTACCACCACCACCACTACCACTATCATTACCATTATTACAATCATAATAAACTATTACTATTACCATTATTATCACTATTAGTAGTATTATTAGTATTATTGTTATTATTATTATTATTATTATTATTACAGCTACTATAATTACCATTATTATTATCACTACCATCACCACTACTGTTTTTGTTGTTGTTGCTGTCGAAATAACAAAAACCATAAACTTGATTTGAAAGATAAAATTAAAAACCATAAAAACTTTGACAAACACGCAGGGGAACAAATAAGAAATCATAAGAAGAAGGACCAAACTAAAGTTAATATTATTATTATTGAAAAAAATTTATAAACTTGATTTGAATTATAAAATTGAAAACTACAAAAACTTTGACAAAAGAGCCAAGAAAAAAAACTAAAAAATCAAAAGTAGAAGGATTAAATCGAAAAATATTATATATACAAATTAGAATTGAAGGATTAAATTGAAAATAAATAAAAACTTTAACAAAAGAGAAAATGACCAAAATAAAAAAAATCAAAACTAAAAGGATGGGTTCTGAAACATCAACAACAACGAGGGCTATTTTTAGGTTTTCAGGGATAAGAAAGAGAAATGAAAGGAAAGAAAAAGTTCACCAGCAATGAACCGATCACTTTTAAATGACACGTGCTATCTATTAAGGAAAAAAATACAACGAAGAACAAGATGAGACAATAAAATTATATTTTCAACCACCGGGAGGTGCTATACACGCTACTTAAAATGCACGGTGCTTTTTACATGCTAACAACTTTTTTAATTTTAAAAATAATAATTAAATAGTAAATTATATTATCACCTTCGACTACTTCAATAATTAAAAAAAAATGATATGAAAAAATATCAATACCACTTTGTCAATGAGTTAATATTTTTAACTTCAAGGTCAAATATGTAATTTTATTATATTAAAAAAATAAAATGCTAAAAAATATCCTTGTCCATGATTAAATAATTTTTTATTTTAAGGGTAGCAAAATCATTTGATTGTGCAAAGAAAAAAAAAAA
>Ga0325402_1002092_pt1 | contig 17226 bp, 7 predicted proteins | sample PopdelMetagenome_22_FD_207212 | JGI IMG/M metagenome (GOLD analysis project Ga0325402, IMG submission 207212) | Populus deltoides microbial communities from Bellville, Georgia, United States - Xylem-PdKOR-R3 | ecosystem: Host-associated > Plants > Phyllosphere > Stem > Wood/Secondary xylem... | reverse complement strand
TAGAAACCAATATATTTCATGAATTTATTTTTAATTTTTCAAGAAATAATAATAGATTTTTTTCAAACTTTGAATTATTCCACATAATTTTAAAGCGGCATTCAACAATGTATCCCATTCTAGTGATGCTAACAATTAAGAAAAAATCCTTAAATAATAAATATGAATCATTAAGAATAAATTTATCATGATCAATAAGGTTTTTTTCTTAATTAATTTTTAACTATTTTGCTTTGATTTTAAGAGACTAAATTCCCTATGATGAAAAAAAAAAGAAAAGAAAAAAAATAAAAAGAACAAACTCCTCTGCTACACCTAAGTAATTTAATTAAGCCTTCGCCTTTTCAATTGGTACAGCATGCGAATATCTTTATGAATTACTAATCGTTAAAATCGCATGAAAATGGAGTAATTTAACTTCATCTGCACGATCCAGAATTTTAGTTATTTCCCCGGCATCTCTGGCTCTTGTCCCATGCCAGACGCCACTGCTAACACCAAAGAATCGGATTCCATGGTTTCTCCATCCCCAGATCTCGTTTATGCTGTATGGCTTTAACAAGGGCGGGGCAAGCTGGAGCTGGATGTCTATGACTTCATGCTACATGTGGCACTTGCATACACTAAATTAGTACTCATGGTTCGACTCGAAAAACGATTCCGATTATTCAAACAATCGGGTCAAAGTTCTTTTATTAAAATAACACTATTTCGTTCGTTTTTTATTTATTGACTTCATTGATTTTGAATCGTGTAATATATGAGTTATTAAAAATCTAACTTGGTCGGTCGATTCGAGTCAAGCTTTTTGACCCAATTCTTGTCTGGAATCCGATTCCAAAGAGTGTTGCTACACTTGGCCACTTGCAACTCCATCGAATAAATATAGAACAATGGAATTAGCTCTGTGATATAAACTGGATGCTACCATTTCGATAAATAGCTGAACAATCTGAAAGTTTCAGCCTCGAGGTCTCGCCTGAGCATCGTTGACCAAACAATTTCCACAACTTAAGCAGAGCAGAAACTAAAGGATGATGCAGGTTGAACGAGCCCTAAGTAGATGACCAACAATCAAATTACAGAAATAATCAGCAAACCGTAATCACCACAGATTATTTCTTCTTAGAGCTTCCTGACCCAAAACATTTTTTAAGGTATGGAAATCTGCCAATTGACAATCAAAACAGCAGCATCTCTAAGACATGAATCGAACATAAATTGGAAAGGACCAAATCTGGCAGGATCGAGACAGAACACTGACAACAATGACCATAGCCAAATAAGAAGAGATAGTCGATAAAAGTCAGAACTTGCAGATAAACCCTTCAAAGCTTGTTTCCTAACCATTGTTCAATCAAGCGACCAAAAGCAACACACGAAAATCCACCCTCTAACAGAACTTGCTTGGCTATTTCAATGGTTGCTTTGGCCTTGTTTCTGTAGGTTTTGCAGAATTATTTGACCTAAAACATTCAAGACTTCTATATATTTTAAAAAATAGAACTCAAAGCATAATCTTACAATATAAGTTATATTCTTAAATCCTATGACATCTCACTCAACTTATAATATTACAAAAATCTCAACTGTTCGATCCTATGTATGTTTTTCTTTTCAGTTCATCGATCCAATGTTAATTTACTTTCATTAACATTAGATTATCCCTCTCTCTTCTTCCTCGTTCAAGTTTCCTCTCACATTCTCTCATTGTCTTCACCCACTGTTGCCTAACCTCAAACTAAAGAGAATGCCATCAATCCCAAGTGCACCTAAAAAAAGTGCGATATATAATTGTGAGCGGTAACTATGGATCAAACTGTACCTATTACCCATATAATTCCTTAGAGGTAGGTTGTAAGGTAGAAAAACATAATAAAAAGATTGTAAATTTCTTGTTTATTTAAGGAGTTTCTTACATAATTATCAAAGTTTTAGTACCAAAATGTACTTGTACTTTTGTGTGAAGTATCATTTTGATGGGTGTCCGAGTGTATTGCTTCCATTTTTAATTAATGTTCATATACACTTTGCAGTGATCAAAACAATCTTTGTAGCAACGTTGGCGAGTTCTATTTCTATTTTATTTTATTTTGTAGTTGGATGACACAATGCTAGTTTAATTGTAGTAGCAGATTTAATTACTTCATGTGGGACAATATCAATTAATTAATCATTTTTTATTTAATTCATAACTTCACGTTGCCTTCCATTATTTTTAAATTATCAGTGGCTCACCAGCATATGGGATTTGTATCGACCAAGATCACCACCGCTTCGGTTTCTCTATTTGGTAGTGAGATATATATATATATATATATATATATATATATATATATATTTTAATATTTTTGAATTATTTTGAGCCTTTTATTTTAAAAAATAATCTTTACCATACTTCCATATTTACCTTCAAAATAAAATAAAATTCATGCCATTAACTTGTATTCCTGGACCAACCTCCTTTAATTTAACAGTTGCTTATTTGTGCGTCCAATTATTATTAAACTTGACATAATTTAATAGATTGATTTAAAAACTAATTTAGATTGTATTAAAAAAATTAAATGAAAATTAATCCGTTTAAATCTAAGTGATTCAATAAATTAACTCATGACTCGATCGGTCATGTTAAAATCCGGTTTAATTTTTATTAATTTTTTTCCAAAATATTTTTTAATAAGAGAGAGATATTATAAAAAAACTTGAAAATCTTAATAAAATATTTTGTCAAATTGAGGTGTTCACATAGTAATAAATGACCTAATTACGTGCAGTCACCGAACTCTTGATTTAAAATATCATTTCGTATCCAAAACACTTCGATTTAAAAAAGAGAGAGTAAATAATTGGTTACGAGAGATGTGTATAAAGAGTCCAAAAGAACAAGCAGAGACGAATACAATATAGAAATTGATTACAAAACTTTTGTCAAAATCTTTGAGAACATGTGGGGTTCAGAAAGAAATTCAATATTTACAGGACATGATGGTGAAGAACAAGGCAGAAGGAGTGGAGGAAGCAATTAGTAAGCAGAGAGACTGGAAAGATAAATTGAGGAGTGATTCTAGCAATTTGTGATGCTTTTCAAAAGCGCGCGTGGTTTTTTAGCCGAGCAGCCAACTGCCCCTAGAAAATTTGACAATTAACCCTTTAAATCTACTCTTTATTTGTGTAGAAAATGTGCTCCCATTTCAACAGATTGCTGCATTATCTGAAAGTTTCAGCCTCATGGTCTCCACAGAGCATCATAGACCAAAACATTTCCACAAATTAAGCAGAGCAGAAAAAGAAAAGAAACGATGCAGGTTGAACGAATCCTTGTAGATCATCAACAAACAAATTACAGAAATAATATGGCAAACCGTAAACACCACAGATTTATTTCAACTTCTAAATCCTTCAAAGCTTGTTTCCTAACCATTGTTCAATCAAGCGTCCAAAAGCAACATACGAAGATCCACCCTCTAACAGAACTTGCTTGGCTATTTCACCTGTTGCTTTGGCCTTGTCTCTGTACTCACTACCTTGTTCCATCATGTATTTCACTGCTTTTGTTATATCCTCTGCCTTCACAAAATCAGTAGAACAATCCCTCCTGAAATCCAGAGTCAACTCCACTGCTAATCCCAAGTCCTTCACCAACTGAAATGCATTAATCTGCTGCTCACCATAATAGGGCCAGGTTATAATAGGTACACCATACCACAAGGACTCCAAGGTTGAGTTCCATCCGCAGTGAGACACGAAAGCACCAACTGCTCTGTGAGCCAGGACTTCTACTTGTGGTGCCCACCCACAGAGCCTGCCAATATTTTTTGTCTTTTCCAAGAACTCCGCCGGGAAAATCTCGTCATATCTAGTGTAATAACCTGGCATAATCTCGCCTGGTGAGGGTGGCTTGCGAACGGCCCACAAGAACAGTTGACCACTGCGCTCCAGCCCAATCGCAATCTCTTTCAACTGCTCTTCTCTAAAAGCTCCTTGACTTCCAAAGCACAAGAACACCACTGAATTTTCATGCTGATCATCAAGCCATTTCATGATCTCATCGCGTTTAGCAGCCTCAGACCCTGACAAGCCCTTTCCCTTGTGATCAATTAATGGCCCCACAGTGAAAATTGATGGTAAATCATCTCTAGCAACAAGAGTGTTAACAGCATGAGACTCAAGCTCCGAAAACGTATTAATGATCACACCGTTGCTCTCTTTGTATTTCCTTCCAAGAGCTCCAAACGTCTCATATGCCTGATCCCTGTGCACGAGTGGCAAAACACGATAAGGCACTGGATTGGCGTAAGAAGGAATGGTATAATCAAGGTCAGATTCTCTAAACTTAGGCTGACCCCCGTCTTCTCTCTCTGAAAGGTAAACAGTGAGTCCATAAAAAGCAGCATCAGAACAGAAGAAAACATAGGAAGGAACCCCGAGTTCTTTGGCAACATCAATAAAGCAAGCGCAGAACAAGTCAACAATAACACTAGCTACAGGAGCTGGGCTGTTGGCTATCACTTGGTTGACGATAGCATCTCTTACAAGGGGGCTGTGGTCACGAATGAATTGAGTAAAAACTTTTTCAGTTAAAGCTTCTACAGGGGGTGCTGCAATCGCAGGAATAGTAATGGACTTGATTTGAGTATGGGTGGCAACAAGGGATTCAACATAGCTGTTTACGCTAGGATCGTATGGGTGGTTGATGACAAGCATGGTTATCAAGAAATTTTCAGTTCTTTCAAGAATGAGCTTTGCAAAGCCAACAGTGGATACAAGGTGGCCAATTCCAGGGCAAGGAACAAATACTAGCTGTGCCCTTTTCATTGTGGAGGTGTTGGCGGTGGCTCCGGTGTTGTTGGGCTTGCAAACTGACATGGAGCTCTTCCACTGAATCTTTTCCTAACAACCAATGAATCAAGAAGTAGAACAATGAGGAAGCAATGGTAACATATGATATCCTTCTTCTCTTAAAATATTTTATAGGTTGATGTTTGTGCCTGGAATCTGAATGCGAACGTGACAGGGCGAGTATGTTTAACTAGTCGGTTGTACGCATCAATATTTTTTTTTTTGTTAAGATAAGCTTGAATACACAGAGACGGGTAACAGGTGTATTCCGTGATGAGCAAACTGCAAACCTAAAAAATATCAGCTCATCCTCGAAGAGATAGAACCCAACTCACCGCATACTCCTGGGCTGGGCTCTAAATCAGCCACCAAAGAATCGTACTTCCCTCCTATGTTGGAACCATATATGTTATTGGATTAGAATCTTATTTGATAACGAATATATGTTATTGGACCCGCTAGATTAACCAGCGGGTCACCAAATTAATATTTTTCTTTGAGAAAGATGTTGTTTTATTTTTAAAGAAATAAATTTTTTAATTTTAATCCCATTAAGTTTGACTAGATTATACAAGTTGCGAATTAACCATCAAGTCCTTTAGTTAAATCAATATCAAATTATTTTATTCTTAATGCATGTTTCAAAGAGGTAAATGTTATCTTTTAAAGTATTTTTTTTAGAAATACATTAAAATAATATCTATATATACATATTATTTTTTAAAATTTATTTTTATATAACATACCAATACTAAAATAGATTAATTTGAAGCCATTTTTTTTTAAATGACAAAACAACTATTTAACAATGCAAAACAAGCTTCCACACCACAAAGTCACAAACCGTTCTAAGCCTTACATAGACAGGCAGTTAGCTGATCAAAAGGGCCTGACAATAAACGACATTTAGCATTTAGCCAAGCTCAAAACTTACAGCTCTAGTAAACTGAAAACAAGCCCAGACCAAGACTTGAGAACCAACGGCTGACAAGTTCAAGTCCTTGGGTAATTTAATTAGTGTGTTTCAGTATCTGCATCAATTTTGGACCAATTAACAGAAGCTATAAGCGAGTGAGAAATAATAGTACATGAACAATTTCTTCTGGTGTAGAAGACGAGACAAGACGGCAAGAAGCACAAATACAAAGAAGGGCAATTTAAAAACGCCATTGCAAGCTTCGATTCCTTAGTTTTTGCGGGCTTTTAGTTTTATTTATTTTGTTTCGTTTGCTTTTAAATTTAATTTTCTAGCTCTATTCCTCTCTTCTATTCTATTCTGTCCTTAAATTTCAAGTCAGGAATCTTGTTTCTAGACTTCTACTTTTGTGGTGATGTTTTTATCGTTGGATCTGATGTATGCTGTAATGTTTAGACAGGTGGAGAACAAGAAGAGTATAGCCCCTGTCCGGCAACCAGCTTCTTTTCCCAACAAAACCGATGACCACCACCCCCTCTCCAGCAACCAGCTCGATCTCCTTCAATATTTTTATGTAATGTTAAAATTGTTTATTTGTGTTTTTTATCGGAAAATTTTCTACTCCAAAAAAAATCTAATGAGAGCGAGTAATGACCCTTGAGTTTAATCTAGGATATAATAATAATAATAATAAAAAAACCTTAAAAGCCCAAACTCAATATTCACCTTCCTTTTCAATGTGTGCCTTTCAATAAGTGAGGATTGAGCTTTCAGAACCAATCTTAATCTTAAATTACTTTTTTTAAAAAAATACACAACGTTACGCAAATAATTAGAAATGTTTAATAGGTGCATTATTATAAATCTAAAATATGTGTTTTTTTTTAAAGTATAATTAGTTTTTATCTAAGAATTTCTAAGTTGAGGTTTTTAGTTATCATAAATTAAATTAGATAACGACTTTTTTTGTAATTTTTTGTAATTTTATTGTGATATCAAATAGGACAATGCTAGTAATTGTTAAATATAGTCAATTTGATGGTTTGATTTAGAAATCCATGAACTAATCCATATTAAATCTGAAAAGATATTGAGAGGTGAAATTCAATTAATATATTATTTATTTGACCTCATCAAATCCAGTTTAAATCAAACTAAAACTAAATATTCATTGTGAAAATGCATCCATGGAGATAAAAATCCAAGGAGTACTCTTTTGATTTTCAATTTAAGGGCCCCGATTGAAAATTTTCAAGCCTGCTCGGATTTGTGCTCAAGCCTCATGCTCTTGTCAATTTAAATTAATATGTCTATTGTGATTACATGTTAAGGGTTTATTTAAACTGATATATTATATTATTAAAGGTAAAATCTATGATATGTAACTAAATTATCTGAGACACGAGCTTTGTAACAAAGCCCAATTCTCATCATTGAAAAAAAGATGTTAGACGCGAGAGGATAATAAATAAATGATACACATAAGCCTTTTTAAAATTATAATTTGTAACTAAATAAATGGTCAATTTCTTACAATTTTAATAAAAAAAACAATTAAAAAATTAAATATCAAAGTATAAAATATGACAAATTATATGTTCAGTCTTAAATTCACACGTAAAAGATCTTTTTAATTGACCTATTTTTATTTGGGTTCTAAAGAGGAGAGAAAAAGTTTTTAGAAAACAACAAACGAGAGAGAAAGTTATTAGTTAGTCATATTCCGACCATGAAAATAATCTTTTTTAATTTTAATGGGTTCCATTTGATAATAAAAGTTTCATTAAAGTTCTTATGCCTTTCATGTTATATATATATATATATATATATAAAGTAAATCAAGGTTGAGAGAAAAAAATTTCCTTTCAACTTGATTTTGTGTTTTTAGAAACTTTTTTAGGTATTTTGAGAAAAACTAAATTAAAAATTTTATTTTTTAATAGGATTTCACCAATTTGAATTTTCAATTAATTATTTGGTGGTTGGAAGTTAGGCAGGTAAACATGTCGTTTACCCCTATTTCCAATATATATATATATATATATAAAATGTAAGGCCATGCATATATATATATATATATAATGTAAGGCCATGCATCTCACCTTTTCTTTTAATAAGGGAGGGGCCTTAAAAATACAAGATGTTCCGGCGTAGGTGACCAAGGCCCCTCCCTTATTAAAGAAAAGGTGAGATGCATCCCTTATTAAAAGAAAAGGTGAGATGCATGGCCTTACATTATATATATATATATTAGAAATTTAGAACAGACTACTTGAATGTATACGTGGGATGCTCAGTCTAGCGGTATTTAATTTTAGTTGAGATTAATTAAAATAAATAAATTAAACAAATTTTTGTGATAATTTTTTTTATTAGAATATCATTTAATTTTACTTGGTTTATGAAAAAAAATTATAATATTTGTTTTTTAATATTAGTAGATGTTTTTTTTTTGGTGGAACCTTATATAATTTTTTTATTTTATTTAATCGAGTTAATATGATAATTTATTTTTATTGTAATATATGATAATAATTGAGAGTGTTAGAGCCCACACCATATATTCTGTAATCACTTTAAAATAAGTCACTTGTTTTTATGGATCTTGACAAGGATGCACTGATAAATGGTGGTGTCTGAGCCCACCATGTGCCCAACGAGAGCACTAAAAAACATTTTACACGCCAAAATATCCACGCATTTTCCTTTTAATTTCTGCAAGAAGGTGCTCGTCAATTTCAAAGGACACGATCATCTTTTTTCAGGAAAATGTCATCGTAATTCGTAGCCACGAGTTCAATCTGAATCTTTCACACACTCATTTCGATCGATATAGCCGTGATTTATGAACGAAAATTATTAGTCAATAATTAATGTTGCACAATCTTCTGGTCATTGAGTCTGCTAATTTTTGAAGCTACAAGATTAGAGAAGATAATTTTTCTTCTTTCTGAATTTGCACCTCCTCTGTAATTCTTCGATTCAAGTCTTTCATATTGAAAATATACTTCGAAGAAAACATACATACAAGGCTAGCTAGATATACAATTTCTTTACATCGCTCTCTATATTATGATCCTGATCACCAAAGCAATTGAAAGAGGGATTGCCTAGGTTTCAATGGGAGACAAAATCAAACACGATGAAACGTTAATAAATATTTCAGATCTCATGGCCAAAGCATGCGAGTATGTCCAGTGCATGAGAAGCGTCGGCTCGGGAGTCTCTTTCCGGATCTCATGGCCTTAGCAGTTGGGCTCGGGGTTTTTTGAGAGTTGGGCTCGGGTTACTACATACGTTCATATTTTCTAAGTGTGTTTTTGGGTTTTTTAAGTTTATTTTAAGGTTTTTTTAATTGAACATCCTAAAGGGAGATATATATGGTTTAACTTTAAATATATTTATAAACAAGTTTATGTAATAAATCTATGATCTGAAGTTTAGTAACCATGAGATAACAAGGATGTAAAGAAAAGAAAAGAACAAAAGAAACGGTTATATATACGCGGAGGATATTGAGACTCCATCATCCTTCTGAATTCACTATCCAAGCACAGGCTCAGACAACTTCACCACAGAACACTCCTAAAAGACTATTCTCCTTCCACTAAACATTGCACATGGCTACTCGTCTCGAGTTTCTCTTGTATAAGTTGTGGATTTGCTCTATCACTATCCTGCATTTCACTGGAACATTATCACAAACCGACAATTATATTGTTCACGTGGATTTATCGGCGATGCCCAAGCCCTTTTCAGGCCAGCATCATTGGTACCTGTCCACTCTTGCTTCTGTATTTGATGTCTCTGATAGTAGCACCGCCAGGGCCAGCCCTGCCACTTATTTGACTGCCTCTTCTAAACTTCTTTATAGTTATACTCATGTTATCAATGGTTTTAGTGCTAGCCTCACTCCATCTGAGCTGGAGGCTTTAAAAAAGTCTCCGGGCTACATTTCTTCCATTAAAGACTTGCCTGTTAAGCATGATACAACTCATTCAACCAAATTTCTTGGCCTTGCACCTCAGTCCCCAGCATGGAAGGCGTCAAATCTTGGTGACGGTATAATTATTGGATTGGTGGACTCAGGTGTTTGGCCAGAAAGCGAGAGTTACAATGACCATGGAATGTCTGAAATTCCAAAAAGATGGAAAGGAGGGTGTCAAAGTGGAGCTCAGTTCAACTCCTCAATGTGCAACAAAAAGCTCATTGGAGCTCGATTTTTCAACAAAGGCCTAATTGCAAATAATCCCAACATCACAATATCTGTGAATTCGACGCGTGACACGGATGGCCATGGGACACACACATCTAGCACAGCTGCTGGAAATTACGTGGAAGGTGCATCATACTTTGGCTATGCCAAAGGAACTGCTAATGGAGTGGCTCCACGGGCACATGTAGCCATGTACAAGGCTCTGTGGGATGAAGGTTCTTATACAACCGATGTAATTGCTGCAATTGATCAAGCAATTAGCGATGGTGTAGATGTATTATCTTTGTCATTAGGCTATGGTGGAGTACCATTGAATGAAGATCCTCTTGCCTTGGCAACATTTGCAGCCACAGAGAAGAATGTATTCGTGTCCACTTCTGCCGGAAACGATGGGCCTTTCTATGAGACACTACATAACGGCATACCTTGGGTGTTAACAGTTGCTGCTGGTACTCTAGACCGTGAATTCGATGCAGTTTTGACACTTGGCAATGGAATTTCGATCACAGGCTCATCTTTCTATTTGGGGAGTTCATCGTTTAGCGAAGTACCGCTCGTTTTCATGGATAGATGTGACAGCGAATTGATTAAATCTGGACCGAAGATGGTGGTCTGTCAAGGTGCGTATGAGAGTAACGACTTAAGTGATCAAGTTGAAAATGTGAGAAGTGCAGGTGTTACTGCAGGCGTCTTTATAACAAATTTCACAGACACTGAAGAATTCATCGGTGATAGGTTTCCAGTTGTGATTGTGAATTTAAAGGATGGAAAAACCATCATAGATTACATCAAAAGCAGCAACAGTCCACAAGCAAACGTGGAATTTCGGAAAACAAATCTGGGGATTAAATCAGCTCCGAGAGTTGCTAGTAAAAGTTCTAGAGGACCATCCTCGAGCTGTCCATTGGTCTTGAAGCCTGACATTATGGCTCCTGGTGCATTAATCTTAGCAGCATGGCCTCAAAATGTTTCAGTGGATTTGAACGATTCGCAGCCTATTTTCAGCAATTTCAACATATTGTCAGGGACATCCATGGCTTGTCCGCATGCTGCTGGAGTGGCTGCACTCCTGAGGAAGGCACACCCTGATTGGAGTCCAGCTGCCATTCGATCAGCCCTGATGACCACTGCTGATATAACGGATAACACTATGGAACCTATTAAAGACATTGGTTCTGGTAATGGAATCAATCCAGCTAGTCCTCTAGCCATGGGAGCTGGACAAGTTAACCCCAACAAAGCTCTAGACCCGGGTCTCATTTATGACGCTAATTCAACTGATTATGTGAGATTACTTTGTGCCACAAACTTCACCGAAAAACAAATCCAAGTTATCACGAGATCATCTTCTACCGATTGTTCCAACCCATCCAGTGACCTCAACTACCCTTCTTTTATCGCCTACTTCAACGAGAGATTTTCGCCATCAAATTTGACAACTGTGCGTGAATTTCATAGGACCGTGACCAATGTTGGAGAGGGAATTTCTACTTACACAGTAAGTGTGACTCCCATGAGTGGGTTAAAAGTCAATGTCATGCCAGACAAGTTGGAGTTCAAGACCAAGTACGAGAAGCTAAGTTACAAACTGACTATTGAAGGTCCAGCACTTCTGGACGAAGCAGTCACTTTTGGTTATCTCAATTGGGCTGATGCTGGGGGTAAACATGTTGTCAGGAGTCCCATAGTGGCTACAAGTTTGATCCCAGATGATCCAGAAGATGAAGAAATCAAAGGTTAACAAATCATGCAGATAATGTAGTAGATATATTGATGTATCAATAAAAGGTCGACAAGTTTATGCCAAACTAACAACTTGGTGTTAAAAGACCGTAATTATTTTGATTCAATTTTTGAATCATTTTCAATTATTTCTAGGTGATTCTAAAGGCCAGTTCTATATTGGTACGATATGCTTGCATTAGCTCTTCTATGGAAGGCTCCCAAATTAGAGTTTGAAGACGTTGTTTCAGTTAATTTTATAATATTTTCATGATTTTTTTGGTTTTTGTGTTAATTTTAGATTTTATGCGTTTATTTCCTTTATGTTTTATATAATTATGATTTTATTACCTTGTAAAGATCAATTTCTAGTCTATTTAAGGAGACTTTAACTTTTTAGAGAAACAAACTAGGTGTAAAAATTATCTTTCAAAATAAAACTTTGAAATTACGACTTATATATAGTGCATAAGTTTGATGATATAGAAGGGATTATAAGTACTGTCATCATAAAAGTTAAATTTTTATTAATTACTGAAAAAGAGGGGGCTGCAAGGTTTTAAAAAAAAAATCCCCACTTCCCTTAGTAATGGAGTATATTTAGTACTTTAGAGAATTCTAATTTAATACTTGGAAAATTGAAAATAATTTTTTCTTTAAAAGTCATTTTCTTAACAAGTTTAGCTTCAACAATAATGCATGAGAAGCATGCAGCAGGAGCAATACTAGCAAAAGCAATAGGGTCTTACACAATGATTTCAGTTTTCTCTCTGTTTTCCTTCACTTTTGGTTTGTCTTTTGACGACTTCGAACCATGCTCAATTGGGTCACTTGTGAACAGCATTTTTTTTCATTTGGGTTAGATATGGAAAACGTTAATTTTTAAAAGTGGTGCGACTTTTTTAATACGGTTTTTTGGGTGGTTGCGCTATGCTTGTATGGAGTAATTGGGTTGCCCCTGTGTGGAGGTACGTCGATTTGCGTTTGTTTGATCTTTGAATGAGCATTGATTTGAATAGATTGTACGTATTGTTGGGTTTGAAAGGATTTTTTAGAGTAAAGATATATCAACAAAAATGATGAATCGAATGTATCACCATTTTCTTTCACTTATGATAGGCCTAAATTATCTATGTGGATGATTGGTCTGCTGAGCCAAGTTTGCATTAGCACGACATGGTCCTTTGGAAAACATATAATCGAGCTGAAGGCAAAAAAGATTCGGGTAATATGTCATTTATTCTTTGGAAGGAATAAATCAAGTTTTATTATCCAGGAGGTTCATGTGCATGGACAAATGTTAGAGCTTAGAATTTGATAGCCACTACTGGGCTGGATACTGTGTGATTATGTTGATCGATCCATTTGAGATAGCCATACGTCACGGTTGGAGCATCCTCATCAATGTCGATACTGATGACAAAACCTTGCTTTTGGTTTTTCTTTGTGAATGACAGGGTTCTTGGCTCTACCTTGATTCTCATCTCTTTAGGAATTTCTATAGTTGCTTGGTAAACACTGTCATCATCTCCCACATTCGTCACAACCCTGCTAAATGTCTTTGTTGTTGGAGAGCTGGTTTTGTTGGTAAATATGGCTGTAATGGAAGGATAATTCAGGTCCGTTGGTTCTTGACTGCAGCTCCATTGATTACGTCTGAGAACAGCACTCATCTGCTTTGCAGTATAGCCAAGGCCACATAAGAAGTTGACATAATCTTGAACATTCATGTCATAGATAAGTCCAGGGTCCATAGCTTTGTTTGGATTGATGTGTCCAGCACCAAAGTCCAAAGGTGTAGCTGGAAGATTTATCATCTGGTTTTTCATGGTAGTGCGAGTGTTGTCTTTGGTATATGCCGTGGTCATAAGAGCTGATCGGATGGCTGCAGGGTTCCATTCAGGATGAATATTTTTTAGTAAAGCTGCTACTCCTGCAACATGTGGTGCTGACATTGATGTGCCCGAGTATAAAGCATAATCTGTTGTCAAATCATATTTCCCTAATTCCATGAAAGGCTTGTTTGGTGCAATTGCTGCAAGCACGTCAACTCCTGGAGCAAGAATATCTGGTTTTAGGACACCTGGGGTGATTGGATCTGGGCCTCTTGAAGAAAAATAAGCCACTTGAGGTGCCGGTTTGACACCCAAATTAGTGGACAAAAATGCCATGCTCTTCACCTTTGCTGCAGTCACGTTAGCCACATACTCTCTAACCAAAGCCCCAGAAACAGTTGGTAGAACTATGCTGGGAATGCTGTAGTCTTCTGGATCTAAAAGTGAAAAATCTGTCATGAATATTCCAGCGTATGCACCTACCCTTTCAAGCTCCTCCTTTTGCCCTTCAACATCTATTGTAGTGCTATTATCACAGAGTACTATCTTTCGATGAACCTCACTTCTATTCAATGCTCCGTAGTTGCATATTGATTTGGACCCGTTACTTTTGCCATAATATAATGGAACATCTTCGATGTAAATGCTCTGTGGAAAGTAAGATGTTCCTTCAAATGTCAACCCATTTTCTAGAGTCATTGTAGCAGTGAAACTCCGATCAAGTGTGCCAGCTCCGACTGTTGTGATCCAGGGTGCACCATTGTACGTGGAATTATAGGCTCCATCATTCCCAGCTGCACATACAACAAAAATGTTTTTCTCCATTGCTGAAAGTGAAGCTATGGCAATAACATCATTGAAGTATGGTGTTTGCGTAAAACCCAGAGACAATGACATAATGTCAACCCCATCAGCAATAGCTTGGTCCATTCCAGCCAGTACATCAGTTGCCGCACTCTCTTCAGTATCTGTTGCAAAGAGTACCTTGTACATGGCAACAAGTGCGGCAGGTGCTACTCCTCTGGCTGTGCCTCTTGCATATCCAAAGTGATTTGCACCAAGAACATAGCTACCAGCCGCGGTGGATGATGTGTGTGTTCCATGACCAAAGAAGTCTCTCGCGGAGTCATAGTCATACTCTGTAGAAATTTTTCTTCCTGCAGCTATGAGTCCTTTGCTGAAAGATCGAGCGCCAATGAGCTTCCTGTTACAGGCAGAAGGGCTAAATGCTGTGCCATTCTCACACTTGCCCTTCCATCTCTGAGGAACTGGTGGCATGCCTTTGTCATGAAAACTTTCACTCTCTGGCCAAATTCCTGTATCAATGATCCCTATGATCACTCCTTCACCACGAGATGCAGTGGGCAATATTCCAGAGTTTTGTCTCAATCCTAGAAACTTGGGGCTGTGGGTGGTGAATAGCTTCCCAAATGACTCTCTATATGTGCCAATGTGAGCTGGGGATTTCTCGATTTCAGCCAACTGAGAAGGTGTGAGCCTGGCACTAAACCCCTGCATGACATGACTGTAGGAGTACAAAAAGGTTCCTTCGCCATCGGCTGGATTTGATAAAGATCTGAGCGTGAACCGGTGCCATGATTCGTGGGTTAAGAATGTGGCAGGCTTGTGAGAGCTGTCCATGTGGACGATGTATGTTTGGTATTCTTCACTTTTTAACTCCGCATTGCTTATGCCAGTTAGCAATAACAAGAGGCAAGACAATGCCTGGAGTGAAAGAAAGTCTGAGGAATTCATTGCTTTGATCATGTCTGATCAGTAGATTGACAACGAAGAATGATACATACCTGCATGTAACTCGGAGAATTTATAGCTAATTATGTCATAAACGAAATCAGCGAATGTGAAGATCATTTCATTGTTAGTTTCACGACGTTGATTTCAAGTCTCTATTCATTTGCTGGTCGATAATTACTAGAGGCAGTGATCACTAAGCAAATACAAAATTTTATGCCGTCTTGTTCATAGTTGTTAAATCTTGTTTTTTATCTGGAAAAATTAAGATTTCCAGCTAAGTATTTAATTAAATTATATAGGTCATTGAATTAAAAAAAAATAGTTAACCTGATATTTTTAGTGATCAATTGAACCAATTAAACTCAATATAAACCCAATTAATTAGGTTAATATCAAGTAAAAAAAATTCTTATTTTAATAAAAATAATTAATTCAAATTAACCAAATAATATATAGATTAGTCTAATAATCCAACAATTTAAGGATTTTTTTTTCTTATCAATAATTGAATCTAACAGCTGGGATCTCGTTGCTTTATTTAATGTTTTATTATTAAGTTGTTTTACAATTTTATCGTTATTTTGACAATACATCGAGGACTATGATTTCTCCATAAACATTAATTAACCTGTGAGACACACACAGCAAATGGCCTATTAAACTCAGCTGTTGGTGACAATTCCGAGGTGGTTGCTCTTTGCTCAGTGGTCTATTGAGCTCCTGTATGCATTAATTGCTTCATTCCTCTCTACTTCAATTGTAGACGTCTTATCTTTTAATAGTAAAATCTAAAGAAAAAAAATTATAAAAATTTCTATATAAAAATTTAAGCATGTTCAATAATTAAATAAAAAATTATATTTTTTCTGAACTATTATTATGATACGATGCGATCAGTATTTGGGTCAGCCTTCAAAGCCAACAACTAGCGTAATAGTATATTTTATGCGACTTCTGGATCTAGATAGTTCAAAGTTCTTAACATCCCTGTTTGATGTAATCGCTTCGTCTCATCCCGTTTCATCAATGTGAACATATTTTTTCCCGAAAATTTCCATGTCCTCGTGTGTGGAGGGCTCAAAGAATGCTGCTCCATATGCCTGTCATGCATCGTGAAAATGGATCCCTGGAGATATAAACCCAAGGACTCCTATTTTGATTTTCAATTTAAGGCCCCGATTGAAAATTTTCAGGCCTGCTGGAATTTGTGCTCAAGCCTTTTGCTGCTGTGATTCCCCGACCTTGTACTTTCTGGTAAACATCAAAGAAAAAGTAGAGACACTAGGAAGCATCCACCAACTAGACAGAATTTTTGCCCCATCTGCTAGATCATTGGCAGTAGATTTTCTAAAGCATGCTTATTCTAATGTTTTGGTGTCCCTTATCTCTATTCTTTGTCCCCGTCATCTGAGTGGTGCTATGTGCATTTGAGTTTCTCCCTCTTCTTGTCAGTCTTGGACTCCTGTATATTCTTTCGTTGGTAGTTTGTAAGTCAATAAGAAGAAAAAAAAAATTATATCCCACAATGAAACAAAAACCCTCCTATTTAAATTTTCATAAGTATGGATTTTTATATCTTGTGTAGTAAATTAAGTGTATATAAAATCTATAATGGATAGGATTTCCTAACGAGTTTTCTAATATTATTATATAGATATTTATAATATCAAAATAAGGTACTTGATATTTAATTTATCGGTGATATTAAATATTTTTTATTTAGTTTAATTCAAAATATAATTATTTTATTAACAATTATATAATTTTATTAGTAGTCATATAATTTTATTATAAAGTTTCAAGTCTATATAAATCTAGAAAGAGCACAAGCTCGGCGTAGTCCACTAGCGTCTGGGCTCACAGATATCATAGATTTAGCAACTTGTCGGACTCACATATGTCTTGGCTGAGCCCAAGAAAGATGATGGATTTGGCATCAT
>Ga0325402_1002089_pt1 | contig 17236 bp, 2 predicted proteins | sample PopdelMetagenome_22_FD_207212 | JGI IMG/M metagenome (GOLD analysis project Ga0325402, IMG submission 207212) | Populus deltoides microbial communities from Bellville, Georgia, United States - Xylem-PdKOR-R3 | ecosystem: Host-associated > Plants > Phyllosphere > Stem > Wood/Secondary xylem... | reverse complement strand
GAAGTACATATATAGCGACAAAGTGACGCATAATGTATGTATAAGGAAATTTCTTTTTAACCAACATTAAAACGACAATCTACTTTCTTCTTCGGTTTGGTGGTCCTTTCCCTTTTTGTCCTCCCATATAAAGATGCATGCAAGTCATGACATTCAGGAGGCAGACTTTATTCATGGTTGTCTGACCAAAACAAATGGGTTAATTTGTCTTATCAACAATTATATATATATATTATAAAAGGAAATAATTTTAAATATATTAATTTTGGTGAGATGGGAAAATCTTTAATTAAGAAGAAGAAAACTCTTAAGGTTCAAATCATACTCTAAACAGTTTATTTTTTCCTTTTTTTTTTCAAGACAATATTTGATACGGTCCAATTTTAACTAGGTTAGTTAAATTAAATAGGTCTAGCCAGGTCAATTTATTATACAACCCTGCTTAAAACTTAATCTAAATCAAATCCAGAGTTATTAAATTTTCTTGATAAATTCATCGAGCCAAACTGGTTCAACAGCTATGTTCTTGGATGTTAAAATTATTAGATTACATGCTTACATTTAGGGATCTAAAACCCGACTGATACCCCCACTTGAAGTTTATTTAAAAAGCATGAATCATATGGGAGTTTCTATGTTTGAGTTTCCTTGATGTAATATAGGTGATTTAATGGATTCATATACAATCTGGATGATTGATAAAAGTATGATTTAATTTTTAAAAAAACTTCAAGATGATATTTTTTTTAAATTTTGAGATTGTGACATATTAAATCGATCTGAGCTCTGCAGCTTAACTTGAAAAACCCGCAACCCAGATCCTAGACACCACTAAGTTTAAAAAATAAAATTATTTTTTATTTAATGATATGATAACAAAAAATAGACTTTTACAAAAATTAAGTGAGTATCAATAAAATACTGTTATATTTATTTAAGATTACGATAACTTCATATAAAAAGAATTATGATGAGCAATTCAAAATCAATAAAACATCAAAAGATGAAATTATAAGAAAATAGTTATAAAGTAGAGTTTAAAAAAATTCAAAAAAATATTAAGAAGCATTACTATTTATATAAACAGTAAAGCATCATAATCTTCTCCACTTCTCTAATTAAAAAGAATAATGATCTATGAAATTGTACCTTGTAGTTGGCTTTGTTTTGCATCTACGTACGTAGTGGTTTTGTTTTCTTGTCAATGTCTTGCATTCTTTTGGTTTGTTGCTTTATCCCCTTTTTGGTTGCAATCGGGCATAAGGATGCTTCAGAACTTGTAAGCAAATTTCCATATTGGTATTGCACATACATCCTTTCATGTAATTCTTTAAAACGACACACCTTCGTGTGTTTGGGTATTAAATACTTAAATGAATATTCAAAACTTAATTAGGTTGCTTAGGTATCATTATCAAAAAAAAATTTAAAAATATCAACGAAATATTTTATTAGTATATAATGAAGATTACATTGACATTAAAAAATACTGATGGAATAAATGATAGAACATTGTCGTCAACAAGCATTTTATCGAGCTTTCTATTTTATTGATAATATCATCACTGTTTATTCTCCCAATAGAATTTTTCATTGATTATTTATCGGTACAGTGCTACCCATTTTGTAATTTTCAATTGAAATATCGATGGAATTGTCAACTGAAAGGCAATTTCACTAAAGATTGTGATTGTTTTCTCACTTATGATCCTCAATAATAGTTCATAATAAACCACAACGACAATAAAAATGCATCTCTAAAAATTTACTTATATAAATTTTATAATTTATTTAAATAGTTCATAATGAAGAGATGAAACAAATATTTTTTAAACAAATATAAATATGAACAACACTTTAAAATTCCTAAGAAGATGGAGGTGGAGGGGATGAAAAGATCATGAACCAGAAGGTCCACGAGGGGGAGGAAAATAAATATTCATAGCTACAATCATTTGAGCCCGATACATTTTATTTTCTTGTCAGGTTACTCTTTTTTTCCTCTCATATTTTGCATCTCAATAGACAGTTGTTCCTAAAACTTTTTTTTAGACAACCACATCAATGTCCTGTGATGTATAACCTGGGCTAGAATATGATGTGTCTATAGTTGAAACAATGCAGCTCATCGTCAGTTCTCGGGCTGATATCATAGGCATACCATAAACCCCCCTTTCTTCATATGAGCTTCTCAATAACTTCATCAGAGTCAGTTCTCATCCAAGCTATTTTTCATGTACATTAAATAGTTTGTTAAAAGTCTCACAAATAAACATGATATTATAACTTCAAGAATAATCATAACATATAACTATAAGCTCTTACTATGCATTTTGCATGGTTGATAAATATAATTGCTCCTCCGATGTGCTTGCTCACCAAGCTATGCATTTTTTTAATTATTTCTATTTTGTGTACCGAATCGTGAGCGCTTTGTAAAACTTTTTGAAGCCATAAATATTTTATACAACAATTACACTTTATGATATGCCTTAGTTTATAGCCTTTCCACTTCTCTACGTCATCCAAGCCGGCCTTCCTAATTGCTTGTTTGTGGGCATCATATCAAAAATCATGCAACCCGGTATAAAAATTAATTAAATAAAAATTAGGTAAGGAAATAAAAGAATACAAGTTTACAATATAAAATCAATTGATTTAAATTTACCTAGTTGCAATGTGGTTTTTCCACTCTCTCCTGACCAAAGCCTCATTGCCTTCGTCCTACCAAAGTTTTTTCTCGATTAATTTCATACATTAATTAGTTTTTTGAATTTAAAAAACCTAGTAACTCAAACAAGAAATTATTTATCTAACTTTAAATTTTTTCCATTGAGCATCTACCATATACATTCATTCAGAATGGACATGAAATCGACCCACCAAAGCAATGGTTCTTCAAACGATCACTTCATTGTAGAAGTGATAGAACATGCAACTTTAATATTGGTAAATCTGAAAATCAATTTAAGCAAGAGTTTTCATATAATTGTAAAACTTAAAATAATTTAATAAAAATAATTAACACTATGAAAAAAAAAGTTAATTACATAGATAGGTTACCCTTCCATTCTATTATAATTTTACCTAAAATAGGCTCTATCAAATAAGGGATGCCTACTCTATTGTCCTCATTGGTTGAACCTTAGTCGAAATTTTTTACATTATGTGTCTTTTCATAATCATCACCTAAATTCAGACATGAACACCAACACTACTATTTAATGAAGTAATAATGCTTTTGTTGGACTTGAATTTGTTTCTTCTTGAATAATGTTACCTAAAAGGAAGTAATTAACACAATAACAATAAGATAGAAGAAGACACATAGTTTTAGACATTCATTGAATCAAAATCACGTAACTAAGAATCAAGGTAAAATTTATATTTCCATACACATAGTTTGAAAGAAATTCCAACAACTAAGATAGCTTTCCTAGAACAAAATTCATGACTAAGGTAGTTTTTCAGGTTGTATTGCCACTAATTAATCATATGATCACTTCATATCATGTCACATTCTTAGTTGTATTGTAACTTTTATTTTTTAATTGGACAAATAAAAAAAAAGTGAATGAACTTTCTAAATTTATAGACCCTATAGCTAAAAGAAACCAGAATTTGACATTTGAATGATGTCATGAACTTTATAATTTTATAGATAACATGAATCAAGATTTGACGGTTACTAAATAGGACTCAAACCAAAAACAATTTCAAATTATTACTAGAAATTTGCAACAACAAAGACTAGAATCGAAAGAACTTTAAGGATTTGTAAATCCTAGAAATCAAATAAGAATTTGATGATAACTAATAAGATATTGGATGAAATCATGGACCTATAAATTCTACCGCAAACATGAACCTATAAATTCTACCACTAATATGAACAAGGTCTTAACTATGATTTGAGAGATATTAAATGAAGTCATGGATTATGAACCGAAATTTGACGATGACCATAGAAAGATTTTGCTAAAAGGATTCACACATACCATTAAAAACAAACCGAAATCAACATATCAAATCCAGTTTCAAACAAGACTTTTCAATCTTTTGGATTTATAAATGTGACATTATTAATTATATAGAATTTTTAACTATTAATATAATAACAACACATTGATTGGTATGATTACAACAAGGAGGTATCATGAATATACATTAAAAAAAAAAACTTCACAATATCATTACTATGAATCATCCAAGTCAGTAAATCATCTTTAGAAAGACTAGTATGAAAGCATGTGCAAGTCTTTAGTTGAGAAATGTAGCAATATGAATATAATTTGGCCTAATAAAATCACTTCTAAATTAGGTAAAAACCCTAACCCTAACTCAGGATTTAACAATGTCAAACCCTAAGTTTATTAAATTAAGAAGAATAATAAATCAAACCTAGGATGGGTAGAGGAGACGTACTCTCGACGTTGGTTTTGTGAGTGGAGGAGGTTGGTTGTCGGATTTGTGAGGAGGGAGCAATGTGGGTATGTTTTGTTAAATGATGAAGATGATAGAAGAAAAAGAAGAAGAAGAAGTGGGAGAGGAGAGGAGAGGAGAGGAGAGGAAATGTCGGGTCTTAATTCATTTTAAAATTGTCAATAGAATTTTCATCAATTATTTTTTCAGTAATTTGACATGTTAGCAAGGTCGATAAAATTGGCAATGAAAATTTTTAATTTTTAATTTTTCATTCAGTCACCTTTTTCATTGAAAATTTCTGACGAAAATGTTCTGTCATAATTTTTATTGGTAAACAACAATGAAAAATGGTTATCGACATTTCGACATTTTTGTTTTTTTTTTTCAATTTCTAGCAGTGTATCCAAAATTCATATAATTGAATAATTGATAGTATATAAATATTAATTTGGATTTAAATATGAGTAGAAATAGTACTAAAACCTAATTCATGGATATCTTTTATCATCTCTAAACTAGCAGTAAAACCACCATATCCATTGTAAAAACAATTATACCAAAACTTCATGCAAACAAAGGTGCAGAATGTGACAACTAATGAAGTGTGGATCTAATTTTTTTTATATATAATTTTTTTGTTTGTATAATATTACTACATATTGTATGACCATATTTCTTTCCTATTAACATAGTTTTTTCTTTTTGCCACATTTCAGAAAACAGTGGTGACAACAAAGAGTGTGGAGTACATGCCATTCTTCCTCTCATTTTTCTTCTTTTTGAATGGAGGGATATGGACTTTCTATGCCATACTTACACGAGATTACTTTCTTGGGGTAAGTTCTCTCATCTTTTATAAATCAATATAAATAATCATGATAATTATTAATCCCATCATCTTCTGCATTAAAAACCTTTAATTTCTTCAACCCATGTCGATAGGAAGCATGCATGATCTAGGATATACAAGATTCCATCCATGCTTAATTTATAACATTCCAACACATTGTCAAGTGCAAAAAAAATCAATCGGTGAATTACTTTTTTTTAGGTCAATAGTACCCAAATCTAACACATGCATGACTCCTTAATAATATAAATTTAAAACCTAACCTAGGTTTGATCTAAAAAAATCAAAGAATATTTTTTAGCCAATTTTTTTAAATAATGAATTGATGATCATGTTTTGATTGGATAAACCTAGGTTTTTAATTAGATCAATTAAATTATTTTTTCTATTTTTCTTTAACCTAACCCGTTCATGGTCGATCTACCGAGCAGTTAGGTTTTTAAAACCATGATTAATAGATACAAGAAACCATGACCAAATACTCCTTGATGTGAATAAATAGTTAGTTGGCTCAATTTCTAGCTTGTGACCCAAGAAAATTACCCTGATATACACTTAAAGATGCATTTCAATATATGAAGAACCATAGGGTAATTGTTTAATTAACAAGCGCCCCACTTCCATTTCAGGACACCAATATTTTTAAAGAAAAAAACAATTTCTTGACACCACATTAGTTACATTTCACATCAATCATTCACTACCTTGGTCATGAGTATGGAATTAATCTAAAGCCAAGAATTGACCAGCTATTGGTTTAACAAGTGGAAAACAGAGTTGGACTTATTATCTTTATTATTTAGACTAAATTTCTTAGTATATATAGGTCTATGAAATATTAAATCTTATCTAATTTTTTCACAAGTCACTAGTATGCGATATGAGGCATTACACTTTCATAATCTTCTAATTTGTTTCTAGAATTTAAACTTGAGATTAACTTGCAACTAAAATTTTCAAAGACTCTAAATGGGTTAAATGCTAATAAAAAGAATATTTTTCTAGCACATACATGCTTTGTGTTGATGCTTAATAATCCCACCATCTTTGATTCTAACATGGGAGGGGAACCTAGAGCTTGGATTTGCATTTCAAATCATTTGATATAAAATGTTTTTTATTTTTCAATTTAATATGGATATTATAATCAATATCAAGAAAGTTGATTACTCTTGTGGTTTTTTCAAGATTGTGATCAATGGTTTAATTTAGAAAATTAGCCGTTTTAAATTTCAAAAGTAGTCAACCGTACGCTACTAAAAAAAAAGAATTATACGATAACAACAAAGTAAACAAACTTTGAGCATAAGACTGCCCACAACTTATCCTTATGGATAGAGATTGTGTTTAAAACAAAGAATGAAGAATGTACGGTTCTTTGATGAGAGTTGCAAAATGAAACAGTACACAGTTAACTGAAGGCTTGTGCTTATAGAAATTTACCATAAAAATAAAACATTAATTAAGACTTTCTTAAATAAATTAATTACATTCCAAATTTGATAAGAGTACACACACACACACACACAAGCTACAATTTCAAAATAGAGACTTGGATGTACATATATGTTTTTCTTTATTATGGTTTTAGGTTAACACTGCAAGTATTTTGTGGTGTAGGTACCAAATGGAGCAGGGTTTTTGCTTGGAATAGCACAACTAGTGCTCTATGCAATTTACATGAATGTTAAGCCATCCATAAATGTTTCTAATAGATTGGAAGAGGGATGTGAACAAGAAAGTCTCATCTCATCCTTAAATTATTCCAATTAAATTAAAGAATGAAAGTTTTGAGATCTCATGTATTGAAAATTTAAGGATTTGTGACTTTAGATCTTTCAGTCTTGAAGATTTGGTATTGTTGCTTCCATAAACCTATATATTTGTAAGTTCATTCATTGATTGCAAATTAAAGATATTTTCTTAGGAGGTTAATACTTCATTAATGCAAGCTATATGTTCTATAATAAAAACTCCAGAACAATTGAAGTTATGGTTTTGGCCACCCCTGAACTTCCGGACACCCTCGAGCCTAACAGGCTAATTGCGATTAATACGATTCAAAAAATATTGAATAAGAAAATTAAGATTTTACTATAATTATACCTGTTGTTCAATTTTACACTATCAACCATAACTTTCAATTCAATTGTTGGATTGACCTGGAATTTTAACCTTGTACTTCAGAACCAAAAGTATTGGAAAATAACTTTGACCCCTTGTTTATAGCAAAACAAGAACCCGAAGTGAGAAAAGACACCACAAGGTCAATCATACATTGATATGTCAAATTCGTTGATCTTTTTTCCCAGCAAAGAAAAAAAGTGTTGCATTACGCAAAATACAAGTTTACTTAAAACATTATGGTTGCAAAGCAAAAATATGTACAAGCTAAATAACCTTATTTATAATAGGTAAAAAAACATGCTAAAAAATTCTGAAAAAATAATAAAAGAGATCTAAATAAAATAGAAAAACGAATCTCAAATCAAGTAAGAAAACAATGTAATTCTCATATAGTAGCTTTTAAATCTTATTATAAGGCCTTGTCAATGTCCAATTAACTTGAAATTCTAATTGTATTTAAAATAAAATATCTAGAAACTTCTCGTATAATTTTTTCCCATTTCAGTGATCAGATAAAAAATTATACTTGTTAGCATCAAAATATGCAATAGAAAAAATTAGCTCAAAACTAACTTTAACTCTTCTAAATAAGCATGAAAATCTTTGTAATAAATGCTTCCCCTTAGTTTCCTTATAGTACTAAAAACAAACTACTAAAAAATAAGTTGTTGAATATCTTTGCATTATGAGGAAAAGAATCATCTCCAAATGTAAAGTACATAAGTCAAATGATAACAAATAGCAAAATTCATATTGTATCTTCTAACCTGTATCGTAAGACCTTTTTAAACTCCAATTGACCTTATATTTAAACTCAATGTATAAAAAATATGTCTGAAAACATATGGTAAAATTTCAGCTCCATCCAATGATTGGATTGAGAATTATGCTTGATAGCATAAAACTAGAAAGTAGACACAATTACATTAAAATTTGATTTTCTTGTTCAACCTTTTCTTGAATCGTATCAGCAATATTTTGAACCTCTAGCCATACCCCTGCTAACACGATCAAAGAGTTGATGTCTTATCCTAAATGCAGGAGTGTCAAAATAATAAATAACCCGGCAAGACCGGGGTCGAACCACAGGGAGGTTAACTATATAAATTATAAATAATAATAATAATGATGATGATGATGATGATGATGATGATTTAAAGAGGACTTTCAGATGTGAAGACTAAACAATGATAAAAACAGTTGTCAAGGTTAAATTTTCTATGCAAAGTAGAGGCACCTCTTATCTCTCCAGCCAATGGCATGACGAGGCACCATAACCATTGGTCCACATTAACCTCTCCACCAATTGTACATCAACCAATAAGTAACCTGCAACTCTACGCACCATGAAGTACTTGTAACTTTACTCACCATAAGATATCTAAAACACCATTATCCATAAGGTAATATGATATTACCAAGGTCTATAAATTTCTTGGATCATCAGGTAAACATTCAAAAGTTAGGCAAGCTCATTTAAGAGCTTCATACTAGTTCATACAATAATTCCAACCAAGACCACAAACAACAAACAACCATACAACAGTTCCACCCAATATCACATACAAACATCATTCAACCATTCATCAAGTTCAGACCAAACACAAAACATTAACATATACACTCTCTCATGTTCTTTACACTCATATATATTACTACTCTCCTAAATTTTAGTAATGTAAATCTTAAAGGTCCTATGTTCTGAAAATTGACTTGTTTTTTTAGGTGAGCGTAAAGTCCCTTTGTCAATCCATTAGACCAATGGTCAAGTTCAAGCTCAATTACTTCACCAAACCTTCAATTATAAATGTGAAAAGCCCAATATAATTCTAATGTTTTGATAACATCATCAATATAAAAGATCCTAAAAAAACGAAAACATGGGTGAACTCAATATACAACAAAATATTAAGAGAATTGCAAATGAATCTTGAGTTAAAGTAATCTAAATATAAGGACAACACTTAATCAAACATGACAGAGTAGATAAAGATGACAATTTCACTCAATTTGTCATGTATTCAATGTTATTTAATTCAAATAAACTGGGTTTTTATTTAGTTTGACTAGAATTGGATGCAAAGGTAAATAAATTACACACCACCCAAACCCTGACTTTACCTCCACCTAATTTTTTAATCTATTTTTTTTATTTTATAAAGTGGTTATTTTATTTTTAAATATAATATACTTATTTTTATCTTATTATTCATCAAATATTTTTATGGTTTTACGAATGGATTTGAAGTATAGACTCTATATTATGGTTTTATAATTCGTGGATGAAAATACTATTTATTTTTAAGCTTAGATTTTATTTTAAAAAATGACTTAAAAATAAAAAAAACAAAAAAACAGATCAAGTCAAGTTAGGTACCCGATGGCATATGTCATGTGGGAAAATCATCAACCCGATTTGATCTATTTGGATTGGAGGTAAAGTAGGATGATAGATTTAGAAATTGCAACTCGGAATCGAGTAAAACGAAATCCAGCTCCAACTTGAACCATTGTCATCCCTGAGGGTAGATAACATTTATTTTCAACACCATTTTGCATGTACCATCATAACCTAATTAAAAACATTTAGAATATAGACTCACTTGTATATGAAACAAACACTACCCATACAAAAATTAAGAGAATAAGACTATAGTGAAGACTTAAAAGAAATAACCAAACAATGGAGAACAAAAAAAAAATACCATCAATGAAAATATTTTGTTGTTACATTCCATACCCATGTTGTTGCTGCATTGCAATGACCCTACCACAGCACTCCAAATCCCATGACATTGCCACTACTGCTACTACAATCCATTTGTTCACCAATCTTGTTGTGATTCTAATACACTCTAAAACACCAACCTCCTTGTAAACACCTCAAATCCTTCTATTTTCTCAAAACTATCCTCCAAATTATATCTCTAAAAACACACTATAATCAAAACACAATTATCATATGTAATTTTTATATTTTTTTTTTAATTCCTTCAACATGTCAATTTTGAAGCTAATATAGTTATAAATTGTTCTAATGTTATTTAAAGTATTTTAAATAAGATTAAAAAAAAAATTCTTAGGTGAGGTATAGCAAAAACAATTCTTAGATGTTTAGTCTCGAGCACTAATTTCTATCCAGAATGCACATTTCTGCGTGTCCCATGTAAATTATGCAAACTTGTCTCTCAAATAAATATATCATTGCATGGTTAATAAGAAAAAGTAAGTAGATCCAATAGCAAGAGAAAACAAGCAAGTTTCAATAGCCAAGAAAAGAGAATGACAAATGGGCTGGCAAAAACAAAAACAAAAACAAAAAATAAAAACAGAATAGGAGTGAGAATAGAAAGAATAAAATAACAAAGAAAGAATGAGACACCAAAGCCATATTAGAGCTTTAATGACAACATCCTCAAAACCATCAGAAAAATTTGGGTGAGAAGAATCTATAGACATCAAGGAAGACCGTCAGAGAAGGATAGGGTGGGCTACATATATATTTCCTAAAGGTTACGGCTGACCCACTCATTAGCGCATCCATTGCACGCGCGGTAAAAAAACCTATTGGTTGTTTGGGCTTGGTCTAAATAGCTAGCAATCCTAGTCGTTTAGACCTATCCCAAATAGCTAACTTTCTAGTCATTTAGGCCATGCTCGAATAGTTAGAATCATATTTGTTTGTGTCAACCCAAATAGCATCTCCCTTATCCAATTCAAACTTACCTCAGTCTATCAAAAACTACCTCAAAAACATACCTCTATTTATTTTTTCAATTCACAATATAGTGCAAACATGTAAATGCTCTACTTAGGAGTGCATACTAGGTGTACATGGAATTTTTTTATGCAAAACAAACACCCCTCTTCTCACTAATAGTTATATTATGCCAATACTTCTCCACCAATGGCATAACAAGTATCACAACTAATGACAACACTAACCTCTCCACCAATAGTGCAACTCTCCTCTCCTTAAACCACAATGTAAGTAGATATGACCAGGATCTATACATGCTTTGGTCACTAGGTAAGTCAAAAAAAGTCAAGCCATGCAATATCATAGATGAGTATAACTACACAACAATTCTACGAATCTCAATCAACACTCAACAATTCTAGAAATCACTAGCAACCACCCAACAATTTCAGGGAGTACAAACAACCATTGAACAAGTCATACAAGTTCATAGGTAGAAAAACACAACATGCAAATACACACTCCTTACAATTTCATTCTATTTTTCATTACTATATAATATTTTCTCTTCCTATATTTACTAACTTAAACATTGGAGTGTCACATGTTCCCATTAAAGACTTCTTTTGTAGAAAAGCTCATGGACTAGTAGTCAAACCCTATAATTATAGTTGTGAAAGATAGTCTGAAATTTTTCACGGCTTCATCATTTTAAATTTAAAGACAACATATTAACATCCTTTTTATACGTGTAATATGGAAAAGCATATATGAAGGCAGGAGATAAGTTGACAAATGAGTTTGACAATGTCACAATTGGGTGCTTTATGTTTCATGAGTAATATATACCTTTTTTTTTTTCATAAAACATGACATTCTTCTTTAGGTACCAACTAGTAATTTGACCCGTGCTTCGCCGTGGGTCAGATATTTTTTTTTGCAAAAAAAATAAATATGCAAGCTTTTCAAATGTGTTTTTTGTTAACAAAAATTCTAATTATAAATCAAAAAGCCTATGCATGCATTTAATTAAATACTTCAAGAACTATTTGTGCCAATAAATGCAAAAAACAAGTGTTAAAATATTTATTTGACTCACCTCGCTGCAAGTCAATTAATTTTTTTTTCTAACACTAAAAAATTAATGTGTAGGTATTATTAACATGTTTTTTTTAATTTTGAGTAAAAAATATAATCATGAATCAAATAGTTGATGCTAACATATAATAACATATAATAAAATATAGTAAATATCATATGAGTTAATAAAAACATGTAAGATCTCAAGCTAGTTTTTAATGTAGCAAATGAATGGAATAATGTTGCAATTGCTACAATGAAACACAATATCCTTAGTCTTTGTATAATAATTTTTCAAAAAATAGTGTAGAGAAAAAAATTACAAAACAAATTACAAAAAAATAAAGATATAAGCAAAAATAGTATAAATAGTCCAAATATAAAGCGATAAATATTCAAAGTGTAAAAAATAAAAAATAAAAATCAATATTTTTTTCAAAAAAAAAAAGAGTGTAAAGAAGAAGACAAGAAAAAAACTAAAAAAATATATTACAAATAAAATGAAGATAAGAAAAAAAAATTGTGATAAATAACCTAAGTGTAAAATGATAAAAATGCCTAGCATAAAGAGAGAGAAAATAAGAAAAACTTGTTTTTGTAAAAGAAACCAAATATTCTAATTTCACCACCGCTACAGTACTCTACTGTAAAAAAATTGGTAAAATTTACAATTATACTATTTCTATAGGAAAACACCGTTTTATTTTAGTATATGTACTAGTTATTTGATCCGCACCACAGATCGAATAATGGTTTTTGGTACAAAAAAATGCAAGCTTTTCAAATATGTTTTTTTTTAATCTAATTATAAATCAAAAATTTATGCATGCATTTAATTAAATACATCAGGAACAATTTGTGTCCATAAATGCAAAAAACAAAGAGTTAAAGCGTCTATTCAACTCGCCTTGCAACAAGTCAAATATTTTTTTTTCTAACACAAACTAATTCATATGCAAGTGTTATTAACATGTTTTTTGACTTCGAGTAAAAATATAATCGTGAATCAAAAGGTTGATACTTACATGTAATAAAATATAGTAAAGATTATATGCGTTAATAAAAATATGTAAAATCTCAATATAATTTTTAATATAGCACAAGAATAAAACAATGTTGCAATTGCTAAGGTGAAACACTATTTTCTTAAAGAATTGAAAATTACATCAAAAAACTTATGTAGTCAAAAATTTATAAAAAGTCACCTAATGAACAATTCAAAAATAAAATAAAAAAGGTTATATTCTATGTTTTTATCGTGGTTCCCCCCTTGTATATGGTGAAGGCTACGGGTTGCTGTCTGTAGTAGTCCTAGTTGGCTGTTGGATAGTACTGTTACTCTTTTCTGCCTTTTTGGTTATTTTATTTGGTTAGGTTGGGCACCTCCTCTTTGAATAGGTCCCCCATGTAACCAATGTCTCCCTCCTCTGATTTGTAGCTCCTTTTTAGATGAGTTTAATGTAATTATTTTGTTAGGAAGCCTGTTCACTTTTGTATATCTATGTACATGAACATGTTAGTCTTCCAGCTTATTTTATTTTTATCTTTTAAATATACTTACATTTTGATAAAAAAAATAAAATAAAATAAAAAGTCTGGAATTTTATCTGGCTATCAAATTTGATCCTCATAATTTCTAATTAAAAAATATTAATTTAATATTTTTTTAAAAAATAAATACGCTTTTAAAATGCAATTAAAAACTCATTCTCATACAACCAATGAGGCTGCATATAAATCCCTCATGAAATTAATTTAGATAATATAAACAGGCTTATAAATACGATTATATATTTTGAAAATTACTTAAAAAGAACTTAGTTTTAGTCAATGCACTAATTGATTTAATAATATAATTTATCCTCGAGTATGTGCATCCATCAGCAACCATGCCCCTGCCCTTGAGATGTTAAATCAAAGGATATGTGGCCACAATTACCTGCCCATCGGCATGCACAAGAATCCAAGCCCAAAGAATTCCATCTTTTTAAATCTTCCTCCATGGCTCCTTGTAAGACATGCTCATGGGTCCAGGGCCTATACAGGGAACACACCGAGCCCATTGTAGTGTTCTTTGTTCTGGGTGGAGCTAAGAACTCCTCCATGTCTCGGCCGTCAACCGCCACAGATGAAGGGGAGGCACCTGGTGGACCTGTAACTGCGTGGTGTCCCTGATTAATTAATAATCCCTATCTTTATTTACAATCAATTTATTTGAGACCAAATATTCGTGTGGATCAATTTTCTTTTCCTTTTTTCTAATCGGCCGTCCCAATAATTGAGGGACAAATCACACTGGGACAATCCATCAGTCGATCTAAACCATTGATCAAGTAGCAAGAATGAAAGGCTGATATGGCACGGTTGAGCAGTCTTGTCTGATGCAAGAGAACAGCAGGGAAGTAGACAATCGCAGGATGGGGACTCCACAATTGACTAAGGGTACCTTCTAATCATGTGGGCATCAGAAATTCTCAGGGCCTTGCAGCTTGATCACCTTGTCTGCAGTGCTTCATCTGTTATGGAGAAAAATCCCCACTCTAGATACCCATGAATTCAATATATTCATTCAACCAAATTAAGTTTATAGATCAAGCATTCAAGGCCGTCCATCCACGTATCGTTTCAATAATATTTTATATTTTAAATCTTTTCATCTACATTAATATTGTTGTTGTTATCCTCTATGTTTTTTCTTTATGCTCGAATAAACCTTATTTTTCATCAAATGTTGCATTTTTAACCAATAGTATCCCAAGAAATCATGTTAAACCCAATATATTTATTTATGATGGCAAAAAATTTTATATAAACAAATTTAATTTTCGTAGTTTTGAAGGCTTAGAATAGTCATTGACTGTTTTTAAATATTACTATTCAAGTTTCTATCTAATTTATTATAAATGCACCTATTTAGAGTGGATAAATACCTTAATAAGGTAAACTTTAGTTTTAATGTATGAAAAATGATTAGAAAATACTTTTATCACTTAGATTTAAAATGTTTTTAGTTCCATCTTCCAAAATATCATTGATTCAAAACAATCAATTTTTTTATATATAAAACATTGATATAGTAAGACTGTTGTCTAATCTAGAGTTGAAATTTTAGAAAAAGCCATGAAAGAATTATTTTCATATCAATTCGGCAACTGAAATGTAGATGTTCAAAATAAAGTTGCTCTATGCAAAAAGCTAGTACACAAATATTATCACAGTTGAAAAAAACAGAAAGAATATAGGAGTGTTGATGCCATTGTATTAAAACCTCTATCTGCCTAACAGATTGATCAAGGACCTGATCACCTCGGTACTTAAATTGGTCTGAATTGAAAAGAATTTTTTTTGGCTAATCTCGTAAAAAACTCAGGTTAATTTAGTTAAAACTTGACCATCAACCTATTAACTTTTTTTTTTAAAAGAAGTTAACGTGGGTTGACCCTCTTAGATTTTGCTCCGAGTTAATTCCAAAATCAATTTTTAAAACTATGGTCGATGCTAAATTGGTTGGCGAGGCTTTGACAAAATGGCAAGACATGATTGAACCAAAAATATAATTCCTTTTCTTCCACAATGAACAGAGAAATGTGTTCCAAATAATATAAGAGAAGAGTTAACACAAATATCAGTGAGGTCCTGAATTTAATCAACTTATTAGGAGTTTTATTGAAACCCAACTCAACCCAAGCCCCAAATCACCAAGGTCACAAATCAACCAGCCAAGTCAGTTGGATTTTAAAAGAATGATTAAACCTAGTGAAATAGGTAGACTTTGAAACATGACATAATCATACTAACATTACACAACACTAACCCTGTATATGTATTGTTTTTACTTTAGTCATAATGATTAAATTTGGTCTAACATGTTGATCAGGTGACTTGGAGTCGAATCTATGTTGGGTTTTCTTTCAAATCATTTTAAAAGTTAACATGATCAACTTGATAACCACTAGTTGATATGATTGACTTGGCCAAATTCAAGTGACATCCAACTAGGTCAATTTTAATAATATTCTTTTTATTTTTTTTTGTCCAAAATAACATTTTTGTAGTTTTTATATTGTCTAAAAATGAAGCGTTTTAAGATAAAATTAAATTAACTTGTTTGTTAGTGAGTTAAGCGTCTAAAATTACAACTTAGACTTAGTTGGATAGGATATAATAACTATGACCATAACACTCCCCATCTTAGAGCATCTCAAACGAGAGAGCTATAACATAGAGCAAAAAAAAAACTAATAAAATGGATCTTTATTTATTGATTTCGATTCTCCAAAAGGATAGCTATATGAGATGCTAAAATATATTTTGTCAAAATAAAGAGTCATTCCTATATGTTTTTTTAAAGAAGTTAAAAAATGGAGGGAAAATTTTAACTATGTGTTCTCTTTAAAAATTCCCCCTCTTTTTAATCATTTTATGTAAAATACAAAATAGCTTGTTAAAACGGTTTTTTTTCATTGGAGCACCACATGTGATTCGTACTTAAAAGTGTATTTTATTGAGGTTTTATATCATCATTTTGCACTTGAAGCATCAATAACTCCTTAACTAAAGCACGTTTTATAATAACAAGTCTGATACTATAAAATACCTTTAATTTATGGTAAATGTTCATCCTAAATGCAGGCCTATCATATAAATCAAAGGATTGATTGATGAGTTTAACTACTGAAATTGAGAAGACAAAGAGAGGGGCAAGCTTAGAAAAGAGATGCTGGTTCAGTCTAAACTGGAACACTATTCGGTTATTAGATCATACCTGGAGCTGTAGAACTTGGATTTAGAATTGGTCTATATAGATGGAAAGCTAAGACATAGTCCTAAAACTTTCATGAAGAGTCCAAGATTCAAAAAGGCCGTTTTCAAGTTCAAATTATAGCAACAACAGAGAAGTCAGAATATGTCCTATAGCTCAGACACTACTATCTGTTCAAATTCTGACGTTAGCAATGATGTTTTTTTTCAGAAAAGAAGACAAGGATTGTCACCAAGTCAAGATGTGGCCACCCACTCAACAATTAGTCATCAAATCAATAGTTTCAAATTTT
>Ga0325402_1002088_pt1 | contig 17248 bp, 16 predicted proteins | sample PopdelMetagenome_22_FD_207212 | JGI IMG/M metagenome (GOLD analysis project Ga0325402, IMG submission 207212) | Populus deltoides microbial communities from Bellville, Georgia, United States - Xylem-PdKOR-R3 | ecosystem: Host-associated > Plants > Phyllosphere > Stem > Wood/Secondary xylem... | reverse complement strand
CCATTTACTTTGCAATGAACAAAAGAAAATCCAGTATCATCTTCTTTATTTCTTGCCTGTGCAGTGATCACTGCCAATCCTTGGTCTGCTAGTACATTTATCGCCGTTCCCTACATTAGTTAATTCACAATTAATAAATTTCAAACCAACTTTAAATGCTCAAGATTTTAAACGGGCTATTACTTAATTTTGAATTAGAGTTAATTTTTGGAGGTTACCAAGTACAGGGACTTTCCGCTTCCGAAAATGAAATCAACAGTGCCTTCAATGTAACAATCCTTGAAAAAATGGCGTCCCTTGTCATCACACAACGTGTCTTGAAACCCAATGAGTCTGCAATTATAGAAAGCAGCCTTGTCTCCACCAATTCTCAAAGCAACTGCCTGTTCTTTCAATTTCCCACTCGGCCTCGGCGAAGAATTCTAACCCAACAATTCCATAAAATTTTATTTATGACATTACAGAAAACATTAACCTTAAATAAAAGAAAATTAACAGAGAAATGTGGGCAACATTATGTTGAGTAATCCTTACCTTAATAATGATATTAGAAGCTACAAAATAATCAGAATCAACTTGCAAGGTGGCGCTATAAACAGTTCCGTATACCCTAGCCGTGCCAGCAAAAGTCAAGGTTGGCATGCTACTAGCCGATCCTTTAAACGTAACGAAAGGCTTTTCTTTCTCAATTTGGATCTTTTCATTGTAGACTCCGGAACCGATATCGACGATTACTCGTTGAGTATTCCCCGAAGAAATACTTCTAACAGCGCCGGTCAGGGTTTTGAAGTCACCACTTCCATCTTTTCTGACCATAATGGTTTTCGGTTTAGCTTCGGCAGTTTCAAGGGCAGGGTCTAGGGTGCCGTTACGTTGTGTGTAGGGCTTGACATTGGCATGGAACCAGGAGTTCAGGCTGGATGGTTCGCCTGGTATTGGACTTGTGTCCTTAGAACCAGCAGTGGTGGACACAAGGAGAAGGATGACGACAGCCGCAATGCCTGTAACTTTGCCTGTGCTCATTTTTGCGACTAGATCTTATCTTGGCTATATTTTATGGAAGATTTCAAATAATTATAGGCAACATAAGAAGAGAAAAGCCTTAAATAAACGGGGAACTCGGCGCTCCTTACACTCCTTTTTGTTTGGTAAGAGTTGTTTAGATGTTAGGCAAGCACTTAAGCCCTTGCAATACCTATAAACAGTACTTATTACCAAACTAAGAAACTGTCCTAAGAGAGACATTTTGCTTCCTAATTTTAGTCAAAGACGTTTTGGTTTGGAAAAGAAGTAAAATCGTCTAATTCAGTGGATATACTGCAAATTAAAGGTGATAAGAAGCACATACTGGACATGTCTAATGAGGAGGCTGTGGTGATCTTGGCCATATACTATTAACGAGACACTAAACATGGTAGGGAAATCACTGTGCCAAAAAATATTGTTCACTTTATCATATTTCACTGTAGACTTATTATTCATTTTTTTTTACTTTAATCCTCAAGTCTTTTTTCTTATGATTGTTTTCTTTTTAGGTCAAGTTAAAAAACAAATGATTTAAATTTATTTATCAAGAACAAAATTAAAAGAAAATGAACCACTTTGAAAGCAAAAAAAAAAAAATGGTGGGTACAAAGTTTACATTAAAAGTTCAATTTAGTCCTTTATTTTTCAAATTATATCTTATTAGGTCCCTCATTTTTTTTTGCAATTCAATTTTAGTTTAAAAATTTATTTTTATTATTTTCAGTCATTTAAGAGAGAAAAAATTACAAGATTTAGTTGCAGAGAAAATATTGACTTTGACACTAATTTTAACCACTAAAATAATCAATTTTGATGTTAATAATTTTATTTGGTAAATAAAATTTTAATAAAGTATTTTTTTACCTTAAAATCATCCAAAAAAATCTAAACTTGAAATTTTTTTTTTTTTTTTTTTTTGTCTTGGACTCATTGGGGTGTTTTGATTAAATGCTTTCTACACGAAGGAGCCCATAACAAAATTGTGGGCTACACAGCCCAGGCAATAGAATGTTGGATTTCGTAGCTGGTGGGAGCAATTCTTTTGGGTGCCAACGTGGGGCAGCCAAGGGATTAGTACTAGGATTTATTTTTGAAGGATTAGAAAAATATATAATCGTTATCCCACAATTTTTGGGCCTTCCCACCTGCAAATTAACATCATGATTTATGAATTTGGTTAGCCTTTTGCAAAGTCAAAAATTAATTTAACCAGCCATTGATTAAGAAAATTGATACCCTAAAAATCAATAAATAAGCAGTATAATCAATATTCTCTCCAACAATTGGATAATTCCTATATATATATATAAAATAACCTTAGACGAAATAATTCATCCAAAACTATATCATTTTCCCCATGAATGTGCACAAGCCGCATGCCTCAAATCTCCGAATGTGAATGTTTCATTAGCCGCAGAGCGCTTGAATCTCTTCCAAGTATCAATAACAGCGGAAAGGTCAGCAACCTTGGCACTTATAGTTCGACAACAGTTTGCATGAACAGTCGTGACAGCTCTAATGTCGTTGCTGTCTTGGCAAAATCCACTAAAGTAGAGGGTGTTCAAGAATCTTACTCTCATGTCTAGATTTTTCAACACCTCTCCATGCAGCATTCCATCTAGAACGTCTTGCTCTTTTTGTCCAATAGACTCTTCTTTCCTTGAATACCACAAGTCAAATAATTTAATAGTCTTCTTGTTTGACCTGACCATGTAAAAGCCGGTGTTTATTGGGTTGCGCTGTGACCACTGATCACCATTGAAACTATCTGTACTGATTTGTAGATCAATGTTTTCGTTGAAGCTCAGCCTCTGAAATGGGTTCCTCAGCCACAATACATCAGTATCCTGTAAAGGAAAGAATTGATCATCAGCTTAATCGAGCCACAAAAAATTCACACCCGCATGTAAATTGAGCCATAAGTAGCATGCAATTTGCCAGAAACAAGCTCTTTTATCCTGGAAGAAAAGTGCATATAAAAAGTAAAGGTAGATATGATAACTGATACACGTTTATAAACTACAATTCAATTTACATTAACATCCCGTTTTCAAAAATTCTCAATTTAATTTTTTTGTGTTAAAAAGAGAGGCTCCAATTGAGACCATGGCCTATTTGCCAATTAAAACAAAGGTACTGGAAAACATACCGTAAAAATGAAGTTATAGCCACGCACAAGTACTTCTCCAAGAAAGAAGGTTCTCCTCCACATCATCTTGATAAATTCATTGGACATGTAAACTTCCTCGCGATCAAATTCCACACCATCTGTTTCAAGTTTGTAACAATGAAGCCGAAGAAACTTACACCGTTCGTAGGACGCTTGATCCACGTTAACAAGCAAGAGATGGTTAACCAAATCTCTCGTATTTTCACCGAACCAGAAACCATTCAAGAAAAGGTCTAGCATCGACTTATCATCACCCTCTACATAGGCTTTGTTTACCATAGCAATTATCACTGTTCTGTTCTCCGTCGATGCCTCGGCCAAAGCCAGTTCAAGCTCATCTTGTTGGCTAGTTCTGTTCACAGAATTCCTCTGCAATACGAAACAAATGATCAATACCAAATGTTAAGAATCAAGTCTCAACATAAAGCTCAATATTCTGTCAGATTTAGGATCAGTCCCTCTTCATACTGATAAAAAAAACAACATTTAGCAAAACATCAGAAACAGTATCGAAGTCTACATCATATATATGTGACCATTGTCGATGAACAGAAAGAGTATTAAAGAATAATAATACTAGCAAAGAAAAGAAGGCATGCTTACTGTGTAAGGAAAGACAGGGTGGAACGTGGCCGGATTATAGAGGATTAATCCACATAGTAAAGTGAGGAAGAAAAGGGAAAAGGCAATGATGTGGGTGCAATAGTTTTTGAGACCATACATGTTCTTGAAAATCTTCAGTTTTTAGATCAAGAATATCTCGTCTCTGGATGTTTGGTTCACTCGGTGGATGGTTCAAGAAGTTGAATAGATGAAGAGTTTTATGCTTGATGAAATTGAAATTTATTCTCATAATGACTTGTGCAATGTTAGGTTATAGCGATCTAGAAAGTCCTGGTTTATGGCGTTTAGGACTCTTATGAAGACCAAGACAATTGCTCCATTTCAAACTTAATCAATAAATATAAAAAAAATGCCTTCGAAATTTAACTACACAAACAAATTAAGCACTTACTAGTAACACTCTCTGGTCTCTCTACTATACAATCAATTTTTGTAGCCGATTTTATGTGTTCCTTACGGAGCTCATAATTGTGCTGATATTGGGTTAGATTTGAGATACTAAACTTAAACATGCCCAAGTCCACACTCCACACCAGGTTGCTGCGGACCCTATAAAATATATAATTTTTTTTTAAAATTATTTTTTATATTAACATATCTAAATAATTTAAAAACATAAAAAATATTAATTTAAAACAAAAAAATTAGCTTTTTTAAAAATATTTTTAAAATATAAAAATAAACAAGTTCTTAATATATGCTAAATGACTTATTTATTAAAATTGAGTATTATTAAATAATAAAAAAAATAACCAATCAACTTACTTAAACTGATTGAGATAATAAATTTTAAAAAACAAGTAATATAAAAAAAAATTGAATTACAAAAATATGTATTTTTTACACTTTGTCAATTAAATTTGTTTTTGAGGTTAGGATGATCACCAAATTCTTTTGCAAAAAAGAATTTTTAAGGAAACAAATCATTAAAATATTTTTATATTTATAAAAAAATCCAAGAACAAAGTTTTTATACTAAAAAAATCTAAATATCTAACTTCACTTTAATAGGGTTAATTCATTTAGGGTTTCTTCTGAGAAAAATTAAAAATATTATTATGATTTTTGGATATAAATTCATCTCCCTCACTAGCCCCGTCCTATTTCTCATTCATCTGCATGAAATGCCCTTTCAGCTCACAAAAACTGACGTCATCTCCAATTTACTGAAACGGCAGGTAGTTTAAATTGACACCCACGTCATCAGGATGACGTGGCACTTCATCCCTGCCCCTAGTAATTGGACGATCCTTGAAATAGGTCTTGTCCAAGACTTTGCTAACCACCAGATAACACAGCAAGACAAGACAAACCTCCTTGAACTTAGCTTCCGCAATCACCACCAAAAGTCTAGCAAACCACCATGGCCACCACCGCTACAACCACCACTCACTCATATACCCTTCTCTCCCCCACTCTCCAAGATCTCTTCTCCACACAACCACTATCACCACTTCAAAGTCTCCATCTTGACTCCCACCAGAATCCCCACCTTGAGAATTCAAGCTATGGGGGATCAGTTAGGTGAATTTGGTGCTAGAGACCCTTTTCCTGCTGAAATAGAGAGTGCTTTTGCTGAGAAAGTGTTAGGCAATGTTGATACTGAACACAAGATTCTCATTCCTACTGTTTCTGCACTTTCTCTTTCCCAGCAAGAGTGTACTCCTATATCTCCTCTGCAAGACCCCATGTCTAAGGATGATGCTCAAAAGCTTTTAAAGAAGGTGAATCTTGAGTTCCCATATGGATTTTTTGCCCCTCTTTCCAGCTTTAAGGATGTGGTTTGCTATATGCAACATGTTGTTTAAATTCTAGACTTCTAGTTAAGTTCAAATTAATTTACCCTGTGTGAGTTTATGCTTGTTGAGAAATTTCAAAATTTACTTATAAATTTAAGTAGTTGTGTGGTGGTGGAATTGATATACTAGCTTAAATTGCTCACTTTGTAACATTAGTAGATATTGAAGAGCATCTTTCCAAAAAAAGAAATTGAAGAGCACTCATTTGGTTTTGTTCTTATAAAGCTGGAATCATCAATTTCTTGTAAGATTAAAGTTTGAAGCTTTAGAAAAGGCAAATCCCGTACAATTTGTACTTTTGACATATTTACAGACTGTAGGTGTTTGTTTGATTATTTGATGCTGTGAATCACCAATTCTTTCCGATCAATCTGTCCCTACATTTTGGGTTGTGGGCTTTTTTATTCTCTTTCTTAGGACTTGTTTCTGAAATGAAGTGCTTATTCTGCATACCAACACAAGTCTTGTGGTTCCTTTGTTGGTCTTCTTTAGTCGTGTTCTTAATAGAATTCTCAGGGATTTTGAAGTAGGGTTTTAGTAGATAAGATGTCCTTTTTCTAGAGCTTCTATGTAACATTTTCATTTTCCTCAACCCCAAGAAACTGATTAGCGGTGTGTTTCCAAGAGAAAAATCTTTATCAAGAAGCAACTCATCTCTGGCATTAGATCGTGTTGAAATGCATTAATAAGTGAAGTTCCTTGCATTTTTGAATTGCTTATTCTTTATTTAATTCCTTTTATTATCTCATTCCTGGATTAGGAACCAGATAAAAGAAGTAAACTTTTAATCCTATATTTTTCTCTCTTCAAGCTGTTTTAGTGTTTCAGTGCATTTGCTTCTGTTTCATGTCGAATGCTGACAGACACAAGCAAAGGTAGCATATCCAGCATTGATTTTTCCTTTGCACAGGCATATTAAGTAAAGTCTGCAAGTTCCATGTTTAACGTCCACCTGTGAAAGCATCAATATGTCCTGCTTAACGGAAAAAATTGTCTGAAGGTTCTTGGCTGGAGACTCCTCGATAAAGAAGTTGGACTTAAACTGCAATGCTTGTGGAAGTTGAGAGATTTTAAATGTGGTGTTGAGCTTGTCAATAGAATTTACGAAGTTACAGAATCATGTGGCCATTTTCCAGATGTGCACTTGGAACAGAATCAAGTTAGAGCCGAACTTTGGACTGAATCCCTTGGTAAGCTTTAAAATCACTCACAATATTCTCTTTCCTGAATTTCCTTGCTGCCTGAATTAAATGATCTCTTTGAAAGCACTTGAAATTTAACAATTTTCCATTGAATTGCAGGAGGCTTGAGCATGACCGATTTCATTGTCGCAGCCAAGATTGATGAGATTAAGACATCAGACCTTGTCCCTAGAAAAAGAGTATGGGCATAATTGGATATTTCCTTGATAGCTTTACTGAAGGAATTTGAGAGACCATGAAGTGCAGTCTACAGAGATCTCATTTTATCACAATTCATAAGAGAACTCACAGTTTTTCCCTCAATCCTTGTGTTTATTAGCATTGATTCATCTTACTGCAATTCAACAAGAATATATGATCTTTCTACATTAACTTCCTTCCTTTCCCCCTTTTGAGGGATTCTCTGATGTACAATCAATTAGGTACCTATCTGCAAATTACCTTCTGCTGGTAATCTAAACAAATATAATGTAATGCTTGCTAGAAAATCTTGACAGCTTCTTCTGACATCTCCACAGGCAGAAAACCAAATGGAGGATGTAAAAAAATAAAAATAAAAATTCAAAACCAACCTGAGGAGGTTTATCGTTGCGATCCTTTTTTGAGTCTTAATCACATCATCTTTTTGGTTTTTTTTGGTGAAACCTTGGGAAACGTTTGGTTCTGCGTTTCCTTCAAATTTGATTTTTTTTTTTTTGCTAAAATTGAGTGCGGTTTGTACTTTTTGGATCGTTTTGATGTGCTGATGTCAAAAATGATTTTTAAAAAATAAAAAAACATCATTGGCATGTATTTCGGCACAAAAAACTATTTGAAAAGCACCCGCAACCACACTGCCAAACACGCTCAATCCATCTATCCTACCCAAATTTGTACTATACTGTTGGGGCCTTAATACTGCCAGGTACTATCCTTAGTACTGCCAGGAAGTACTTTGAGCTCTACACAAGTCCAATCTTACCTGGCAAAATCAAGGGCACAGATCTAACATCCAAATTGGTGCTGTGGCAAAATCAAGGGTCCATATCCAAACTTCTCTAGTATTTTTGAAGAACATTCTCGCGTTTCTAGTATCAAAGCTTAAAGTTCAAAATTGTGAGGAAAGAGAAACTGACAGAGAGGGAAAAAAAAATGGTTGCAGCAGCAGCAGCAGCTACTGCAGCTAATCCACTAACATGCTCACTATTTCCAAGCCAAGGTCCCAAATTGATGCAAACCCATCTTTTATTTTCCTTCACGCACTCTCCCTTTTCTTGCTTTCTCTAACTCACGGTGTTTTCTGGCATTTCAGGTCTTAGAGGAACAACTAGTGGGCTGCAATGGACAAAGGTAGTTCAGTTTGCCTATCTAATAACCTGTATAGTGTATATATGTTTTATTCCTCTGCTTTAAGGCATGCGTACTGACAATGTGTGCATTGTCGAGGTTGCCACTATTACACGGACAGCCAGTCAGAACATTTAATGCTACTGGAATTAGCCTCGCAGTTTGTGCGCTTATGATGTTCGACGAAATGCTTATTAATTTGGCAAATTAAAGGGACTGAACTTTGCACTTATTTTCTATGTTGCAGAGGCAATGTACCAGAAAGGGAAGTGCTTTGACAGTTACAGCTAAATTTGAGCTGAAACCTCCTCCATATCCCATGGTAAGATTTGAAACAAAGCAATTTCTTTTTCAAGAAATTAAGTAACTTGACAGTGAGTGAGATAAAGGGCTTGGATTTTTATTATTTGACAGAATGCATTAGAGCCGCATATGAGCAAAGACACATTTGAGTATCACTGGGGAAAGCATCACAGGGCTTATGTGAATAACTTGAACAAGCAAATTGAAGGAACAGAGCTAGATGACATGTCGTTAGATGATGTTGTCCTTATTACATACAACAAGGGTGATCCACTTCCTGCTTTCAACAACGCTGCACAGGTATAATAAAGCATCCCATGCATACAAGTTCACTTTTTTGTTGTGAACTTTGATTTTTGGGTTTTCGAAGCATTTTTTTATTTTTGTTTTTAATCTGGATTCAGGCCTGGAACCACGAATTCTTTTGGGAATCCATGAAACCGGGAGGGGGAGGAAAGCCATCAGGGGAACTTCTTCAATTGATGGAAAGAGATTTTGGTTCTTTTGATAAATTTGTTGGAGAGTTCAAGTCGGCTGCAGCTACTCAGTTTGGTTCTGGATGGGCTTGGCTCGTATGTAAGTGATCTTTCCCTCTGCCAGCAATTATATTTCCTACTATTACTCTTTTGAGTAAATATAACTGGCTTGTTTATACCACCGAAAGTAAGAGTAATATATCTTGTATGTTAATCTCTCTAGACAAAGCAAATAGACTTGATGTTGGAAATGCCGTAAATCCTTGTCCATCAGAGGAGGATAAAAAGCTTGTAGTGGTCAAGAGTCCCAATGCCGTGAATCCCCTTGTTTGGGATTATTATGTAAGTATTGATGCCTTAGTTTCTTGATTTGTTTCATTTGCAGAAATATAAGATGATATTGATCATGTAAAAGGAAACATTACCAATCACTTATGATGTTTGTGTTTGGTTCATTCATCTGATGCTGTTGGTTATTTCTTGCAGCCACTCCTTACAATTGATGTTTGGGAGGTATTCGATAACTCTGTTGTTTATTCAATAATTCCCATGTTGATTTTCTTTTATAGAATAATTTTGATTTGTACTGACCACTGATTTGGCATTGCAATTTTGCTTTCTTTCAACAGCATGCATACTACCTGGACTTTCAGGTGAGGTTCATTGTAATAAATCATCCGTTTAAGTTTGCTTTCCATCTTAGTCCATCGTTAAATCATTTGATTAGTGATCATGTGTTGTTTCTTCATGTAGAATCGACGACCTGATTATATATCAAATTTTATGGAAAGGCTGGTGTCATGGGATGCAGTTAGTGCGAGACTTGAAGTTGCAAGGGCTCGAGCTGCTGAGAGAGAAATAGAAGAAGCAAGAAAGAGAAAAGAGGAAGAGGAGGGGAACTTTACAGACAAAGAACCTGCAGAGATTTTCATAGATGGGGTTGCTGACGATTCTGAGACTGATTGACTTCATACTGTTTTGCAGTTATTATATGCGGGAAATTGTTGAGGCTTGTCACGTCCTTCGTTGTCTTTGAAGGTGATAAAGAGGTCAGTTTGAGCAGGATAGACTACAAACATGTATCCATATCAACATGGGAAACAAGGAAATGTATATTTCAAGTACTGTTATTTTCAAGGTAAAACTATCTGTTAGGCAGTTCCTATGCATTCAAGACCACCTACACAGAATTTTTGGGTTAGTAGTCTGTACTCACTATGTATGGCAACTCCGAGAGTCGCAAATATAATAGATCCTTTCCAACTATATGTCGTGCTATATGAACCCATGGTAAAATGGTGATAACCTGCTTGAACATTAATGTCTTTTAACCATAACCATGCAATTTTAGTTTTGTTCCGTATACAGCATTCTTTATCCAAACTGTTGCCGGTAAAAATATGTAAAGAATCAACGGCATGTAGATTATGATATGATCAATCACAAAAATGGTTCATCTTTTGCATGGAAAATATCATCAATTCACTCTTGTTATCAGAACATGGGGGGTTGCTTGTATTTTTCTTGTATACAACATCTGTAGCAGTACAATGAATCTGATTACCCGGATGAAAGGAAATGGATATCTGTGCACTCAAAAATCTGTACACTAACATATTAACTTGAAAGCAGAGGAGGAAGCAAGCTTGCACCAAACAATGAAACAACTGTTCCACCTGCAATCATCTTACGAAGGATGTTTTGAAAGACAAAAGCTTTTCAAAATTTGATGCAGAGTTTTCAACACGAGGTGGTCCAAAAATCTCCCAGAAGCGAAGAGTCTCATCTTCCAGCTGATGCTACTGTTAATCCATCAGGACTCCGCAACAAACCAATTGACAAGGTCAAGGAAGTTCTCAGCTATAAAAATAAATTTTCCAGTAATTTCAACTTAACGGTTAAGGTCTTAGGTAATCAAACCTGAGAAAGGCTGATGGCTTCGCGTTCACGACGATTTATTTCTCCCACTTTAGTAATGGAAGGGTACTTCCACAAGCATGGATGGTTTTGAACTCTGTAATCGCCATGGTCGTGGCCACCTAGTATCTCCTGTTGTATGTTCCATTCTAGTCCACATATCTGAACAATTCAACATCAAATCATCAATGCCAAATTAAAATCATCTTCATGATTCAAATACAAGTGCATGAATTAATCTTTTCTGCTTGATGGCCAACAATTGAAAATCTGACGCAGTATCAAGATCTCCGACAAAGCATAACATGCCTGTGCTTTGGTTTCAATGCTATGATGTCTTAACACATCCATCACCTGTGCCTCCTCCCGAGGCCAGTACATTGAATTGATAGTACTTATTTGTTTAAATATTTTATAGTGATGAAAATTTTGTAGATGTGATGACGAATGTTTTGTTTTTAAATTTTATTATTTATTACTTATATAATTAGAATATTTATAATATGTTTTTTAAAATTTTAATAACATCATCTTAATTTAATTGTATTTCTGTATAAAATTTTTGAACTAAAATAAAAGTATTCAGTTATTTCTCAAAAGAAGGGAAAAATGTGTAAAAATCTGAAATTTTTTTTAAGAAACATAATACCATTCACCCTTTTTTCATAGGGAATTTTAGAAGCATTTTATGTTTTATTATTTATTTATTTATTTATTTGAAAAATAAATGTAAAACATAAAACCATTACTATCAAACACTTTTCATTTAGTTAGTTAATTAAAGATATTTTTCTTTTTGTATAGGAATTAGAGATCTAATTGTAGAAAGTTCCCACTAATTTGTTTCAACCTTACAACCTTATTGTGCCAACTTGCTTGTTTATACTAGTGAAAGTAATAGTAATATATATATTTTTTCTTTTATTCTCTGAAGACAAAGCAAATAGACTTATGTTGGAAATGCTGTAGATCCTTGTCCATCAGAGGAGGATAAAAAGCCTGAAGTGGTCAAGAGTCCCTATGCAGTGAATCCCCTGGTTTGGGATTATTATGTAAGCATTGATACCTTAGTTTCTTGATCTGTTTCATTTGCAGAAATATAAGATGATATTGATCATGTAAAAATGGTGTTATCAATGCATGTAGATGAACGCCAATGCACGCATAGCTGCCTGAACATTAATGCCTTTTCACCACAAGCATACAATTTTAGTTTTGGTCCGTATACAGCAGTCTATATCCAAACTGTTGCTGATAAAAATGAGTAAAGAATCAACGGCGTGTAGATTATGATATGATCAATCACAAAAAATGCATGGAAAATAGCATCAGTTCACTTCTGTTATCAAAACGTTGGGGGTTACTTGTATTTTTCTTGTATACAACATTTGTAGCTACAACTGTGCATTATAAATCTGTACGCTAACAGAATAAATTAAAAGCACAGGAGGAAGCAAGCTTGTACCAAACAATGAAACAACTGTTCCACTTGCAATCATCTTATGAGTGATGTTTTGAAAGACAAAAGGTTTTCAAAATCTGAGGCAGAGTTTTCAACACGAGGTGGTCCAAAAATCTCCCAGAAGCGAAGAGTCTCATCCCCTCCAGCTGATACCACAGTTAATCCATCAGGACTCTGCAACAAACCAATTGTTAAGGTCCAGGAGGTGTTCAGCTACAAGAATAAATTTTTCAGCAATTTCAACTTAAACGGATAAGGTCTTAGGTAATTCAAACCTGAGAAAGGTTGATGACCCTGCGTCCATGACGATTTATTTCTCCCACTTTAGTCATGGAAGGGTACTTCCACAAGCATAGATGGTTTTGAACTCCGGAATTGCCATAGCCGTGGCCACTTAGTATCTCCTTGTGATGTCTGTTCCATTCCAGTCCACATATCTGAACAATTCAACATCAAATCTTCAATGCTAACTTAAAATCATCTTCATGATTCAAATACAAGTGCATGAATTAATCTTTTCTGCTTGATGGCCAACAGTTGAAAATCTGATGCATAATCAAAAGCTCCCGGAAAGCATAACTTGCCTGTGCTTTGGTTTCAATGCTATGAGTACAAGTCCCTCCTGTTGTATTCCATATCTTAATACATCCATCTCCTGTACCTCCTCCCGAGGCCAGTACATTGAATTGATAGGGACACCAAGCAAGTGCTTTGACTGCAGCTTGATTATGGGCATTGAATCGATGCAAGAAGTTCGAAGAGCTCATTTTCGAAGCTTCCCATATGTATATAAAGCTTTCATTTCCTCCACTTGCCAGTACGTTACCTTCACTGGACCATTTCAAACCACATACTTCTTCGGTGTGTGTTTGTATGCGTGAAGTTGGACTGTTTCTCACTCTTACTGTCAACGAATTTGCAGATATAAGGAAGCTGGAAAGTTAAAACCACCTCACTTTGTCGAGAAGTAATGGTAAGTGAAAAAAGAAAGAAAGCGAATTAGAGTAGCCTAACAACCATCATGATTAATAATGGATCTGTCGCGGCTTCCTGTTGTTAGAGTATGACCATTCCAGGCAATGGCTGCTATCCTGCTCTGATGACCTCCCAAGCTTCTAATCTGTGAGTTGTAAAAATAATGATGTTACCATAAGAAATTCAAGTTCCAGAAAGATTTTCAAATCTAAAGGAAACACAGAAAACTTACACATTTGGAAGTCTCGGGATCCCAGATTTGAAGTTTGGATTTCATGCATCCAATTGCCAAACTTGTGGCTTTCTCTGACCAGGCTACACTTGTTGGGTAGTCATTGTCACCTTGAACTTCCAAAAGCTTCTTTACCTCTTGGTTCTCTGCGTTCCATAAGTATAGTGCCGAGCCCAATGCGACAGCGAGAACATTGTTCTTTCCCCAATCCATGAGGTTCACATAGTAGTCATCTTTTATTTTTGGTGCATCCAGAACCTTAACTTCTTTCTGCATATGCCCTCAAACAACGTAAATGACTGTATAACATATTTTCCAAGTATATATCATGACATGATTGTTCAACTCTACAACTAGTTACTGTCATCTATGCAATGTTCTAATTGATCAAATTCAAAGAAAACAAAGCCAGTACTTACCGTAGGCAAGCGGCGAGATTCATGTTGCTTGATTCCATTACTCAATACCTCTGCATCAATATCTCTTCTCATCTCATCAATAACATAATTCCACTTTCTCCGAGATTTTGGACTTCCTCTAAAAACCAACATCCTAAATGGTCTCCCTTCTGAGTCCAAAGTTAGACTTTCCCTCAACATTTCTCTGTATCCTTTCTGCCTCAAAGACAAACACATTTGGAGATTTCAGTTTACAATCAAGAAAACCCAGAATCCATATGTTCACACGAAAATTTCTAATTCTTACAAACCCTTCATGCCACAGATCAAAACAAAATATTAACCATAAACACCCAAAAAGTGATTAGCAAGCCCAAGAAACAGAAAAAAAATCTGAAGGCAATTAACCCCAGAACCCTGATAATCTTAACCCAGTAATGAATTTAATCAAAACACAAAAAACCCATTTCCCAATTGGCATAAAAGGAGGAGACTTACACCGAAATTGGGATTGTGTACTTCTTTGATTTTGTTTGTCAACAAACAGTGGGCTTGATCAAGATTCATCAGACTCCTGTTTGGTATAAACCTATCGCCCTATGCACACATACAAAAACAAGAAACAAGAAAACAGTAAAATCAGAATAATCAAGAAATTCTTTGTAAAATAAAAGGGCATTCAAGACTCAAAAGTTCATGATAAAAGAAGTGTGAGGGAGAGAGTTTTGTACTGGAAATTCGTATTGAGTGGGGCTGTCATGTAATCTTCTTGGAGAGAACCAATCTGGTTGAAGTTGAACGACTCTCTTCTTGCTTTGATCCATTTTTTGAGAGAGAAATCACGGTACAGAAGACCAATTTCTTGAATTCCCGGAGAATTCTTGTTCAGTATAATTAAAAGAAAAGGAAAGTGAAGAGAGTTAATAAAGACATTGAAGAGAAGGATGATGGTCTCTTCCTTTCAAAAAGCCAAACCGCTGTGACCGTTGAAGGTTGGTGTCAGTTATTCTGTTGGTTAAAGGCGCCAATTGTAGGAGTCGGTCCGGTCAGGGCCGGGCCGGGTCAAGGCTGTTCACTAAAGGGGCTATAAGGATTGGACCGATGTTGATCCATTCATCTTACCTTAGGGCTTCATTATATATCAACACCCTATTGTTTGTTTATTTTTTTTTTAACAATTTATGGATATCACACCGCTCTAGAAAGTTTTCTTTTTTGTTGAATATATATATATATATTGTTTTTTAAAAAATATGTTTTACCTTAAAAATATTAAATTATTATTTTTATATATTATTTAATAGTTTTAATGGGTTAATGTCAAAAACTATTATTTTAATATATTTTTAATTAAAAAATACTTTATATTGCATTACTAAACGCAACTTAGGATAATTAAATTCTTAAATTGTCTCAAAAAATGAGACTTGTTTGTTTATTTTGAGGGGAAAAAATGATGGTTTGATATGGGATTTTAGTAAGGCCACTATGCATTGACGAAGCTATCTTGGTAGGTGCCGATTAATGAATTTTTTTAGAACAGAAAATAATGAATGTTATCGGAAAGATGATGAATATATTTTAACATGTAATTGAAAAAAAAATAATTGATAATTTGATCATGACTGGCTGTTCTTAAATTACTGACAGTCGCTTAAACTGAGACTATACAAGAGCTGCTGAAGGAGATTTTTTTACTCGAGGAAACTGATAAAAACCGATAATCATCTTGAAAGTTGAAACAACATAAAATTTGAACTCGTGTTTAAACAATCATAAAGAAGTAAACATGACTCCCCACTTTCTGTAATGCCAGTGCTAAACTTGAGTAAATTTCTACTACCTATTAGTGGCCCTACAAGATCTCCTAATTTCTCCTTGTGTGCCAGTCAGAACCCCTATAGCTCCCAACTTAACCATGGCAACACCAAACCTGGCAGGGAAATCAAACGCATTTGCCAGGTTTTTCACTACAGGCATTGTCAAGGGGTCAGTTCCTAAATCTTGGTCGATTTGGAGAATGCCTCTATGCAGCATCACAGTCTTATAGTATGTATTGCTTATTGTAAATGGGCTAAATGAGTTTTGATCAAGGTTCACTGTGTTGTCTACTGTGGCAAATGGAGGGCACCTTGATCTCAGAATGTTTTCTAGGAAAGGATCCATGGATGGATCGGGTCTGCCAGTGTTTTCGAAGTTGAAAAGACGGTCTTTGATGAATGAGCAATGTGCAATCCCAACAGAATGAGCACCTAGTAGGAGCACCATTTCTGTAACAGTGAGACCTTTATCAGAAAATGCTGCAATGGCCTCGGGCACTGATATTGCAGGACCTGGCAGGCTCACATTTTTAGCTGCAGAGACTAAACCATCCCTTCTTCCTGTTTGAACATCGTATCTCCCTCCACCACTCTGGACAGGAATCACTAGTTAACTCAATTTGGATTTTCTGAACAATCACAAACTGTAACAAAGAGAGAGACTCAATTACCAAGAAAACAACATCTCTTGTAGCTATTGCAATGAGATCAGCACAGGAGACCACACCAGGGCAAGCATTTTCCACAGCAGCCTTTGCTTGGTCTATAATTTCATATCCCCTCACACTCAAATTCGGTATTGCTGTTTTCTCACTGTTGCTTCCATCTACTAGTATTGATGCATCACACCCCTTTTCATCATCATTATTTCCACCAATAAATAGTTAATCAGTTCAATAATTACATCTCTCTCGATCGACAATGCAAACGCTACGCATCATTGGACAGATACCAAAATTCTTAGCAAGCTAACGTTTGGGCAAAATTCTGAAAACTTCCATAATGTTAACTCAGAATATTAGAACATTACTATTATTTTTGTTTATTGTTAATATTAGTGCAAAATGAGTCATGCATAAAATAGCAGAAACTAGCACGTGCTTAAACTGAAGAGAAGTGCACACAAAACTTGCTTGCCAACCAAACCAATGCATCATCCATGCTTCTAGCTATGTGGATCGTGGAGGGATTATAGCAGGTTGGTTAAGCTTAAAATTATTAGATGCAAACAGAATTAAGAGTTCCTAATTCCTGGGCGAAAATATGCAGAAATGTAAGCTTACATTGACAAAGCAGTCATGGAACTGCAAGCGTAAGAGGGCAGCCACAGTTGAAGGATCCCTGAAGAACTGAGCAGTAATAACTCCAGCCACTATAGCCTCAACATCTGCAAATCCACATTTTCCTCTGTAAAATCCCACTTGCAGTGCACCAAAGCAGAAGCCAGCAAAGTTCACTGAAATGAGCCCAAGGGCTAATGTCAGAAATGCTGCCTCAGCCTTCATTCTCTTTAGGATG
>Ga0325402_1002086_pt1 | contig 17262 bp, 6 predicted proteins | sample PopdelMetagenome_22_FD_207212 | JGI IMG/M metagenome (GOLD analysis project Ga0325402, IMG submission 207212) | Populus deltoides microbial communities from Bellville, Georgia, United States - Xylem-PdKOR-R3 | ecosystem: Host-associated > Plants > Phyllosphere > Stem > Wood/Secondary xylem... | reverse complement strand
AAAAAAAAATTGGTCCCTCAGCTTCTTTCTTTTGGTAATTGGTCCTTTGCAAACTTTTTTATTTTTTGTATTTTGAATTTTTTAAAAAAGAGTAACTTCAATGTCGACTTAAAAGCGCATAACAACTGAACGTGTAGGAAAAAGACGTTGCAAGTGACGCAAAGACGTCAAAAACATATTTTTTAGATTTTTGTTGTTTTTTACTATTTTTGATTCTTTTTCAAGAATTGAGTAAAACATTGGGTAGCAACAGGAATAATAATTCATTTGTTGATCATTATGGCTATATATATATATATATTATTGTTAGAATAAAATAATTTCATTGAGATATCCAATGGTTTGGAAGAGGTAGCATATCTAACCTATTATCCTATAACCTGAATGATGCTTTTCATATGAGTAAAAGATTGTTGATTTTTTATCATAAGCCTTTATGATTGTTATCATTGCTAACAAAATATTTTTCCTAGAGTTTATATAGACAAGCATTAGCTCTCTGGAGATAGGAAGGAGAACATAAATAGATAACTAATTCTTTGATACAAGCTCGTTAAGAGATTACCACTTGCCAGGAAAAGAAGGCTCAAGTAAAGGAGAGTCTTCATGAATTACAATCAACATATTGCTCCTTGTGTATAAAAAGAGACATTTTCTATGTAGAGTTTACCACTCTTCGGGCTATCATAGTGGAATCTAAACAAAAAATGGCTAACTACAAAAATAAAATTGAGAAGCTTGAAAAAATATCATATAATGCTTATAGTGCATTAACTAGTGTATAAAATGAACTAGCACATGTTTAAAGTGAGGTGACATGATTATACAGAGAATGTTTTCCTTGGCAATTGTTAGGTTAAATAACTCTGAATTAGAGACTGTTTATAGCACCATTCCAGTACTAAAAACAATATTAGAGGAACATGAAGATATTAATGAATAATTATTCCAATCTTACTTTGAAGAAATTAATTGGATATATAAACTTTGGAGAAAATAATATAGAGATAATTGAAGGTAAATTCACTTTTATAGTGAAAATTAACTTGGAGAGATAAATAGGAGAAAAATGAAGAATAACTACTTCATTAAATTTTATACAAGAAGAATAAACTTTAGAGATATATTTGATTGGAGATTCTAAAAATATAGAGACAACATTAGAAACTTCAATTGAAGTACTAGACTTAATTACTCTAATCACCTTAAATGGTATATCCTATTTTGGTGTCAATTTCCTTCTTTCTTCAACACTACTCGTGGTTTCTAATTTCCTTAATATCCAATCTTCCACTTTAAATTTTTTATTCTTCACTTTAACATTATGATACTGAGTAGCTTGACTTTAAAATACCTCATTCTTCATTACAGAACTGATTCTAACTTCTTCAAGTAAGTCCAAGTTTGACCTTAGTCTTTAGTCATCGGTGTTGGTAGAGAAATGTAATACCTTATGGCTGAGGCATCCTATTGATGCTGTAATCATTGCTTTTGTTCCATAATTCAGGAGGAAATATGTTTCACCGGTAAAAGATTTCTGAGTTGTTCGGTATGCCTATAAAGTCTTATCTAACAACATAGCCCATTCACCCTTAACTCCTTCCATTTTCTTCTTCAACCCATTTAACAATATCTTGTTGGTGAGTTTAACTTGTCCATTTGTCTGAGGATGAGAGCTAAAGGAGAACTTGTGATCAATCTTGAGCCTTTGACTCTACTCTTTCATTTTTCTATTGTCAAATTGGGTTTCTCTACTAGTGTCTTTGCCTCTACCCATTTAGTGAAGTATTCAACCATTACTAAGATAAATTGTCTTATTCTCGAGGCTTTTGATAATGGTCTCAGTCTATCCATTCCTCATTGTAAAACAAACACATGAAGAAGTAATGATGGTTAACTCAGTAAAAGGTTGGCGAGTCACTAAAGCAAACCTTTGGCACTTTTCACATCTCTTTAATATTTTTGTAGTATTTTTTAAGAGTGTAGACCAATCAAACCCCGCGGTAATTATTCAAGATGCCAAGACTCTCGCCCCTATATGAAATCTACATATTGCTTCATGGATCTCCCTTAGCACATATTCATTTTCCTCTGGAGATATACACTTCAATAATGGAGTAGTGGTTGATCTTCTATATAATTAACCATCTTGGAGACAATAACATGATGCTCTCCGTGTTAGCTTGATTGCAGTAATCCTATATGGTGGTAACTCTCTCATGAGTAAGTATTTCTTGACCAAGGTTCTCTAATTTTTTATGATTGCATGTATAGCACTATTAACACATTTACTTCTTCTGATATCTTGGTTTTTCTAACACCTCAACCTAGACATGAGATATAAATTTTGTTATATTATAGCTTGCTGGTTTAGAGAGAAGATTGGCCTTATTGTTTCCATCACGAATGGATTTAGAGATAATAATTTGTTTTCTTTTTTCTTTCTTCACATTAATATGTGAAAGCACCTTTTATTGGTACTTTATCATGGAAGGCTCCTTAACCCCGAATACTTCCTGACATTGTTCTACAATTAGCTGAGAGTCGCTGAACATAAAAAATAGATAAACCCTTATACTCTCTACTAGATTGAGACCATCTAAAAGAGCCTCACTCGACCATATTATTGGAGGATGAAAATTCCTAATGAATTGTATACTAAAAATTATTTCCCTTTAGGCTAGTCAACACAAGTCCAGCTCCACTTCCATTCAGGGTTAATGTTCCATCAACATGTAATACCCAAGGTTTAGTGGTGAATTGATTCTCTACTTCTTCAATTTCAAACTCTAATGGAGATGGCTTGGTGAAGGAGTATTCCACAATGAAATCAACTAAGGCTTTTCTTTTAATAGTTGGTTTTAGCTGATATTGGAGTTTATATTCTCCCAGCTCATTGGCCTACTTGACCAGGTGATTTGATAGGTCAGGTTTATGGAGGATTTATCTCAAAGGCAAATCAATTAACACAATCACTTGATATGCTTGGAAATATAGTTTTAGTTTCCTAGCATCACTAACTAAAGTAAATACTATCTTTTAAATCCTCATATATCTCATCTCGGCATCATGGAGAAATTTGCTGGCATAATACACTAGCTTTTGGATATCCTTTTCTTCTCATACCAGTACTGCACTAACTCCCAAATCAACAATCACCAAGCAAAGAAAAAATTATAAAAGTTATTCTCTTTCTCTAAGCTATGAAAAAACTCTAGGAGAGGAAAGATGGAGCTTTGATTATTCCTAAGCTTGTTGACATTTCAAAGTCCACTTAAAATCCGAGATATTTTTTATATTTTTTAAGAAAGACAAACAATGTTCACTTAAGCAAGAGATATACCTGTTGAAGGCAACAACTCTTTTGGTTAGTCTATATACATCTTTTATTGTCTGAGGAGGAGTCATATTTAGTATTTTTTGGATTTTCTTTAGGTTTGGCTTAATACCCTTACTACGTACCATGAAACCCAGAAACTTTTCTCCTTTAATGGTGAAGGTGTATTTGGTGGGATTCAACTTCATCTAGTGTTGTTGTAGAATAGAGAATAAATAGAAAGAATTTTTTTTTAAAAAAAGTATAAAGCCTCATTTCTAACAGATCTAATATTGAAAATTGAAATTAAGAAAAAAAAAACTAAATCTATAAAACCAGTATACAACGTGACAGAAAGAAATTTTTTTATTTTATAAAACACAATTCTCAAAACAAACTAATATTGAAGAATGAGATTGAAAAGAAAAAAAATAGTTATTGAATGGTTAAATTAAAACAAAACAAAACAAAACACTATTATAATTAATAATATTTTGTGTTTATAGATATAGTGATTTAACCATTCTCTTTAATGTATTGTTAACTTGTTTTCTAGAAAATAAGTAGATTGTTGGCTTTAGACTCCCCAAAACATTTCTTTTCATAATATTTACCTAAACTTAAAAAAAGATATAAAGTCTCATTTCCAATAGATATAATATTAAAGATTGAAATTGAAAAAACAAATCTATAAAACTGGTATATAACTTGACAGAAAGGAAATCAATTTTTTTTTAATAAAACACATTTCTTAAAACAAACTAATATTGAAGGATGAGAATGGTTAAATTAAAAAAACAAAAATAAAACACAACACTATTCTAATAAATAATGTTTTGTGTTTATAGATATAGTTATTTAGACATTCTCTTTAGTGTTTTGTTAACTTGTTTGCTAGAAAATAAGTAGATTGTTGACTTTGGCATTTCAAATCGATTTTTTTAATCATATTTACCTTAATTAATGACATATTTTACCATTGCACTCTTGTTTTTCTATGGATTTTTTCATTACATGAGGAGAATTAAAAAGTCCCAAATCAAAAATAAAATTAAAGAATTAAAGTGTTGCTACCGCATATATGAAACTTTCAAAGTTAAAAAATAATTATAACAAGACAATTAAACTATACAGCTTAACGAGATTTTTTTCTTTTTGGATTTAAAAAAAATCCAAAAAATTAGGTGGTGAGAATTAAATTATGATAAAAAAACTAAGAATTAAATTATACAAAGAAAAATAAAAAAAAAAGTCCTTATTGTTAAAAAAACCACAATTGCTTCACATTACCAACTCCCAAGTCAACTTGATTGGCTCTACTAACTCTCCTATCTAATAATAATGATTGTAAATTCCAAAAATGACTTAAAAAAATAAAGAGTCTTCCTTTTACTTTTGAAGTATGTTTTTTCTATTTTTTTAAAAGATTTTTCTTATTTTTCAATGTAATTTTCTAAACCCTGACACATATGTTTTTGATACATAACATCCAACTTAACATAACTTGATAAAGAACACAATCTTTAATAGAACCGATTGTGATATCATAATAAATATGAGACTCTCCAAAATTAAAAGAAAAAAAAAATAATAGAGTTGCCCCCTAGTAATTTAAAAAACTAAAAATTCTAAAATAAAAACTTGTTTCAAAGATTCAATTACTATGTTAGTTATGCCTAGGAAATATCATCGTCACTCTTACCATATTTTTTCAAAAGAAAATTTGCATTTGCTATATGTTTTCTCCTATATTTATTTTAGTGTGCTATTAATTACCTGAATTATTTCTAGACTTATCTTTATGATTTATTTTATTATATTTATTTTTGAAAGGATGTTGAAGACTTGTGGAGAAATTTAAAGTTAATTTCTAAAAATAGAAGATCATCATCTTTTTTTATATACTTTTAATACGGATTTTGAGCTTAGTCCCTAACAAAAAGGAGATTTCATAGATTTTTTTATTTGAACAAAACATTTTGTCGTTAATCTCTAAAAATAGAAGATTTAGTTGATTTTAGGATTTTCATAAAAAAATATATTTTAATCTCTAAAATTAGGATATTTTGTTGATTTTGGACTTGGACAAAAACATTTGATGTTAATTTCTAAAAATAGAAGATTTTATCAATTTTTTTTACTTGAATTTTTTTTAAGTTAATCCCTAAAAATGAAGATTTCATTAATTGTTTTTTTTTTTTTGCTTTTTAAAGAAAAAGAATGTAATTTCGATAAAGCATCAGAATAACCTAGAGAAAACTAAAACATGAAATTTTGATCAAACTAATTCAATCATAAATAACAAAACCTAGATAAAAACAAAATAATCCATAAATAACTAATTCGATCATAACCAACAAAACCTAGATAAAAACAAAATAATCCCTAAATAACTTCAAGTTTTTCTTCATTTATGCATCATCTAAGCAAACAAAAATATACATCTAGTCCATAACTTTTCATATTTATAATCAAATAAATATACAAAATTTAGATTCAAATATAACCAAACCCTAATGAACTTTAAATTTTATTTTATTTACCATCATCATTAAAGGCAAAAAATATTTTTAAACACTAATTCTTTATTTTTTGAATCATAGAAACATATAAGTCCAGATCACAACTAAACCTTAAAACACAAACTTTAGGTTTCCTTTCATGCATTATTTTCTAAGGAAATCAAAAATACAAATTTAATCCCTAATGCTTTTATATTTTATAATCAAAAGCATATAAAATCCAGAGTAAACAGAACTAAACTCTAAAAAATAAACTTTAAGTTTCCATTCATGCATTTATTTTCTAAGGAAAGTCAAAACAAATAGGTAGCCCCTACTTTTTTCTAGTATTTTGTGTTAAAAAAACATATAAAATCTAGATGAAACCTAACAAAAATCTAAAAACACAAACTTTAAGTCTCTATAAATGCATTATTTTCTAGGAAATAACCAAAACACATAGTTAACCCCTATTTTTTTTTTCATATTTTGTAATAAGAAAAACATATAATATTTGGATTAAATCCAACTAAATCCTACAAACACAAACTTTAAGTTTTCATTCATGCATTATTTTCTAAGAAAAAAACATAATATATATTAAAAACTATTTTGAGCAAAAACCTTAAGAAAAGAAAAGGAGAGAAGAGGGGATGTGACTTACCTCAAGGATGATTCCAAATGAGAAGGGAGGTGTTAGGTGGTCCTTGATGGCAGTGACAATGCTTAGCTGGCGGTGGTGGGGTGTTTTGGATGTTTTTTCTCTCTCTAGCTTTTTGTTGCTTTTTCTCTTTGTTTTTTGCTTCGTTTTCTTTTTCTTTTTCTTTTTCTTCATTTTCTTTCTCTTTCACTTATGAAACTTTCTAGTTGAAAATGAACAAATTTATGACAAAAAAAAAACCTATTTATTCTTTTTTCACCCTATTTGGGATCTTATAGTCTTAGGGTGATTTTTATCTCTTTTTCTTCTTCTTTTTTCTTCTCTTTCTCCTCCTCCTCCTCCTCCTTCTTACTCTTTGGCTTACTCTCAGCTTAAACTCTTTTTTCCTTCTATCTCTCCCTAATTCAACCTTTTCTCTCTCTAGACTTATCCCTTCTTTCTTGCTTTGACCCTTTATTTATAGGTAGGGGGTCTTAGAATATTTCTAGGTGGAGCAATTATATATGTTGATTTTCTTAGATTGATCTTGACCCTTCACCATTGATGTAAATTTTGTATACATGCTCATGCTTGTTACCTTGACAAGCTTTTTAAGCCATTCTAGAGGGGCAATGCAACTAAATTTTGTTAAGGGTGAAGTACATGTTCGAGTGAAGTAAGGGGTATGTCTATTTTCATTTATGGGATGCATGAGAGAGAGGGAGAGAGAGAGAGAGAGAGAGAGAGAATGGTGTGTCCAAAGTTCAGCCAAAGTAGGGGAAAAAAAGAAACTTAATGCATGATAGGTCTGGTCACGCCGGGGAAAGGGGAAGAAGATAACAAAAATGATATTTTTGGTTCATATTTTTTTTCGAAGTTGTTTTTGGTGAATCACATTTTTCACTAAAGCTTATTTTCTTTTTCTTTTTTTATTTTTCAAATTTGATCCTTTGGTCCTTAAACTTTTAATTTCTTTATTTTTTATCAATTTCAATTTTTTCCCAATATTTCTTTCAATTTAACCCCTAATTACATTCAAAACAGTGTCTTAATATTGATGCATTTTACAATCTAGTCCTTGGCTTTTCAATTTGTGCATTTCGGTCAAATTGACCCTAAGTCTCAATTTTCTCTTCATTTACACCCCTGATTGAATTAATAATGCCCACCAAGTTTTAGTGTCTTTTTCACTTTAGTCCTTGGTCTTTAAATTCTTTCATTTTTTGTAAAATTAACTTTAAATTGCAATTTTTTTCTCTTCAATTGAGTGCTTGATTGATCTCAAAATTATTTCTAACCTTTTTGTATATGCTCTAGCTTAGTTCTTGCTTTTAAAAAATTCATTATTTGTCTAGTTTTACCCCTAATTGTGTTTTTTATTTTTTTCTTTTATTTTTTGTGATCTTTTTGTATTCCGATTATTTTTTAACAATCGTCTTTTTTTTTTTTAAATCTATCAAGTTTTGTCTGCAAAATATTTTGATATAAATTTTTTTGTTGTTTTTAAAAGGTGTAAAAGTTGGGTTATGACACCTATAATACAAAAAGTAGAATCAATAAAAACATTATGCAATAACATATCCATAAGAAAACAAGAGCATAAGGATAAAACGTATTATTTAACCCCTTTTTATCTCAAAACACTTCAAGGTTAATCCAAGAGCATGTAAAACAATTTCCTAACCTCAAAATAATCTTAAGTCATCCTAAAACATTTAAAAAATAAATTAAAAAACCCAATTATTTTCTAAGTGATCTCTTTTTCGATCATTTAGAAAGTTGGAACTATTGTCAACAAATTCTCCATATAAGGATGAATAAATGGACTCTAAGATTGTTCGATTACATGGTCGGAATAGATTTCATCAAATTTTTCTCTCTCCTTCATTCTTTCTCACACCTCTACATCCAGGGATCAATTTTTAAAACAAATAAAGTTTAAAACCCAGGCATGCAAAATCCAGCGACCACGATGAATGTATTTACAAAAACACTAAGTTCTATTCATTAATTGAAAGCTATTTTTCCTTTTCCTTTTAGTTTTCGTTTTCTTTTTCTTTTTCTTTTCCAATAAAAAACTAGGAAACATGTTCATTTCTTGAGATGGAAGATATATTTTTCATCAAAAAAATAAAAATATATCAAGATTACAATTATTTTCATAAAAAATCAAAAGCATAATTTATAATATGCATCTTAATATCTTATATTTGTGATAATCCAATTAAAGAATATTTATTTTATTTTAATTAAAAATTATCATGAAAAAGTTATATTGTTAACTAAAAAAAATTAGATTTATAATAAAAATTAAATTTATGACAATAACTTGATATGATAATCTTTTGCATTGCTAAAAAGTGCTTGGTAAAAAAATTATATTTTTCACATCGTCTTTTTTCTTTTATTTGAAAAATAATAGAAGATTTTTAAAGAACAACTATAAAGAACCTTTAAAATATGTTTTTCACACTTAGTACAAATTTAGAAAATTATTGTTCCAGTTTTTAAAATGAAAAAATATTGCATTTGAATAGGAAGTTCTGGTTTTTCTTTTATAACTTTAGTTTTTTAAAGAAAATTAGGAGTATTACTTTGTTTCCAAATAACCCCTTAAAGAATATTTTACTATAGCTGGTCCTCTTCAACCATCATCCATATATATTATCTCATTAACAAAACACCTAAATGTTTTAGTGTTTTTCCTCTAGCTCTCCATAAAGAACATTGTTTACTAGAATAATGCTTTTTTTTTGTCCTCCAGTTTTTTTTTTTTACTTAATCCTTTAATAATGTGTTTATTACGAATTGATCTTCGTGATTTATTCCTCATTGCTTTCTATAAAACTATCATAGTCTCGACAAAATGTCCTTTCATTTGGTTGGTTCTTAATTTTGTAAAATTCTATTTGATTTTATTTTTTTACAGGATTGAAAGTTAAGGGACCAAAATTGAAGAACTCTATTATAAGAAAATCAATCCCTCCACTTTTTTTGCTAAATTTTGCATGGGGTTTTATCAAAGCTCTTTTTGGTCCTTTTATTTTGGGGTTAAATATTTTGGTTCAAGATTTTATTTTGTTTCCATTTTGATTTCTTGGTTTGAGAGAGGAGAGAAAAAGTCACTAAAAAACGACGAAGAAAAGAAAAAGTTTCCGATTGACCAAGATTCTGACAATGAAAAAAGTCGTTTTTGGTGTCAACTAGCTCTTTTTAATGAGAGAAGTTCCATTAAGATTTTTTTTGTCCATTATCTTACCTAAAAAAAATAGATTGAGTCCAAGGAAGTTTTTTCATTCAGATTGACTTTGCATTTTAGATCAATTTTTTTCAAGTTCAGACCACAAACGAGTTTTTTAAAAACATTTAGAGTGTTTTTTAGGTGTTTTTGTGTGAAACATTGGTTTGAAAAATAAATTTTAAGTTCAAGAAATTAGACCCTTATTTTTTACCACTACTATAATGGTCAGAATATTGGTTTTGTGAATGATACATTGTCTGCCTTAACCATCATTATTATTTTAGTTTGCTTAAAACAAAATGATAATAATTTTAAGAGTCTCTAAGTTTTTGATTGACAATCTAATTTATTATTATAATTTATTTTTTTTTTACAATGTTATCATTATAAAGTTAAGAAAAATGATTATAAAGGTGAAAATATCATTTTTTTTTCTTGTAAATCTTTTTTTTTTCAAAATAGATACTATAAGCTTTTTGTTATCAAGAAGCATGTGAATTAATAAATAAATAAAAGATACATGGATATTACTTTTTAATCTCTAAAAAAACCTTAGGCCAAGAAGCTAATAAAAAAACTTTATGATTTTAAAAAATTATTACACATCAGAACTTATTAAAATATTTTTATATAAGAAAATATAATTTCATTAATACTAAAAATAGTGTAGAGTCATTAAAATTTGCATAAAACTCAAGTAAACAATTGGTCATTTTGTTAATTTGAATGACATTTAAACTCTTTGAAATTCCTAAACACATGCTCGCAAAAACTAAGCGTAGACAACGGTTAATAGGCCTTGAGAATCATACAATCTCTTTTGATGCGTGTAAAATATTAAACTCCATACTTAAATTATCCATGAATAGCCAGAGTAGTTCAATGTTGCTTTCACCGAATTAAAACATGTGTTCATTAATGTTATTAATCAAGAAAATAAATCCCAGGTCCTTTCCTCCGGGGGAAGGACGGCCCGTGTGTGGCTGTCGTTGATGAGTTTGGTAAGGGCTAAGCCCATGCGAAAGAATAAAGTTGGTGTGCAGCCACGCCAGATCAGATGTGGGCTTTAAGTGGATCCCAAGACGGGAAGAACAAAATTATTTATAAAAATGTGAAAAACAATTGGATAATCCAAGTCCAATAAACAGGTAGAGGGGTTCAGGCAGGCGCACAACAAAAAGATAAGAAGAAGAAGAAGAAGAAGAAGAGAGAGGAGTGGCCAATTGATTGATTGATTCAAAAAACAAAAAATGATGTCTGCATCTTCATTCACTACAACGTTAATCTCTTCTCTTACGATCTCAACTTCTCCTTCATTTCCTTGTAAAACAACAAAGCTCTCGACTTCTTGTTTTTCTTTTAACAACAATGTCTTGAAGACTACCCTTAAACCCTCCTCCCTTTCAACATGTAGAGTTTTTGCTGCTCCTGAAGCTTTGGATTCTCTAACCACTCTAGACCCACTTCCAGATATCCTTGACGGACCTGAATCTGATACCTTTCAGGTCTCTCTCTAACTCTCTCCTTTCACTCTCAACAATCAAGTAAAGTTTACATTATGAAGAGAACGAGCTCTCTGCTTTCCTGTGATGAAAAAAATACATCAATATTATCTTTACTCAATTCACTTGTTAATCCTGGATCTTGTAGGTTGGGGATTCTGAGACTCCCAGTCATCAATCAGTCAGCATTGCTGCAGATGCAGACATGGTATATATTTCTACCTGCCTTATCGTTTTAGATGTTTTCACAGAATGTAGAAAATTAATGAGCTTGTGTCTCTTGGGGTATTCTGAGCTTGTGTTGTTGTTGTATTCCTATTTGGGATACCAAAATACTTCAACAATTAGATATGTAGTTTATTTCCCTATTTATTTCTATCTTCAATTATCAATGGATCAAAAGTAATTTTAGTAAGAGTGCATGTTTTCAGAATGTTTTCCATGTTGAAATATTTACCCATAGCACTTATTGTTTTGTGCTGAGTAAAAGTGCATGCCCTCTCAACTCAACCCTCTGTTCGGCTGCTTATGAAGTTTCTCCTGGCTGGTGGGAAGTAACATTATTTCTGGGTTATAAGTTGATAGGATTTACTGCAAATGGTAGCCTTTCTTTGATATACACGCCTTGAGTGAGCCTACTTGTTCAAATATCTTTGCATCTGTGGTCAATTGATTGCCTGAATGATCCTCATCTTATTACTTATGATCTTTTATTTTTGCCTCCCTTAACTATGTAATCACTCTTCATATCCACGTGCATAGAGTTTTCATTTTGTCTTCATGTTGCTTATAGATGGCACCAAAGCAGAAAATTAGAATCAAGCTAAGATCTTTTTGGGTCAAATTGATCGAGGACTCCTGCAAGCAGATAATGGATGCTGCAACGACCACCAATGCAAAGACCATGGGTCCTGTGCCATTACCAACCAAGAAGCGTGTTTACTGTGTTCTTAAATCCCCCCATGTGCACAAGGATGCAAGGTTCCATTTTGAGATTCGAACTCATCAACGTCTTATAGATATTCTGTACCCAACTGCACAAACAATAGATTCATTGATGCAACTTGACCTTCCTGCTGGAGTTGATGTGGAGGTCAAGCTCTGAAGTTAGTGAATCTGCAGTTAGGTAAACTTCATGACACTTTTTAGTTGCTCCATATCACTTTCTTAGCTACGACTTGGCTTTTCTCCATAAACCAATATCACAGAATCCCATGTCCCCCCCCCCCCCCCACTAATATGAATGGTGCACTGTTTATTTTAAAAGAAGAAATATTATTTATGGCAAGTGCGAAGTAACAACTGCAATGAATTTCATGAATCTATTTCAGGGTTTTTATTTTAAAAACATTTTCATAATTAGATGCCTGGACAAAAACATTCTGACACATTCTTTTTGGTCATGGTTTGGATTTAATTATGTTAGTTTCTCAAAAATGAAACCCTGAACCCCATAACTGGTACTTTCTATTATAAATCCCATCTTTTGTGCATTGTTTTATGCTGGTTCATTCTTTGCGGGGCTGTGCTTGAAACTGGAGAATGGTTAATGACCTCAATCATCTACATTGCTTTGCATTTTTTATTATTTCATCTTCTGCACTACTGTTCCTCTTCAAATAGCTAGTCTAACGTAATATTCTCATTGACATTGTAGCTATGGTAACTTTAACATTGTGTTCTGAGGTCTCTCTTTCAGCATATTTTCTTTCTTTTGATTCCCTCTTCTTGATTGAACTTTTAACAGTTCCTGATGTGTATGAAATGAACATTGTTGTACTAGGTGCTGGATTTCTTCCTAGAAGACTAGGCTAAGAAAAGTTGATGTTTCATTCAAGCCAGTGGATGGTGATTGCATGAACAAGATTGTGAAGATTGTTTGCCCATCCATCAACGGTTTCTTTTACCCCTTTCCCTTCTGGTTGGTTGATTTTGTAAGCAATATCATGCATGAAAAGTCACCAATGCTGGCCAGATATTGGTAGTGAAATGTAGGTGTATAGAGCTTTTCTGTCTGATTTTTAGGTTCTGATTTATGTTTTCATTTATTCAAACTTAACAGCTAATGAATCAATCAACCTCAATTTATTTCCCTTTCTAATTCAAGCTTTCTTTTGTCTCTTTGTACAGCACATGTGTGAATTTCATTCATTAGTTGTCTTTAATCTGCAAAGCATGCTGGGAATGACCTCAGTAAACAATTTTTTTTTTTTTGTTTCAGCACATTATTTCATTTACTACTGGGTAAGTTACTTGTGCATCCCAGAGGTCTTATGAACATTGAATTTTTGTCTGAATTCTTAAATAGCGCATATATAATAGTGCCTGGAGTTTTATGTCAAGGTAAAATTTTAGTCCCTCCATAGTTAATCTATTTTTTTATGTCAGGGGAACTTCTTAGGATTTCTGTTGCATCAGTATGGTGGAGAAAAACAAAGCAAAAGCCATTATGGAAGCACAACCTCTATAAAATAAGAAACAATTACAACACTCTATTAGCAAAATTAATTTCATTAGGAAGTTATCGAACACTATAAGAAAGATCATGCCATTTAATACAACTATCTCGAATGGTCTTCTCTTTTTGAGTTTTGGGACTAAGATTAGCTGTTGCTGATCTTCCTCAAACTTCTCATTAGAATCCGAGTCAATAATTGAATGGGCCATTACAACCTCATTCAAGGAGCCAATTCAAGTAGCCAACTGGGTAAGTTCCTTATAATGGCTACTTTTTTGCTCATTTGCCCAACATCTTTTTCATACGGAGCAGCATTGTTTATAAGGATATAGATAACAATTTATTTGTTTTTGATAAACCTCTATTTAATATCTCATTACATCCTCGCTAGAGTTAACTTGTTGCACTCTTGTTCTTTTATAGCTATAGCGAGTCCTAAATTGGAGTGCATAGCTACCTATGGTTTTTCTTGGGTTGTTAATAATTCTGGTTAAGTTAGCTAATGTTACCTCTTGTTTTGTTCTATAAAGTGCTTATGAAAATGTGCCTTTATTTCTTCATTTATTTCCTCTCAACTATTGATTGAATTGGGGAGCATTATAGAGAATGTTACCGCTTGTTTTGTTTTATAAAGTGCTTATGAAAATGTGCCTTTATTTCCTCTCAACTATTGATTGAATTGGGGAGCATTATAGAGAACAAGTGGAAGGTAGTTTTGGTTAATGAACAACCAAACAGCCTTACTTTTATGAAGGGATTACCAACACCACCACCACTCAAATATGTGAATTTAGCAATATGTTCCCTTGTTGACACTGGTATTTCCTAGAGAACTACTTAAAAATCAACAATTTTATTCTTTTATGAATTAGATAGAGTTGATCAACCATTCAAGGTTTGGACAATGCTATGTTGGTTGTGTTCTAGGTCTAATATCTAGCTATCATCTTGCTATATGCTATGTTGGTTGTGTTATGACTAGTTCAATCATATCGATCCTTTTCTTTGTTGTTGGTCAATAACAGGTCCTCGAGGCATAGGATTATTGATATTACCTTAATTGACCAAGAGTTATGATCAATCAAGAGAAAATGATCGGTTGTACCAGTTAGAGTTTGTGTAATCGATTAGAAGGTTTAGTCCTGTTATGAGCAAGAGCTCGTAATAAATTAAATTGATTAGTGTTATAAATTAGTTAGGATTTATATGGTTATCAACAAAAAGAGATAAGATAATGTTCAATTTGTATTAGGATTTATCATTTAATTTTCTTATTTGATATGAATAAAACTATATAGGATTGGATTTAAGTGTTTGCATAGAACTCTTAATTGTAACAGTATATATAGGTCATGCTAGCTATTAGGAAAAAGGGTTAACTTTATACATGCAATTTCAACACAATTTATCATTCTTTCTAGTTCTTATTACCTTTTTTTCACTAATTTCTTTCTTTTTTTATATTCCATCATGTTTATTTTCTTTCTTTTTTAAACACTTACTTTCTTCTATACGTGATGGATGAAACAAATACCTTTTTTAAGGTTTGAGGTTTGGTATCGCCATATTCTATTTGATTTTGCAAGGCTACTACCTGATTATGCTAATAATTAAATTTCTAGTTGTAGTTTCTCTTTGTTGGAAACAAGAAATGAAAACCAGGTAGCTTAATTAACCAAAAATTATCTTTCTAGGTCAACATATTAGCATGCCCAATGGGAAAGACTTAATATTTATTCCATTAACCAAAAAATATGCCACCAAATAAAAATACAATAAAATCATTATCATTGTTGTTACACTTGATGAACAATGAGTATAAGAGATATAGATGGGCTTGTTTCTTAACCGTGAGGAGCTTGATATTTCATCTCTATAACCATCTCTACATAACCTTATGGGTCAACTAGGGTTAGAAGTAGCATAATAGGGGTCTTTAACATCAAACTTATAGGTGTATTTGTATATCAAACATAATCACACATACACACACCTCTTATATGGACTAGATAGTGTTGTAATGTGCTCACAATTAGCTGTGACAAGTGTTAACCAGCCAATAACAATAGCTCTTAAAAGGGTTTTTTTCAATTAGCTTTTAAACCTTTTTAATGTTGATATGAGGGTCACTTAAATGGAGATGAAAAGCACAAAACACAGCTTACCATAACAATATCATGGTAGCTAATATGAACCATGCATGCCATATTTGATCAATTGAATAATGAACTATGGCAAAACAAGTATAGCGTTCCTAAAGCTTTATATATTTGGAGGCATATTCTAGAAAATTCTATAGCTATAATCATTGTAGTCATTATAGTAAGGGTTTTTGAAACTAATATTCTTCGTATAGTGGAATATATGTCAATGTATCAGACACAACAACAAACCTAGACATAATAGCCTCTAATACACTAATTCCCCTATAAATATATAGGCAACGACAAGCCAATTGTATGGCCCAACAACCCTATTATCATATACAACTTATTATTAGGTAGTTTAATGCTATATAAGTTATTTTACAATTCAAAAACTGAATCCCCTTTGTATAACAAGCAATTGTTGTTCATCAGCAAGTATAGGGAAAGATATATGTGGTGGAACTAGCTTAACACACAAGAGAAGAGAGAAGGGGTTAGAAATTGGATGAATAGTAACACCTGTAACAATTACTTATATCCTAATTGGGTTAACAAGTTGCACCTAATTCCTAGAGGAATAAAGATTGCAAATTGGAAGCAATTATCTACGGGAGCCAATCAATCAACAAGGAAACACATCACCAAGTTCATAAGCTAATATGACAATGATGTAATGAATCCTTTCATAAAGCTAAGGTTGTTTAGTTCATCACTAATAAAAAGGGGGGTTTCCATTGGTTCTCTACGCTCCCACCAAACTTCATCAATAATTAAAAAGAGGTAGAGACACTTAAACAAGCACTTATATAGAATAAAACTCAAAGTGATACTGATTAACTTAGCCAGGATTGTTCATGACCCAATGAGTCAATTAAAAGTTGTCTTTGGATTTAAGATGTTAAAAACTAAGTGCATTGCAGCTATTACAGAGCATAAGTGCATTAAACTTATTTTAGAAAGGATGTAGTGGAACATGAAGAAGTGGTTTATAGAATCTATATACTTAGATATTTATGCCTAACAGGTGATATTGTTTCTTAAAAAGTGATGTTGGTAAAATAAGAAAGAGGAATATATTTATTTGGCTATTCAGACAATGCCACGAACATGCATTCCCTAATTGATTAAGAGTCAAATGAGAAGTTTGAGAACATTTAACAATTCACATTAATCATTGAAATAGAAGAATGAAGATCATTTTGAGATTGTGATATTAAAAAAGCCTAGAAAGGCTATTAAATCTAGTAGCATGGACATATAGGCTATCAAAGTGGTTGAAAAAAATGAATAATATTTTAACATAAAAAAGACCTTAGAAAAATTTTTAATCAATTGACACGCATGGGGAAAATTAAGCTCTTTAGCAATCATATCATCTTCGCTACTAACCAAATTAAGGGAAATAAGTATAAGTGGCATGGAACTAATAGTTGTGTCGTCTTCAAAAACTAGATTCA
>Ga0325402_1002085_pt1 | contig 17262 bp, 7 predicted proteins | sample PopdelMetagenome_22_FD_207212 | JGI IMG/M metagenome (GOLD analysis project Ga0325402, IMG submission 207212) | Populus deltoides microbial communities from Bellville, Georgia, United States - Xylem-PdKOR-R3 | ecosystem: Host-associated > Plants > Phyllosphere > Stem > Wood/Secondary xylem... | reverse complement strand
ACTCCATGCTTTCCAAAATTTCTATAATCACGTGTTCTTATGATTCCATTTCTATTTTTCTATTTTTACCTCTTTAAATGCTCTTTTTAGATTCCATAATTGGTTTAGAGTTAAAAATTAAAGGCTAAATACTAAGAAGTTAAGTGTTAAGAAAATGATTAAGAAGTAAAATATTAAGGATGTTTGGTTATTATGTAAAAATTATTTATAATGATAGGAACTAATAATTTTTAAACTAATTTGAAATAAATATAATGAAAAATCATAACACAAATATATCTCCTTCATAAAGCTAAAAGACTGTTTGATATTAGAGTAACTTTTAGTTTTTTACCCAACAACATAAAACAATTATTTAATTAACCAAATAACTTATGTTTTTTACATTATGTTTAAATATAATTGTATTTTAAATCTTAATTATATAGACATTAAAATAATATGTTTTCATTAACAATGATATGTTTTTTTATTTATTTTACATTTAAAAAATTCATCTCATGACACTTTTAATCAAATAAATATTTTTTTAAATATACTTTATAAAATTATAATTAAAAATATTTTTTAAAAAATTATTTTTTTAAATTACAATCACAAAAATTATTATAATATCAACAAGTTACTTATATATTAACAGCTAACCTCCCGTAAACTCGTTCTCCTCGAAAAAACAAAAAGCTCACAAACAGCGTAAAAAGGGGTTAAATATCAACCCTTTTAACAAATCTACACACAACCTTACGAAGATAAAAAAGAAACGAAGGGTGCATAGGCTACTAAACGTGGCCAGTGTAAATATCCACAGCCCAAAACCACCAAATATGGATCAACAACTGGATTGGACCCAAACAACTCCTTCCTTGATCCTCTCCAACTGCTAAACCTCTGAAAAGTGAAAACTTCCAAAAACACTACTTTAAAGTTTAACCTTGTCGTGTCTCTTTTCTGTTCTTTTTTTCTTCAGTCATTTTTTGGGTCAAGAATCATTTCTATTTTCATATCAAGATAAAACCCTTTTAAGGGTTTAGTCCAAAGGAGAATTTTGTTTGGTTAATTAGGCTAAACTTGAACATGAACGGAGAGGAGTTGACAGAGCAAGAAACTGCTTTGTATGATCGCCAAATTAGGGTTTGGGGTGCTGATGCTCAACGAAGGTAAAAACCCTTTAAGTTTCAGTTCTTAATTTGATTTAGAACTCGCTCTTTTAAGTAACCTTTTTTTGTGTGTTTTTTAATTTTTTTTTAGACTAAGCAAATCTCACATATTGGTTTATGGAATGAAGGGCACTATTGCTGAGGTATTTGCTACTACAACCTTAAAACTCACCAAAAATGTGTCCTTTTTTATGTTGATAAGGTGGGACTTTGTTTTTTTATGTGGTTAGTTTTGCAAGAACATTGTTTTGGCTGGAGTTGGAAGTCTGACACTAGTGGATGACAGGGCCGTGTCTGAAGAAGCGTTGTCTGCTAATTTTTTGATACCCCCTGATGAAAGTGTTTGCAGTGGGAAAACCCTTGCTGAGCTTTGCTGTGATTCCTTGAGAGAATTTAACCCCATGGTTCGTGTTTCGGTTGAAAAAGGTATTGTTTGTCTATCCCATATATATTTTTTTTTCTTATGACTGATAATGTTTAATTTTGGTACTGAATCTATTAATTTAGTGATTGGAATTGGTTGTGTTTGCTAATTTTATTAATCACAAGAATTTTGTATATGTGCAGCTAATTTGAAATTATCCAATGGAATATTGAAATTGCAGGTGATTTGGCAAGCTTGGGTGCGGAATTCTTTGATAAGTTTGATGTTGTAGTTATCAGTTGCTGCTCGCTAGCCACCAAAGTACTGGACAATTGTTTGTTGTTGATTAATTTGTGTAGATAATTCTGCTTTCTGGTAGGATTTTTTTCTTCTCTGTAATTTAATGCAGTATTTATTTTACACTCTTAATGCAGAAATTAATCAATGAAAAGTGCCGGAAGTTATCAAAGCGTGTATCTTTTTATGCAGTTGACTGTAGAGATTGTTGTGGTGAGATCTTTGTTGATTTGCAGAAGTACAATTATGCAAAGGTAACATCTTTTCTACTTACATTTTCACAGGCTTTCTTCTTTCATGGATTCCTGTTATGACTCAAAATATTGGGTCCAAAATTTTTCTTTTTTCTACTAAAAACATTGTCCTGGATGGAAAGTTAAAAAATTACACTACCAAAGCTTGAATCAGTTTTGTTCTGAGTGGTGGATTGTTTATTTCTTGTTTTAGCTCATCCTAATGCATGATTTCATCTGTTGATGTCATGCTCTCTTTGTATGTTTGATGTGCTGTTATAAGGATGATGATACCACTTAACATGTAATTATACTATAATTGCACTATGTCGATCAGAGTGCATATTGACATTTCCATCTACCTTGATCACGAAAGCCTTGGTGATAAAAAGTGGATGGAGAATTGAGCACTAACCTTTTTGACATTTATAGTATGTAGTTGCAACTCACGTGAGATGCCAAATTGTTGATCTTTTTAAGCATCCTCAAATACCATGCTTTTGTTGATCGGAGGCACTGGGATTTTTTTCTGTTTCTTGTTATTGACAGAAAAAGACAGATGGAGCTACTGAATGTGAACTGCAATATCCAAGTTTTCAGGTATTGCTAAGTTCACGAAGTTCTTCCCCCATTAATTTGAGTTCATTTCAATAGCCTTGTAAATATAGCCAAATGTGTGGTCTGATCCAACCTCGTTCCTTCATAATGCCTGACAAGTGCATTAATGTTCATAATGCCTGACAAGTGCATTAATGTACATTCGATCAAGAACTCTAGAAATGTGGTAAAATTTTTAACTTCCTGGCAAACATGAACTTTTTTTAACATTATTGTTTTTCTTAAGGGATGGCATGTATTAAATTAAGTGGGCCATATAGGCTGGTCTGTAGTCTTACCTGAGAATTGGCGAGAGTAGTAGCAAACTGATCCACTCTATCTGCAAATGTATGCTGGTTAGGCAACACCTTCAGGGAATGAACCAAGTGACGAACTATAGGAATCTGCTTGGACTAATATATGATGTAACTAAGGAAATAGCTTTGCAGCATTCATTTAGGATGGCTACCTAACTTATGTTTAATTAGCATAAGTTTGAAATCAAAGTCTCAGCTGATTTTGATTGACAGAAACAATAAAATTATATATGTACGTGGGTGCCCATTTTACTGACAAATTGTGCTATTGATCCATTCATTGCAGGAAGCTATTTCAGTGCCTTGGAGATCACTTCCCCGGAAAGTCTCAAAGCTTTATTTCGCTATGAGAGGTCTGGTTAAATATTCAGTTCTTTTTGTTTAGAAGGAAAAGATTGAAAATAAAAAAGGTGGTCCAAACTCGTGGTGAATGTAGTGTACTGTTAAACTGTTCACAACTCCACATGCACACATTGCCTGATATAAGATTGAGGAATATGTGATGGACCTTTCTGTGCTTGTGTTACAAGGCTGAGTTGATTCTTAATTACCACCTAATTCATGCATCTTCGTTCTAAAGTGCATGATTACTGATTTCTCTTTTCTGGAATTGGGAAATCTAATGAGCGTTTCGTCCATATTGTGATGAAAAAACTGAAGTTCTGTTTCCTTCGTACTTGATGAGTTGGATTTTAAATACATTTATGAGCAGTTGTTTTAACTGTCTACATCTGTAGAAGAGATGACCTGTTTTATTCTCCTTTTGTAGTGATTGAAAGGTTTGAAGAGGCTGAAGGACGCAAGCCAGGAGAAATTTGTATCGATGACCTTCCTGCTGTTCTAAAGCTGAAAAAGGAACTATGTGAGGCACAGGTACGCCTTTAGGAATCAGTTAATTGTGTTTACTGATTTGAAAATAGGAATCAGCTTCTAAATCTTGCTATCGCAATCCTTTTCAGTCAGTAAATGAATCTCACGTTCCGGATACCCTCCTCGAAAGATTGGTTATGGGTGCAAAAGAGTTCCCTCCAGTTTGTGCCATTATTGGAGGAACTCTTGGACAGGTGAATTTCTAATCTATTTATTGGCTGGTGTTCTTTTTAAATGTTCGATTACCTGTTTTAATGTGTGGCATTAAATACTTTAGGAGGTAATCAAAGCAATATCAAGCAAAGGGGATCCCGTCAAGAATTTCTTCTTCTTTGATGCTACGGATGGGAAAGGCATGATAGAGGACATATCAAACCCTAACCTGGAAAGCTGATCATGTTTAGAGAAGCTTTATGTGCTGGGTGCAATAATGGGCATTCAATACTCTTAACTACCATGTAGGAGATTTCATAGTCAACACTAGTGTTTTTCTTTCCCTGTATAAACTAATCTAATTCTGTAGCCCTAGAAAACTGGAGCTTGTTTATTGATTTGTCTATGTTTTTTTACTATACACTGCTGATAATGATTTGCAGGTGGTCTTTTCACCATAGATTGTTGCTAATCAAAACCATCGACTTCTAGCTGTTCATGCTCGAATACGCTCAACTAACCAATCTATGGCAGCAGCAGTAGTGCTGAATTTAGCTTGTTTGACATTGATGCTGTGTTAGCTTTTGTAGCTGTGGTTTTAAAAATACTAGTTTAAAAAAAACATTTTTAGTTCTGTTGGTTAATACTATTTTGAAATAAATTTTTAAATTCAAAATAAATGAAATTAGGTTTTTATGAATGAAAAATAGATCTTTATGAATAAGAGGGAAGCTATTTTAGTTTTTATAAAATTAAAATTTAAAATGCAATTATATATGTGATCACTGTAAAAATCACAAAATAGTTCTTTCTATGTGGTGAGGCATGCTACAGAAGCTGTATGAAATGGTGTCTTAGACTTCTAATGCAGTTAGCCAAGGTCTGAGTTTGATTTTATAGCCAAAAAATGGTTGCTTGTAATCGTTCGGACCTCTGGACAGCTTAACCTTGCCATTCTTTCCCTCCAAAGTAATTATTAGTGGTATAGAATTGCTAAACACGACATATTTTGATTCTAGTTATGATTCAGCTGACTATGGTTAGGCTGTAGTGGACTTCTGTCTTCTACCCTCCTTTTTATCTATCTTTTTCTTATCAAAATATAAAGTTATTATTTAATTTGTTTTAAATATTCAATTCACCCTTTATTTTTTAATTTTTAATTTTTATTGATTTTTTTTCTTTAATCTCACCCCTTATTATTTGGTGTCATTTAGTTTTTATATCAAATTTTGTTATTATTTTTGTTATTGTTTTTTTTTCTAATTGAATTTTGTTTTCAATTTTATCCTTTAACATTTGATTTTAAATTATTTTTATATCAAATTTAATCTTCATTCTTTTAATTATTTTTTTATTTTATTTTATATAGTCTCGTGTTTATGACCGAGATCACAGGTTTTGAAGGTTAATACAGGTTAATTTTGGTTTTTTTTGTCCTTTTTAATTTTTTTTTCAATTTTATCTCCAACATTTTATTTATTAGAAATTAGTCGTCATGTTTTTTTTTTCTAATTTTCTTTCTATAGATTTATCTTAATCATGTGCTCATGGTCACAAGGTTCACAGGTTAACCCAGGTTGACTCAAGTCTTTTTATTTGTTGCTTTTTTTATTAATTTTTTTTTCACCATTCAAAATTATGTTATTTGATAACTGAGCTTCATAATTTTATTTGGTATGGTTTTGAAGGGGTTATCCCGGTTTCATGACCAAGTTATAGATATGACATGCTAACCCGGATGAGCTCGAGTTAGATTTTTTAACCTTTTTTATGTTAATTTTTTTTGGTCATTTTATTTATTATCGTTGTATTTTTTTATCTGTATTATTTAAATTAACTCATCTTATTAAATGCAATTAAACCAATGGCTCGAGTCTCATTTTTTTTTTGCTTTTCTAGGAACGCTTTTGTCACCTTAGTATCCTTTTCTACATTAGAACTACCTCACAACATAGTGTGACCCCCTATCTAATTGTTATTAAATGTGGTGAGTGAGTTAAACTTGAAAATTGACCCAACTACTTGCCTAGTTCAAATTTTATATTAAATCATGTTGAAGTTGCATTGGCATCCTTCAATCGACTTGGTAGATCTAAAAACAAAAATAGAATGACAAAAAAAAGAAGAAGGCCAGTCATCCAGGTCCAAATACAACCTAGATGACTAGTAAAAAATGGTTTAATTTTGTTTTTTAAAAATCTTAAAATTACATTTAAAAAAAAACATTGAGATGATAAACATATTTAATAAACTCAGATCAACCTGGGTTAACTCACTAAACTTATGACTTTCTCTCTCCTTCCCTTTTTCAGGCAACTTTTTAATGTAGTCGAGCCTGCAATAACAGGTGATTTTGAGTCGTCATGTGTGGATCTGCCACAACTAGATAAGGATCTGTCACAAATAAATTACGTGGATGGCCTGACGGATGTATTTATAGATCAATGGGACAGGTCAAGGCCAAATAGGAGGTATTGTTATGCTAGACCAGAATAACAGCTTAAAAGAGTCATAATTTTTTATCCGATCATTGGATCGTGCTTAAATTTTTACAAGAGTTTTTGAATGCTATTTTCTCCACAGGACTATGTCGCTTCATGGACCATCAAATCTTTAGATATCAAGAATATCACTGAGCCCCCCTATTTTTTGTAATTTTTGTGTTTTTCCTTCTTATTTGTAGAGTTCTTGCTTATTTTGGATTTTATGCATCTTTCATTTGTAATTTCATTTTCTTGTTTTCTAATTGAGGTAAGGTTTCTAGTTTATTTAAGGCTTTGTAAACCTTCTAGTAAGGTAGACTTCATTATCATTATTTTTAAAAAGAATAAACTTGCAAATTTAGGACTCATACTTGCAACTCCTTTCGCTCATTTAAAATATTTTGTGTTCTTTGTTTATTTATTGTTTTTAGCTTTCATCTGCATCACTTTCTCTCTTCTTCATCAAAATAGGGATTGAAATGTTAAGAAAATAAACTTTTGAATTAATATTAAATTTGTAAAAATTATAGGGACCATGGAGAAAGAAAAAGAAAAGTATGTTGACTAATTTTTTTTTTAAGCAAACTTAAGATTAGTCATGAGATTTCTTCTTATTTTACCCTTTGATCCTCTTTCATTAAATTATTTCTTTTATTAGCAAGTTTTCAAAAATTGATCGGTCATAGAATGTGAAAATTGAAAGAAAAAAAATTAAGGACAATTAAGGAAAAACATTTTAGGTAGGGTGAATTGTTACACCGATTTATCTCAGTACATTTAATATATTTTCTAATATGACATTTATCTCGATACTCAGATTTAACCACATTATTAAAAAAAAAATCCCTTAAGAAAATTACTATGCATCAAGACATGGATTACTATTAATTGTAATAGTATAATTATGATTTTGCCCTTACAAACAAACGAAAATGCACTAAGTTTTGGGGTAAGATTGTCTTTTTATCATGACACAATTGCTTGTATGGGGTTATATTTATCATTTCCTTTTTTTATACATAGTTAAATTACTACTTTAGCCATGGAATAATAAACTATTATGCTTTTGTCTCAAGGGTGTTTTTATCCTTTTATTTTTTTTTAAATAGTGAAATTATTTTGACACCCTTTAAAACAAAAAAAATAAAAAATAAAACCCTCTCATAAAAGTATTTAGTCATTTTAGATTGGTTTTGTTTTGAGGTTGCTTAGAGGTATTATTGTAATTGTCTTATATTAAATATTATATATATTAAAAAAAAATTGCTCGCGCATGCAACGCATGCGCTGGCTTGTGGGCAACCCCTGAGCCATTTAGGCGACATATGCTAGGTTGTCCAACCACCATAGATATCCTTCTAGAGCAGTGTTTGACAAAATATTAATGCTCTTTACATGGTGCTGTGGTGCATGTATCAGAATCGTCGCTGGTTTGGTGCAAGAGACCATTTCCCCCTTCTTCTTCTTCTATCTCTCCACCTTGAAATCTGTGCCACTCATGCAAAATTTCAGAATAGCCTATTCAATTTATTTTTTCTTCATATTTAGTTTATATCCTTTTGATTATTATTTTTGTATTTGAAATAAACTATGAAATTATAAATGTTTTTCAATTTTACCCTACCATTTTTTAATTTATAACTAATTTATCAAGTTGCAATTTTTTTTCCAGTTTCACCCCTATCATTTTTAAATATATAGATAATTTATAAAATTATAAATATTTTTCAATTCCATCCCTGTTATTGTTTAATTTATAAATAATCTATCAAATTACAAATATTTTTTAATTTCACTCCCTACCATTTTGTAATCTGTAAATAATCTATCAAATTACAAATTTTTTTCAATTTCACCTCTGTGATTTTTTTATCTTTTAAATTTGTTTTTATTTTTTTAATTGTTATTTATTTTGTTTGATATCATTTTTTAATAGTTTTTTTTGTTTTGCGAGTATTTTTTTGTATTATTTTTATGATCTCATCTTTCAAAATTAAATTTGTTGAGAGTTAAGTTTTTTTATTGAACTCAAGTCCAGAATTTCACAAGTTGTGGGTTTCAGAGATTAGATCAAGTTTAGGATGTTCACCCGGGTTTGCTTAGTTCTTTTCCCATCTTTTTAAGCTAATCTTTTCTTCTTCTTTGTTTTTTGGGGTTTTTTTTTTGTGTTTTATATGGTTTGATTCTATTATGATAGCCCTCTATAATGTTTTTTCAATATCTCTACCATTTTTTTATCTATAAATAATCTATCAAATTAAAAATGTTGTTTAATTTCACCCTTTATGATTTTTTAATCTTTCAAAATTTGTCATCATTCTTTTAATTGCTATTATTTTGTTTGGAATCGTTTTTAAAGTTTTTTTTCCTTTCAAATTTCATCATCTTTTGGTTTTTTTCCTCTCGAATTGTATTCTATTCTTTTTTATACTATTTTTTTTGCTTTTGTAATTTTTTTTATTTATATTTTTCAACGATTTCATCGTTCAAAATTAGATTATTTGAGAGTTAAACTTCTTGATTGAAGCTGGGTCTAGGATTTAACGAGTTACAAGTTTTAAATATTAGACTAAGTTTAAGATATTCATTTGGGTTTGCTTTATTTTTTAAAAAGCTGATATGATTTTTTTTTAAATTTTGCTTTGTTATTTTTTGTGATTTACTTTTTATTATGTTAACATTAAGTTGTTTGATAACTCAAATGGACTTAAGTCTATTTTTTTTATTTTTTTTGGTTTTTTTGTTAGTTTATTTATTATTATTATATTTTTTTCATATTATTTAAATTATTACTTTTACCAGGATTTGAATTTTTTTATTATAATATTTTTTTACATCAAGATGAATTTACTTAGCCGCCGGCGAAGCGATCATATGCATGGTATCAGAACTATAGAGGTCATAGAAGTGACAAAACTTTATACTAAAATAGTAAGCAAAAGGGGCCAAAAGCGAAGTTAGGAATATTTAATTTATTTGGATGACGTTAGTGATTATGCCTTCCTATAAAAAAAATATTAATCTCATGGCGTAGGGGGGAAAACGGTCACCAACAATTCTATTATTGAATTATCTAGATTAATAGTAATGGTCATCTCAAGTAAGATACGTCAACCTTTTAAAGTTTTTTTTTTCCTTTTAATATTTAATTCTTACTTTCTGAGGTTTTTTCTTTTAATTTTATTATTTTTTTATTATTTTATTATTTATATTTTTCAACGATTTTATCGTTCAAAATTAGATTATTCAAAAGTTAAGCTTCTTGATTGAAGTTGGGTATAAAATTTAACGAGTTACAAGTTTTAGAAATTAGACCAGATTTAAGAAGTTCATTAATTCAGTTTGTTTTATTTTTTTTATTTCTTTTTTAGTTTTGCTTTGTTATTTTTTGTGGTTTGTTTTTTATTAGATTTACATTAGATTCTTTGATAACCTAAATGGGTTCAAGTTTTTTATTTTATATTTTTTGTTAGTTATTTATTATTGTTGTACTTTGTTATATTATTTAAATTATCACTTAAATCAAGACTTGGATATTTTTATCCTAATATTTTTTTACATCAAAATGAATTTGCTTAGCCCACGACAAAGGGAGGGTAATCAATAAATTTAGTTTTATCATATGCATGGTATCAGAACCATAGAGGTCATAGTAGTGACAAAACTTTGTATTAAAATAGTAAGCAAAAGGGGCCAAAAGCGAAATCAGAAATATTTAATTTATTTGGATGACGTTAGTGATTATGCCTTCCTGTAAAAAAAATAAAATAAAATGTACAACGAATCTCATGGCGTAGGGGGGAAAACGGTCACCAACAATTCCATCATTTGAATTATCTAGATTAATAGTAATGATCATCTCAAGTAAGATACGGCAACCTGTTTAGCTCCAAAATCAAAATTCAAAAATTATGAGTCAGAACGTGGGTGGTTCTTATCCCTCTATAATCTGATCCAGTAAATCACGTTTAAATCAAAATCCACTAACTTAACCTCGTTGTTGATTCAGAAAACACCACAAAATACTCCAAGCCATGGTGGAATGCGAAAAAGAAACAGACCCCACCATTGAAAGACCAGGTAAAGAAGGAAAAGAAATCATTGATAAATTGTACCAACAGTTGATGCATTTGGAACAAGAATGGGACTTGATAAAACAATCAAAAACAAGAACCCTACGGAGAGCATCAACAGACTCAAAACTCGTGGTTAAAGCTCATAAACTCCTATACAACTCTCCAAGAGACCTTATGTCATCAATTCAGCATGGGAGGTCTCCGCCAGAGGGAGGAGGTGGTGCATGGAAGGTTAGGAACAATGACTTGGCAGTTGATGAAATTTTGAAAGAGAGAAGGGCAGGCATTGAGAGTGCCGGGTTGAAGGGAAGGAGGCTTTTAGGGGCAATGGGGAGTAGTGTGAGTGAGATGGGTTTTGGAGGGATAGAGGAGATGGTATGTAATAATGTGGACCGTTTCACTCAGGAGAGTGAGATTAGATCAGTATTCTCTTATGATTCTGATGATGAAAATGAAAATGTTGAAGCAAGCAAAGAAGGGCTGTCTCCATTTGCTCATCATTGTTCTTATTCATCATCTTCCTCCTCTTCCTCTTCCTTTTCCTCTTCCTCTTATATATGTGATGGTTGTGTTGAGAGAGAATCGGCAGAAAAAGAGGGAGAAAAGGTGGCGGTGTCAAGTGTTCAAGAAGAAAATACAGTTTTGATTAGTGATCAAGAAAGATATGGAACAAACCGGATGGTTGCTTTGGGTTGGCTTATAATTGCTTTCATTGTTTGTGCGATCGGGATCGTCTCAAAGAGAAGCTTTGGTGGTCATGGGGTTGGAAATGAGGTGATTCTATTCCCAACATGATCTTCTCTTTGTTTTCTTTCTAGGTTGTTCCAAAATTAAGGAGGCCATTTAACTGATGTTTCCTTAATATTTTGTACGAATGCACCTGTCTTCTAACTGGAAATTCTCATACCTTATTATCATGAATAATGCACATATATGAAACTTACTCATTACTATCCACTGGTGATGACATATTTAGTCAATACAATAGATAGTTAAGGGTTTTGAAGGAAAAAAATGCAACCTTTCATGGAGATCTATAGAGGAACATGTAGTAGTATATATATGTCATAACTAGAACAAATGGTGATCTGAATGTCGAACCCCAGTCTTTCATTGGAGCTCTTATATAATGTTAATGAATAAACACACAAGGATATAGTTGAGTATTTTCAATCTGCACCGACATGAATCCACTCCAATCCCAAATTTTATATAGGAAGAGGTTATCCAACCATTTTATTTTACAAGTTTGATAAAAACCTGAAGAGTTCCTATGATCGTATTCAAGTATGCTTCTGCTTTTTGACTGAGAACTGTGGATCAGAATAGCTGGAGTATAACTCTTTAGAATTGTACAAGTCCTTATGATAATGTTAAAGATTGTATGGATAAGACCCTCCATATAGTGGATCTGCAAAATGTTTCTAGCAAGCTTGAAACTGAAATCACTCCTGGCACCATCAGAATTCCACAGCTAGAAAGAAAGTAGCTTCCAATGTTTTATGCTGTGGAAGATTTATTTTCCACCCCCAATTCAGAATTACAGTAGTCTATGTGCAATCTAAACATTAAAGAAAATGCCCTGGCATCATTTCGAAAGGAGTGTAAGTTTGCATCTGTCTCAGTATGTCCTCAATGTTGTCGGTGCACTTCTCAATTGGATGAGTATGCATCCCTTCATAGGTGGTCACCACAATCTCTTCATCTTTAGAATTGCGTTGGACTTGCTTCTTGACATTGCACCCATTATTTGTACACCTGTAGTAACTTCTGTAGTAGAAATTGATTGACATTCAACAAAAAACTTTCCATCAGATGATGATTTTGGTTATGTTTTACGTTCTCAACTAATTTAATTACTTTCCAGTAAGCAACGAACTTGTCACAATCCTTGCCTGGTGTTCAATGCATTGAGTCATTTTTGTTCTATGTGTACCATGGATAATGTTGAGCCAAAACGATCACAATGCTTGAGTTAAAGCAATGAAAAAACATTCGAAACTTTATGGAAAACATTAACACTAATCAATAGAGTTAATTCCAACCACAACAATTAATACGGCAGGTCGTTAGGTGAAATATGCGTTCATGCATCAATTACAGATTGAAATTGACCGGCAAGAAGAGTTGAGAGAGTGTTTTATCAATCATCCCACAAAAGAATCAATAAATCTTTAGCTGACTAAAATGATACTAACCTTGGGAACTTACTGTTCTTAACAGTCTTTTGCCCGTATTTCCTCCATCTATACCCATCATCAAGTATGTCAACCTGGCTTCTAGTTTGAAATGCATATTTATGCTTTCTGAACTCATTATTATCCCCTCCCCTCACTCCTGGTTTCACCTTAATCTCAGAATTGCTAGAGACTCTACTAGTCTGAGGATCACTGTGTTTCGCATCCGAATGTTGAGTTCTACTTTCTGGCCTGACCCCATTTTCATTTTCACCATGAAAATAGATTAAAGGATTTGCCATGTTTAGTGATGAAGGTGAACCTGAAGGACTCGATGGGTCAGAGACAGGGAGGAAGATCTGATACTTCTCCATCTGCATGAACGGTATGTGTAAACAAGACCTGAGCTGCTGCTGCAGCTGCTAACATGAATCTGTACCCCTTCAAGAAGAAAAAATATATAAGAAGCTAAAGTTGATTTATGAGTGGCTGATCGGCAAATACAAAGGCAAGACCCTACAGGCTACAAGGGAAAGGTGGGCGGCTACTAGGCAACGTCCATTTTCACTTGGTACAGAAGAATATATTATCAATTATTAATGTATGCAACCTTCATATATAGGGAAAGATGAGTCGTAAACGGCACGCCAATTGACAAGATAGTCGCTAATCACACCAATTTTTGAATTTACGAGAACTCGAAGAGAAGTCTTATTCTTAATAGTTCATAAGAATTAGGAATCCATCGCCTATTTGAGAAAATAACTAGACTAGTGTTCCGCGGTAAATTGCGAGTCGGGTTAAAAAAAAAATTAATATAAAAAAATATATTGAAATAATGATGGAGTCTATTCAATTGAACTTCATTAACATGCTATTTGTTTGTGATATGAAATTAAAATAATTCTATTAAAAAAATAACAAAAAAATTCACAGGCTCAATAATCTAATATTAAAGGATAAAAATAAAAATTAAAATTAAAATTAAATTAAAAAAATATTGAAGAAAATTATTTATTTTATAAAAAAAACCTAGAAAAAAAATCAAAGTTAAATCAATAAAAAAAATGAAAAAAAAACTTGGGCCAATATATTTTAACTTGACAAACTCATACCCAAGATAACTCCACGTAAAAGAAAGTGGAAAAAAATCACAAAGCTCAATGGCTAATAATTTAATGTCAAATGATAAAATTTTAAAAAATATAAATAAAAGTTGAAAAAAAAACTCAAGTCATCCCAGGTTAATTCGACTAACCTGCAACCCAAGATATGAGATTGAGATAACCTCATAAAAAGAAAAGCAAGACAATTCATGAAACTCAAGGTCTAATGCTTAAGCTGGAGGATACAATTGAAATTTTTAAGGTTCGATGTGAATTCCAAGGCCCAAGAGGGGGAGGAGAAAAAACCCCACCGTCGTTGAATTGTTGTGAATCTAACAACACACGACACCTCATCAGCCACACCATCACTGGACGCTTTGGATGACATGATAATTTGTCATTTTTTACCACCTACAGCTCTTCACATGCCATCAGAGAGCCACAGGGAACTACCATGCATTGATGCATGCTACACACTCATTAATATTTTAATATATTAAATTATTAAACAACCCTTAAAGGTGTAACTGCTCGGTCTAACCCGTCAGATATTATCCGTTTTGGCCCACGAGCCACACGAATTTGTTCTTGGCAACCACGTATGGCCCCAAAATACGTCTTTCAGAGTAGCGCAACACACTAATCCTGTCAGATATTGTCCCCTTTAGGCTTTCCAGTCCACTAATTCCCAGGGCTTCCACCCAGGTCCCCCTCAGGGTTTTAAATGCATCTCACAAGTTAGCAACCAACACTACTAATAAGGTCAACTACCAAATCTTCACCCGTCAATGTGGGATATTACAAAGGGCATCTTAAATATTACAAAAAAAAAACTATATTGTAAAGATGAAAATGCCCTTTCAAACTCATTTTAATTTTTTTTATTTTAAGATTAAATATGTTATTTCACTATGCTAAAAATATGAAAAGACAAAAAAACCCACTATTCAAGTTCAATATTTTTTTTTTAACTTTTAAAGGTATTTATGTTATTTTATTGTGCAAAGAATATAGAAAATATTGAAAAGCACTTGAATAAAATGTTTATATATATTTTTTATTTTAAGGACAACAAAGTTTTATTATGTAAAACAAAAGTAAAGAGATGAAATTATCCCCATAAATCTCAACTACTCATAACATCAATTAGGTTATGTGTGGTTAATGTCACATAATAGGAGGAACAAATACAGAAAAGACGTAAACGTATTTGGTTGAAGAAACAAGGATATAGATAAAGATATAAATATAAAAATAAATATATTTCTAAGATAATTTTGGAGTGAATTTTTGTCCTTAAAAATGCAAAAAAATTAGAGAAGACATGTCCCTTTTTGTCCCAACTATCTTCATATCTTTTCTTTCAAAACTAAACATTATCTTATGAGTTTCATATGTATACACTAGTATTTGTGTGTGTACACTTATTGTGTGTTTGATAATGTGATGCATGATATTTTTTAAAAATGTTTATATTAAAATGATGTTTTTTATTTTTTTTTAAGATTAACACATCAAAATAATCGAAAAACAATTTAGAAATGACTTTTAAAAAGTATGAGTTACTAGAATAGGGCACTTAATCATTTGAAAATGGTTGAGTATTTGCATTCCACACAAACAAATTAAGGTTGCAACATCTAGTTGAATTGATGTTTTAACTTGAGATTTTAGTTGGAAAATGGTAAACTTTAATTTTGTTAATTGCAACCCATCTTCAATTAACATGGCAACATTAGTTCATTTAAATTGAAATGAGTGATAATGATATTCCATATCATGGATTATATAAGGATAAAAAAAAATGTCATTTTAACATAAATCTACTACACATTATAATATAAATCCAGCTTAATTAGCTTTAGCTAACTAGGTCTAGTCCTTCCTCTCAAATTCACATGTTTAGAAGGCAAAGAGTAGTTTAAAAAGGTATTTAAAAATCCATTTTCATCTTTAACACGTGCTCTAAAATGTAAGTTGTTAATATAAGAGGGATTTCTTAAGACTTCTAGCTTCTTAATGGATTCAAGAATAAATTACAACGTTAAGAAAAACTATAATCACACATTAATGAAGTCCTAAAAACTTTAGAATTGGATTGGTTTTCTATGACTGCATATTGGGTTGAGATGTATGAGTTTAAATATTGGCTTTGTCTCTAAGCTTGGTTGTTTATGCAAAACAAATGCTCTTTGAAAATAAAAGATTTTATAGCACTTAATAAATATAGGATGAGAAATAATGAAACAAAAAGAAAATTAAAAAGAAAATTGCTAATGGAGTGTGATTGAATGAATTAGTATGAAGTTCTTAAATGAACTTGCATCGCTTGAATGTTTACTCGGTGATATGAGGTATTATAGATTTTGATCACATAAATTTACATCATGAAGCATGGTGTTGCATGTACCTCATATGGAATTGCAAGTTTTATGTGATGCGTGAAGTATAGAGTTATTGATTATTGTACTATTGGTGGAGAGGATGCTCATTATTATTTGTAGTGCTTTTTGTGGGTAGGAAATAACTATTAGCAAGAAAGGAGATATCTCTACTTTGCAAAGAAAAATTAGTAAATATCAGTGGGTGGTACTAAAATGCCATTCTGACATCTCAAAACTAGAAAGTATATTGAGATTCGTGCTTGATAAAGGTACTATATTAAAGTCTAAAATACAAAGTGGACAGCATATTTGAGGATGAGAGTGATGTCATATAATTCTGGCCTGCAAGACCATAATGGCTAGGCGTTTGGGTTTGGCTCTAACAACAAACAAGTCTAGCCGTTTAAGCCTAGATTAATGGGGTGTTTAAAAGTGTGGTAAAAATTATTTTTTGAAGTGTTTTTCATTTGAAAATACATCAAAATAATATATATTTTTATTTTTTTAAAATTAATTTTGATATCAATATATCAAAACGATTTAAAAACACAAAAAAATAATTTGAAGTAAAAAAAATTAAATTTTAATAAAAAAACAAGTTTAATCTTAATTTCAAACAGACACTTAAATAATAATAATAATAATAATAATAATCAAGCGATTCAGGTATAGCTTAAATTGTAGGATTTTTGTATTTTACACACACACACACCTTCACACGCAATTCTCAAGTTATTGCATGCGCCCATATGGAATTAACATAGCATAAACTTTGAAAAATTAAGGAGCATAAAATCCTCCTAGTGCTTATTAGTAGACACCACCACCTTGATGATGCCGGCCATCATGGAAGTTAGGCAGCACACAACAATGGAATTATCTGGAATTTGGAATACCGTCTGATAAGGATAGGACACTGACGCCACATCAGCACCCTACAAATCATAGGGCCTCTAGGGCCGCCGCCATCAGTTCACAGTGAATAAAAGCATGGTCGCGACCTAACCTCTTTAGTGTGTTTTAGAAATATTTTTACAAAAATTTA
>Ga0325402_1002084_pt1 | contig 17266 bp, 7 predicted proteins | sample PopdelMetagenome_22_FD_207212 | JGI IMG/M metagenome (GOLD analysis project Ga0325402, IMG submission 207212) | Populus deltoides microbial communities from Bellville, Georgia, United States - Xylem-PdKOR-R3 | ecosystem: Host-associated > Plants > Phyllosphere > Stem > Wood/Secondary xylem... | reverse complement strand
TTCGTGGCTACGCTAAAAGCTCTATCCCTTCTTATTCCTTGCATTTAGTTAATCAGATGAGGCAAAATGGTGTAGACCCAGATGAATTCACTTTCAATTTCTTGATAAAAGCGCGGTCAAGAGTGAGGGTGAATATAAACCGTAACCTCCCATTGGTCGTAGAGTGCGATGAGATACACGGGGCCGTGATAAAGCTTGGGTTTTCTTCGCATTTGTTTGTTCGAAATGCGTTGATACATTTGTATGCGGCGAGGGGAATCCCGTGGTAGCCTGGAGAGTGTTTGATGAGACGGTGGTAGCGGACGTTGTCTCGTGGTCGGGTTTGGTTTTAGCTCATGTAAGGGCTGGGGAATTAGAGCGTGCAAGATGGGTTTTTGATCAGATGCCAGAGAGGGTTGTGGTTTCTTGGACAACTATGGTTTCTGCGTATTCGCAAGCTAAGTATTCGAGGGAGGCATTAGAGTTGTATGTGACTATGCTAGATAAAGGAGTGAGACCAGATGAGGTCACTCTTGTTAGTGTGATTTCAGCATGCACTAATTTGGGTGATTTGCAAATGGGGTATAGTGTGCATTCTTATATTGATGATAATGGGTTTGGATGGATGGTTTCACTTTGTAATGCATTGATCGATATGTATGCAAAGTGTGGATGTATGGATAGAGCGTGGCAGGTGTTCAATAGCATGAGCAGGAAGAGTCTGGTTACATGGAATTCAATGATTTCTGCATGTGCTAACAACAGGAACCCTGAAGATGCATTCGGGTTATTTAGTCGCATGTTTAATTACGGGGTTGCACCTGATGGGGTTACTTTCTTAGCTGTTTTAACTGCATACGCACATGTGGGGTTGGTAGATGAAGGGTACAGGCTTTTTGAGAGTATGCAGAGAGACCATGGAATTGAGGCAAGGATTGAACATTACGGTTGCATGGTAAATATGTTAGGTCAAGCAGGGTGGTTAGAGGAGGCATTTGAATTAATTACCAGAATGCCATTACCAAGCAATGACGTTGTTTGGGGAGTTTTGCTTGCAGCCTGTAGAAAACATGGCGATGTGTATATGGGGGAGAGGGTTGTGAAGAAGCTATTAGAGTTAAAACCAGATGGAGGGTACTATACTTCATGATATTTATGCCACTGCAGGTCGAACAGGTTAAGTGAATCGGATGCAGCAAGCGATGATGGTAGGTTTAACAAGAAAAAATCCAGGATGTATTTGGGCGGGGATGCACTTCACATCCTGTAAGGAATGTAAAGATACAGGAGATCAATAAATCATGCCTAAGTTCAGCTCCAGTCCTGTAGCAATCTCAACAATTTTGACTGTGTTCTTGGTAGGTGTTAATCATCAATCAAAAGGCTATCTGGAGCGAGGTTTCTAATAGGCTGGCATCTTTGGGATCAGGCCTGTTGATTTTGGAAATAGATCATATGAGGGCTATTCTGAGAAGGAAACATAATGCTTGAGTTCTGCAAACACTGTTGGAGAAGCTGCTAGATCAAAGACTGTATGTCATCCCCGCATACATGTTTTTTTTTCTCTCAAGAAAACAGCTCTAGAATCCAGATGACAAAGACAGTACACCAACCATCATTTAAGATACTCCTTCTGGGCATAGGAAAGATATTCACGGGGCAAAGGTTAGGATTGAGGCCGTTGATTCAAGTGTGGAATTAGTAAAGTAAAACAGAGAAAATGGAGTAATAATGAATCAATTTAGTGACTAGTGATTGAGATTTTGTCTAGTAGTCAAGGTTAAAAAGTTTGTAGTCGTAGTTTTCATGACAAAATGGGATTAAATTGCGAATGAAAAGATTAGTTTCTGGAGGGTACTACTATACGAAGAGTATGTATGTAAACAATTGAATACATGAAATGTTACTTGCAAAGTATCATCTGTGATGGTGGTTTTGTCAAAAGCACTGGCGGCGGGGGCCATAAGCAGAAACCAAAACGGAGAGGTTCTATATGGATTCCAAGCAAGAGGCAAAGATGTTTGAAGCATTGGAAATTGAAGAAGCTGTGGTGCTGGAAATGAACTTTGCTTTCCTGATGTGATTATGGAAGGGGATGCAAAAGTCATTGATACCACTAGTTCCAACTCATTGAAAGCGGAACACATGATCTTACAAGATGTTGTATAGCCTGTGCTAGATGTCCGCAGGTGCTACGCCTCGCGTGTAGAAAATAATGTTTAGGTTCCACAATCACGTTAAAAAGAAAGAAAAAAGTAAACTCAATGATTCGGATTATAGTACGGTTAAATAAGTTGATTTTGTTTTAATAAGATGTAAAAAAAGATAATAATAATAAATGAGCAAAAGTTCTTTTAAAAAAACCAAGATAACTTGGGGAAAAAATCATTTTCCAGGACGAAAAATAATGTTATTTAATTTTTAATCAATTAAATATAGAATGAAATTAGGTAAAAATAGTACAAAAAAACTAGTATAAATTAGCCCGAGTTAACAAGATAAACATGTAATCTTGGTAATAAGAGCAAAGCCAGCTCAGATTGACCTATCAAACTCGCGTTCCAGATCATAAAATCAGGATAACCAATAGAAAAGAAATAAAAAAAAACCACAAAGCCTATTTTTTTTTTAAAAAAATTAATGTCGAATAATGAAATCGGAAAACAAAAAAAAAGATGTCAACCCCCGTTAACTTTTTAAACCAATGAATCAAGTCATTTGACTGGAAGCACCATAAATAAAAAAACTGTGAAGCCCAATCCCAAACAAATCAAACGTTAAAGGATGAAATCAGGAAAAAAAAAGAAGCAATCACACAAGAAGATCCAAAATAAAATAAAAATATCAATTAAAATAACAGGGATAAAAACCAAAATAAAAAATAAATTAAAGGGCAACTACAATTTTTTTATTGGAGAGTGAAATGAAAGATAAAAATAACTTAAAAAAAGACAAATAAAATTCCAAAGAACAAGGAACAAATTGAAAAACAATATACCATAAATTTGGATTGAAGGATAAAATTGAAAAGCAATAAAAATTTTACAAAAAAATCAAGAAAAAAAATAGAAATCGAAAGAATAAGGACCCAATTGAAAAACAAATATATAACAAATTAGGATTGAAGGATGAAATTTAAAATAAATAAAACTTTTTACAAAAGGGACAAAAATATTAGAAATAAAAAAATAAGGAACAAATTTTAAAAAATAATAGAAGACAAATTGAGATCAAATGATGAAATTGAAAATAATAAAACTTTTACAAAGTGGCTAAGAACAAAAATTAAAAATTAAAAAAATAAGAACTGAAGTTGGAATATCAATAACAAAGAAGATCAACTTATAATTTTTAGGGGATGAGAGAGAAAAGAAAAAAAACTTCACTAACAACAAACCGCTTCAGCATTGACAACATGCGTCGCACTAATAGGAAGAATACATGACTCAATTTTCAATTAATTTAATGTTGAAAAACAAATTACGAAGAATTCAATTAAACAAAGGACAAGAATCCCCCACCCAAAGATTAAAAATTTATATTTTCACTATTTAAAAAAAAAGAAAAAGACGGAGAAGCCCCTCAATACATGAATATTTTTTTCCTCCCAATGGCAAAACTGTAACTTCACTATTTAATTTTTTTTTGAAAAGACAAAAGAATCCCTCACCTAATGGTTAAAAATTTGTGCCCTAAATGGCAAATTAGTATTTATACAGTAGAAGAAAAACATGAAGGGATCATTTTGTCCCCAATCATTCTTTTAATGACAAATATATCTCATGAAAAAAACAATTTTACCCTCAATTACATGCTAAGCTAGTTTTTATGACAATGATAATTTCATCTTTATACTGTTTCAAATCACAATAATTTATGTCTTAATAAATAATGAAAGATTAAGTACTTTTAGTTTTAGTTCTAGTTTTTTTTTATAATTATTTTCCATTGATTAATTCTCTATCAGGAATACAATTAATTAATTTAGAACATGGGATCATATGTGTACATTGTTGTGCCAAGTATTTGATTGAATTGTGAAATATCATATGCTTTGCATTCTTTGGTTTATAAAAAATAAATCAAAATTTGATCACAAATCCCAATCAAAAATTCAAATTTGAATTTGAAAATTGAGTCACAATTTTTTTAATAACAATAATAAAATAATTTTATGATTGATTTCAATTCATTTTTATTAATTAATAGTATTGACTGCTCACCAAATGGAACCATAACATGTTTTTTAAGGTAAAAACTTTTCGATCACAAATTACCTTCAAGTTTCAAAAAAAAATTATTTTTTTATGGGACTCAATAAATTTCAAACCAAATTTTATAATATAATAAAATTAACATATAATACATATTCCCGAGACCCATTGATTATTTGTATTAAAAATTAATTGAATAGTTTGGACAAAAATAAAAAACCAAAAAAGCACAAGTAAATCCACCCTTATTTTGGTTACCACTTAACCCCTTATATGCCCTCCCTTCTCCCACCCTTTAAACATGATCAAAGGAGATTTTAAAGGATTACAGATCTTGACCTAAGTTCATACACGAATTCTAAATTTTAGTCTTAATTAAATTTCAAGATTTATTTAATATAAAATGCATTAAACACCCTCCAACCCAAAACAACACTTACCTATCATCAACATAATATATTTTATACTATTCTAAACTAATATATTTTTCAATACAAATTAGAAATCCATTAGTGTGGTGGGACCGACAAAAGAAGACTCAGAGGTGATTTTTCAAACAAAGAGCAGAAATTTTGATTTATTTAAGAGATCCCTGGTCTTGAAAAGAAAGAGAACCATTGAAAAGAAAGACTATATATTTATTTTCTAAATATTAAGAAAACAATGTATTGCATCGATACTCGTTAATTAAGGTTAACATGTAAAATTTACTATACAGGTTATGAGATCAAAATAATTTTATAAAAATCAAATAAATTTTTTTATTAAAACTCATTTCTCAATCAACCAAATGTTAAAGAATAAAATTGAAAACAATTCAATTAAAAAAAGCCAAGAATCCCCCACCCAAAGGTTAAAAATTTATATTTTTAGTATTTAAAAAAAAACACGGAGAAGCCCCTCAATTACATGTATATTTTCTCTCTCAAGGGTAAAACTGTAACTTCACTGTTTATTTTTTTAAAAGACAAAAGAATCCCCCACCCGAGGGTTAAAAATTTATACTCTAAAGGACAAATCAATATCTAAACTTGTAAAAAAAAACAAATAAATTATTTTATCCCTAATTATTTTTTCAATAGCAAATATATCTCATCGATAAGGGATATTTCATGAATTTATTTTGATATTTTGTTCATACTGTTGTATTGAATGATCCCGGTCGTTTGCTCTTTTCTCTGCTATACATGTTTTATACAGGTTTGTCTTCGTAGTAAAAAGGCAAGGGTACCGACTTAAATGCCCGATATTTGCCGACGTTGTTCAAGTGCTCATTCTCCAGCCTGTTCCATAAAAACACCAAAACATGTATCAGAGATCATGAATTCAATGGTCAAATGTATCACCACGTTCTTACATAATTATAGATTATATAGAATACTCTAAAAGGTTTTAGTGTGGATGAATCACTTAGATCTACATTATTTATACGCTCATAAAATACTATGAATTTATTGTTTATTTTCTAACTATTCATTTTGGCTCTAAAATTTTTTTTAGGTGATTTAATTTTAGAAAAAAAAAAGACTAAAATAAAAAAGACATCAAATATTAGTGGGAGATTTTGCAAAACACACGGTTAGGTCCTCAATCTTTAAAAATAATATAATTTATATAATTTAAATTCCTTTAAATTTTCAAAATTCACTTTTAATACAAAAATTCGTTTATATTATTTTTCAGTCACTAGTTATAAAAAAATGAGTCACTAAATTCCTGCTATTTGTTTTGCTTATTGAACTCTTTTTAAGTAGTGATTGTTTTTTAATATTGTATGTATGTATGTATACTTTTATTTTTTATTTTATATAGATTAAATTTATTTTTGAATAATATTTTTAATATTTGAAGTCTTGCATAATATTTTTTTCCTTTTATTTTATTCAATCAATTTTATATATGTCAGTTTTTATTATTATTTTATTCAATAAAAATAATTTTAATATACAAATTCATTAAACACAACCGGCTAAATAACTAGTATTGCGAGATTAAATATCTTGATCTATATCTATCTTTTAATTTTTTAATTTTATTTTTATTTATTTTTAACGATTTTTTCTCATTTATTTACACGATTGGTTTTTAATTTATTTAATTAAATGAGTGCATAAATTTTTTTTATTAATAATTAAGAAATATTTTTATGTAAAAAAACAAGTTGAAAAAATCTATATATTTAAATGTTTTATTAATAAAAAAAATATCCGACCCGCTTACTAAACTTGCAAAGGTACACTGTCCAAAACATACATCCATATGGAAAACAGCAGCTTTGCATGCTTGGCATTTATTAAGGCAGGAAAATGGGGTAGATTAAAAGGTTAGTAATCTTAGAAAAAGCTAACTTAAGTGTTCATACATATGCCAGAAAGGCTTCTGCTTCCCACCTAAATCTTGTCAGAAATTAGGGCACCTAACAGTGAATTCCGACAACATTGAACCTAAGAAGTCAAAAATCTAACCACTTTTATCGCAGCTTCAACTAGTTATTATTTTTCTTCAATTTCTGGTGGAAAATAGCAAGAATGGAGGACTAGGAAGGGTTGAATCATACCTGAAGAAATTCCAAATGCCACGGCGTATTATCTCCAAGCATGCAACAATTGCTGTCAAGGCTTTTCTGTGCAAGAAAGGTGTTTGTCTAAAACCTAACACTGTCTGCATCCATGCAAGTCTTAAGACAACATTCAGCACCTGCAAATCTCCCATGGGTTAAGGTTAATTAGGAATGAAATGAGCAGGCGGTAGGAAGAAGGACATTTAAGTTATATAACATGTTACCATTGCTACAAAGTAAACACTTCTGTTAGGAATAACAAGTTTATCTCTCAGCCATGGGTTTCTTGAATCTCGCTGAAGAAGTCCCCAGTCAACTACAATGTCCCAATATGTAGCCATAATCGTTGCAGCACCTGAAGTGGCTGCAGCAAATATCTTCAAAGTCATTCCCACTCTCAAATCATACGCTGTTCTCGCGGCCACAGCGATAATTATTAAAAAGTATTTTAGTCCATTGTATGCCTGCCCTGAGTCTTTCTCTTCAAACAGGCGGCGAAGGCACTAAAACATCGCAGTCTATTGTCAGAAAAAATTGTTCAAGCACATAGCATTATGCATCAAGAATGAGAACAGAGAAGAAAAAGATGGAGAAATGTTGGAGAAGAATGATGCTATAGATGAACTCTAGCTTAAACAGCAACATACCTGAAGGAACCGAAACCAATATGGAATCATTGCTACAACAAAGTAGAAGCTTTCAAAAACTTTACTTCCACTACATGTGTTCGTCCTCGTTGTGAAGTCTCCCCAACCATAGTAGCAAATGTAAAACTCCAAATTCCTGAGAGCTTGTACCTGGTATTTGATAGAGAAAACGTTAACGAATTAGACTGTATCTTTTGAGAGGTTATGAAGAAAACTGCTTTGGCATCTGTCTAGGAGCCACAACCACATCTGTCGGTAGTTTGTCACCAAGTAATAAATTTAGTAACAATATCCAGACAACTTATCTCAAATCAAATCATGGACAACCTCAAACTATAGTGGAATCTAGCATCGAGTAAAAAAGAGACGGTAGGAGTTTCTACAAAGTATAACTCAAAATCAATGAAAAATAAGAGAAAACTATTAGCATATTAGAACAGGAGATATCTGCACCTGACTGGTAAGCTGATCGGCCAAGAAGAAATCTGGCAGGGTAACCTACAGAAGCAAGAAGGAAAACTTGAGTTTTGTAAGAGAAAGTATATTGTTATGCCTCTGGGATTTCTTAATCATGTTACCTTATAGAGAGGAGCAAAAAGACAGTGCAAAGCACATTGGATCAGAAAGTACCGACTCGATCGATATATGATATTGAAAGGACAGAATATGATGACAAGCACAAGCTGCAAATAAGAACAAGGCTCAGGCTTGGAAAGAAAATGTTATTATATCACAAGTTAATCACAACATAGCATTTAACTAAGAAAGTTGCCCTCGAACAAATGAGATAATGAATCAAGTGCAGCGTATAGATGATTACATACAGTGAGCAAGGCCAGAGGAATCAATTCAGTAATTGCTGTGAAGCTTTTTGTTCTTGGGTCCATCTCCATATCCAAATTTGAGAGGACACCACCCAGTGCAAGCACTGAAAGACCTGAAGCAAGGAGGAGGACTTCTCTATAGCCCAGTTCTGTTCCTTGCTTAAACCCAAATATGAACGCATAATTGATCCGATAACGCTTCCAGAAGTATACATCAGCAGCATACATGAGCATATGCAGGACAACGAATCCAAACAATCTGCAGTAAAGCAAAGCAAAATTATTATACAAAACATAAAGAAACATACAAAAGTCTTGCAAGAAAGGAGCATATGCATTCAAATGCTTGAAGGATGCCATCCTTTGGAAGCGGAAATGTGTATAATACTGTACTTTCACTAAAAACACCACAACTTACGAGTAAAGTGGAAATATGTTGTCCATATATTGAGGACCTCCTTCACTATTAAGGATATCCCTGGCATGTATAAGCACAACGAGTGCTATCAAAAGCGCTGCTGAGCAGCCTGTGAAGAAACCTGCAGACATAGAAGGATTTAGAAAAATTACCGGATTCAAATGCTGAAAAGCATGTATGAAGGCCTATGTTTCATATTCAAGATTTTTTAGAAGAATTACGGAAGTGGCGAATGATCATCACTAGAAAGCCATTATTCATACAAGCAAATGCAAATACTTTAGAGGTACTCTTGCACATGATCTCAACCCTACATTAGCATCATGCAACTTTATAAGATTCACAAGCATATCTTACCCATTGAAAACGTAATTCTATGTCTTTCCTTTTTAGGCTTTGGTCTTAAAGTGTTCATTCCTTTTCTATGATTCCCATTTGAAAAATGCTTGATGAAGGTTGCCTCCACTCTTTCCATGAGCGTAGTAACCTGTGCGGGGAACATTTGAAGCAAAAAGAAAAGTCGGTGAAAATTCAAAAAAAGAAATCCACTCTAGTGAATAAACAGTATTTCCCTAGTAGTCTAACCTCATCAGAGCTGCCAAGATAAGAATCGTCCACCATATTCAAGTAAGACTTGGATGCATTTCGCATAGTGATCTGCAATAACAAAGACAGTACAATTGATACCAAGAACTCCAGTTAAGATTAATTGCTGCATACAGAATCCACAGTACCTTGTCATATTTTTTCATTATCTTGGAGAATGCTAATTGGTTCAAGAAGCTGTTACATCATTCAGTAACTCAGTCACTTGTGTTGAAAACTCAAGTATTATGTTTTCTGGTAACTCTATACACAGAGAGGAGGAAGACAATTACCAGTAACTTTTTAGAAGTCGAAGCTTTCCGTAGAATACGACAAAAGCTTGAGTCATAAGTTCTTCTGCCTTCCTCAGGTCTTCCTTGCTGTACGACAAGTCTGATTTTGAACTTGAGATGACATTCTTTACCGTGGACACCGGAGTTTCAGGCTCAACATTGATCTTAACATGATCCGGAACTTCTAACGAAGCCGGTTTGAAGGTCTTCATATCTTTCTTGTATCCATTGGTTTTCCTCTGGCTATTGGAATTCTCATTGATGGTCCCTTTGTTACTATCCTCTGAATTTGCTTCTGCGCTCATCTCAACTTCTTGAATCACCTCCATACGTGACCATCCTTCACATTCGAAATAGTGTAGAATTTAGATTCAAGTATAATCAGTCATTTGGCACAAACAAAACCAAAATGTGCTCCAATCCATCTCTACCAACAATCTCTTTAGAAATTAAATTAAATATCCTTTAATGCTATCCATCTTTATTGAATATCAGGAAATCTCGGAACAAAACATCTGTTTCGGAGAAAGGAAGTGGGGATGGGGAATTATAGAAAACAGCTTAATTCTTTCAAGAATCAGCGCAGATCTCTCTAACCTGGGTTTGTGCTGTTGATGGGAGGATGAACAGCCGATGCGGACACTGAGGAGAAACCAGGGACGGCAAGGTTCGCAATATTAGACCCACCAACAACCGGATCATCCACCCTGATCCTTAGCGCAATCAAAGCATCCATTTGCTTACTCAAATCATCTGCCTCTCCCATCACTTCCTCTACCTTCTTCTTATAAAAGTTGATTACCTTGTTAAACTCATCATCAAGACGCCTAAAGAACACAAGCTCATACTCTCCTCCTTCATCTGATGCATTGAGAAACAAGGTCTGGTAATGCTCATCTCCTCCACTTTTTTGTACTGCACTTACTAGTATCACTTCATCTTCACTCTTTCTTGGTGAGCCTCTATACCGGCCTGTTAGGCCACTAAATGCTCTATAGAGTGATACCCTTCTCTTCAAAGAACCATGTGAGGTTGCTGCTGCCACAGTTGACGGTGCGCCTCTTAGCGGTCTGGAACGCAAGACATCTTTCAGGATTGCTTTGAGATGGTTGTAGTTCGTGTATGCTTCCTGCCATTCTTGCACCATCTGTGCTGCAAATTCTTTCCCAAACTTCATCTTGTTTGGAAAGCAAAATGATTCTGCATGTTGCTACCAAATTTTTTACCCATGTTTTAATAATTTTTCAAAAATAAAAAATAAAAAAATAATAATAAAAATAGAAATAAAAAATAAGGATTTTCATGTGGCGATAACATAGAGTATCAGGGATAAGATTAAGGAAGTAATGTGTCAAGGAGATAATTACTGAATCATATATAATTACTGCAATATAAAATACCATATATATATATGATTTGATTCGTGCTGGTTATGGAAAATAATCATTGCAATATAAGATACTATATATATAGGATTTGTTGGTGCTGGTTATAGAAGACAATCTCTGCAATAATTACTGTAATATTTCCTTAAATAACACGTGTAAAGATTTTCTATATAAGTGAACCTTCAGTCATATGCAAAGGGGAGGAAAATTTACAGAGGACTAATTTTTTAAAGAGAGAAATTTATGGCAAACACGAAAAAACCCTAAATCTAATTTTTTCTCCTGGCCTAAACCAAGTCATCACCCCCATCTTTCTAATTTTTTTTCCTCTCTAAGCCAGCCACCAGCAAGAGCCCCTTTATATCTCCATCTCAGCATTCTTCTTTTCCCTGCAGAAATTGCACTGTTCGTAGCAACACCGAAGGGCCACCATTGAGACAATCATCTTTCAGCCAGCAAACCTGTCTCCACTGGGAATAGCGAGCAGGGGCGTCGTGAGCAGCGCCCAGTCGTCTCCCTCCACTTCGCCTCCAGCCGTTGCCTCGCAGGTAAGTCTCTCTTTCACTGGTTTTTGCTAAATTAATTATCTTGCCACTGTAGCATGCATATGCATGCAACAGTTGCAGAACCGGTTACTGGTGTGAGCCAGTTACCGGGTTGAGCGTTGCTGAATCCCGTCAAGCCCACAATTAATTGCGATTAACTATGATGCTTGTGTTTTTTTTAATAAAAAAAATATATAAAAAATGTTTTTTTTGTGTGTTGCATACGGCCAATACCCTTACATGTTTTAGAACGTTTTTTTTTATGTACAAAAAATATTGGAAGTTTTAAAAATGTGTTTTCGCATGGATTTCTTAAACACCAAAAATTATTTTCTTGCATTTCTGGATTTTACAACATGTTTGTAAAACTCCAAAGGGTATTGGCCAATATTCCAAAAAAATATAAAAATCTTATTTTGGGGGGAATTCATCTATTATTCACCGCTAATGTTTGGATAAAGAAATCCTTAAAAGACGAATATCCAAAATATTATTGGGAGTAATAAATCCGCACACATCCTTGAAAGAAGCCTTGATTATAATCGAGGACATTTCAATTTTTTATTCCACGGTTTACGAGCCGTGAGAGTTAAAACACTAAGACAAAAAAATAGGTTTTTAAAGCACCCTAGATTTCTAAATTTTTGTCCCTCCTCCTTGCGATTTACGAGTCGCAAACTCTTGAAAAACTAAGGGGAAAATGAGCTTTTAAAGTATATGGAACTTCCTTGGGTTTCTATCCTAATAAATTTAGTTTGAATCAAAACCTAGAAAACTGATGGGATTAGAAAACATCAACACCATAGAAATTATAAGACAAACCAAACACTAAGCAGCTTACCTTAGGTAGGGCGTACTAGAGGTGCTAATACCTTCCCTTTACGCAACCAGTCCCTTGCCTTAGAATCTCTGAAAGACCAGTTAGGTTTCCTAGTGACCATAATACTAGATGACGACTCCTTTACACAAAAAGACCCCGAAACCAACCGATGGTCGCCGCGATGCCGCGCTCTGCTCGTGAGGGTGCGACACTGTAGATGACCGATGTTTGTTCTTGGTCTATTGTCTAATGATTGTTACCAACTGATCAAGAGAAGATATGAAGAAGCTTCTGGCACAGCAAGTACAATTTTCTACTCCCATTTCATATATATAAAGCAATTAGCAAGCCATTAGCAATAGCATTAGTCTTTAATCACGCAAAACTAGCAGGAAGTGCTTAAATGTTTTTATATATATTAATTTATTTTTTCACAATGGCAGATATTGGAAACAAAACAAATGAAAATTGGAAATATTCCATTTGAAGGCGAGACAGTAACCACTAGCAACAAAACAACAGGAAAGAGTTATAAACATGCACTAGCTAATTAATAACATGCATGGGACCTCCCATGACCGCATGCAAGCCTAAGATTGAACAAGGGAGCATCTGTCTCCTGGGATTTCCTACTTGTCATAAATGATGATGAAATATGAGCGGTGTTGTATTTGTTGATATTTGAAAATTAAGTGTTGACAATAAGATTAATACCTCATCCTGATAACGTTCTCTCTCAGTAACATGTAATTAGCTAGCTAACCAACCCTCTTAAATAAAACTTTGAATATAGAAATTCCAAACAAAAATATTCTCAAACTCTCTCTTTTTATTGATTGGCCAAAAGGTCATCTAACATGTTTTACAAGAAAATCAATCATACTAGTTAGCCAACTTGTTCAATCAAGGGCTACGTACCCTCTTCAAGCGAATCAATTAGGATCTTCCTCAAGCCAGCGACTTCTTTCTCATGATAAGCTACTTTATTAAGGGAGCTGTGGGATCCAGTGAATGATCAAGCTGTATAAATATCTTTTTTACTCACCCATCAAAGGCAGGTCACATAAATATCTCTTCTCTACCTCTTGACAATACAATTACTTTGATTCTCTGTATTTTTCTTATTCATCCTCCTCCTCCATTACACTATCTTACGTATAGGAGGGTCTCCTAAAACTATAGAGAAGACTTGTTTTGCAAGTGACTCTAGGTCCATTCGTTCCGGTTTTTCAAATCTGTTCATCGGTCTATTATCAACTGTGAAATGCCTAATTATCTTTGAAGTTTCAACAACTTCATCAAATACTAAAATTAACCTGCAAAAGTATCCAAGGCATCTCTTAAAACAATCACTACAGTACTTAAAATAAACAAAATTCTTAAAAAAAGTGTAATGAGCTTTTTTATATATAATAACATACTTAAAATGTGATAAAAGTGTATGTGTGTTTATAAAGATAACTATTATGATGAAAAATAACTCCTATAAAAAAGCTTAGACCTCCTGATCATAAGCTTCTAGACGAAACTATGGATGATGTTATTCAAAATTCTGGGGATATGTTTCCAGAATAACATGAATATATATGCTAATCATTCCTTTAAAGATAGATTGATTGGTTCCTTCGCTTAATTAACCCTTTTGTTTTATGATAACATGGGTATTAATTCGGGGTATCTCTATCTCCATAGAGTTTTAGCATGAGAATCGTCCATGGCAAAAGGCATTGGTCATCATGTTCCTTAGAAAATCGACAGGGAATGAATACTTGTGTGAGAAAGTCACACAATTACAAGTGAGATTGATATTATAGATTTGGTATCATATTATCTCGTGAAGTTCAATATTAATGAGGATAGAGAAAAGGCGATGACGAGGGGTCCTTGGGCTATTCAGGGACATTATCTTATTGTTAGAATATAGTTTCATGATTTTACGCCTTCGAAGTTAAAACTTGGCAAAACTCTTGTCAAGGTTTGTATATTTAAGCTTCCATTGTCGTGAAATTCTCCATGCTATTACCTCCAGTATAGGTAAACTTGTGAAGATTGACAAGAACACTGGCCATTGCAACTAGTTGAAAATTTGTACAATTGTGTGAAAGTAGACTTGAGCAATCCTTTGTTAGGGGAAGTCCGTGTTATTGGTAAAAGGGTTAAATGTTGAATATCAATGCATTCATACTATATGCTTTCATTGCAATTGATACAGATTGATGGTGCTTGTCTCTTTTACATAAAAACTCTAGGCATTTGGACCTAGGCTTAAATGACTAGACTCGACCTAAATTTTCTCTCCTCTTCCTATATTTTCCCCTCTCCTTCTCACCACATAGGTTGTACAAACCAAACTCAGGCACGCACCTAGATATATATTTGAGTTTCGAGAAGCAAAACGTGGCGTCGCACACCATCCACGCATACAAAGTTTTCTAAGCTTTATTCATAAATTATTTGCAAGTTTGTTCCTTTATGCAGGGTTGACTCCACTTCTAACCAATGGCACGGTGCAAACACCATCACATTTTTTGCACCATATTCTATATAAAGCATGTGCCTCCTTTCTGGTTATTATAACATTAGCAATTATTATAACACTAGTAATTAGTCATCAAATTCTTCACCGATAACAAGCACTTTACACATCAATATTTCCACCAATCAATTATCTCATAACATTTCATGTTTCAAGGTGAGATGACGTGATTGAGGTCTATAAATATTTTAGATCACTAGATAAACATAAAATGTTCTATGATTTCAACATTACAAATACATTACATATTTTTCTCTACATATATATTTTCTCATTTATCTCTTATATTATTTCTTTTTTTACATTTATTAATTTAAGCATTGAAGAGTCTCTTGTTCAACGAGAGATTTGTTCTTTTTTTTAGGAATAAACAAGCCTATACATCTTGGCTCAAGATCGCAACCCATGAAAAACCTAATTTTTATGTGAGGTTTTCTCACAACTTCATTAATGTTTTTTATGGGATCCTAAATATATATAAAAAACCATTTCATTCTCATTTCACACCTTTCTTCAAAAATTCTTTTCATGGATGACGATATTCTAGGACAAAAAAAGGTAACTAATCTCCCTATTGTATGAACTTTAGCTCTTTTAGGTCTCTAACAACCCTCCTATCAAGTGTAGATGCTCAATGATGATGTCATAACTATGCAAATAAATCTTTACAGTCTTTCTTATACATAAAAATAAGCTCTTATGCACTCACCACTAAATACAGAAATACGACTCTTCTTCATTAAAGAGAAAAGCATAATGACATACAAGAAAATAAGCATAAAGATACTTGCACTCTTATACTGAGAAGGAGTTACTCCCATCATTCTCACGAGGCGCTCTAAACAAGGATCTATCTATCACTAGTATATTATCCCTTGCTCAATGATGATGTCATAACTATGCAAATAAATCTTTATAGTCTTTCTTATACATAAAAATAAGCTCTTATGCACTCACCACTAAATACAGAAATACGACTCTTCTTCATTAAAGAGAAAAGCATAATGACATACAAGAAAGTAAGCATAAAGATACTTGAACTCCTATACTGAAAAGGAGCTACTCCCATCATTCTCACGAGGCGCTCTAAACAAGGATCTATCTATCACTAGTATATTATCCCTAATAGAACTCTCCTTAGTGTAAAACATGCAATGAAAAAATATATAAGGGTAGAATAAGCAATAAAGTGACACCTTTATTTCCATATAGTAGAGTATTTCCAATGCCATCGGTCTTCCACCAACACACCTAAAAGGGGCACTAAAGGGTATAATTGTGATTGCTTGTGAAAATAGACCAATTTCAGAGAAGCATGGATGCTTGCTGATTTTTTTTTGAAATTTTAAAAAAGATAGGTCACCCGTAAGAATAGACTAATTTTTTTGAAGGGTAGGTCATCAATGATAATGAGACCATTTTTTTAAAAAAATGTAAAGTCTTTAGATGGGTAGATCATCCAACAAGTCGAATATACGCTTTTTATTTACAAGATCACTATACAAAATCGTGATGAGATTTTTGTTTCATAAGCATTATAAAGAGGAAACATTTGTTGTTACTCATTTTACCCCATAAAAAAATCAAGAAAAGAAAAGGAAAAATAGAAAAAAATCTAAAAAATCCAAAAAATACAAGAGAATATACACGAAGAAAGCCTAGAAAATAGCCTAAGTTTTTTATGAAGGACCAAAATGACAAATGGAAAATTCAAAGGACTAGAATGTACAAGAATTGCAAATTTGCGACCTAATCTGAATGACAAAAGACCCCATTAGTGAGAATATTTTATTTAGAGTAAAGAAATACAAATTTAGATGAGTAAAGACTCAATTATGAGGATTTTATAAGGCTTAGTTAATTTTATCGAGAACTTAATTATAAGAAAAATCAGTTTTTTAGAGTCAATTTGGATGTTAATCAGAAAACATTAAAGTTTGAGAACTAAAATTGAACTTTGAAAAGTTTAGTTAGTTAAATCAGGAGTTTAATTGTGAAAAAAATTAAAGTTTGATAGCAAATTTAAAAAAAATAAAATAAAACTATGTTGATGTAAAAAAAATATTTTTTTATCATTAAATGAAAAAACATAAATTTCAAGGGACTTTATAATTTTAATAGCCAAACATAAGATGCATAAGTTTTTTTATATAATAATAATAAGAAGAAGAAGTTTTTGTAAAATAAGAGAAAACTTATCCTCAATTTAAAATAACACAATTATTAATGTAGAATAACACATATACAATTAACTTTAAATGCTAGCATGATAAATTGTCGTTGGTTATTATCATTAGCAAATAAGAGAAAACTATGTCGGCATTTTTTTTAATATTAATTAGTTGAAAACCAGTGATGTGGTTGAATTGAAGGAGCTCCCAAGTTTATCTACTTGAGTTGCAGCATTTTCTTGAGCGTTGGAGGAGGGAGGATTTGGATATGGGACCTCCTCTGACT
>Ga0325402_1002083_pt1 | contig 17267 bp, 11 predicted proteins | sample PopdelMetagenome_22_FD_207212 | JGI IMG/M metagenome (GOLD analysis project Ga0325402, IMG submission 207212) | Populus deltoides microbial communities from Bellville, Georgia, United States - Xylem-PdKOR-R3 | ecosystem: Host-associated > Plants > Phyllosphere > Stem > Wood/Secondary xylem... | reverse complement strand
ATATTACATTGGTAAAAAATGCTTGTATATAAAAGGAAAAAATTGTATTGTTTATTTTTTTTTCATTTGAAAAACAATAAAAAACTTGTATGGGAAAACTATGAAAAACCTCTAAAATATTTGTTTTCAATTCGTTATAAATTTAATAATTTTTAATTTTTTGGATGGAATAATATGATTTTTGAACATTAAATTTCAGTTTTGTTTTTTACTTTATTTTTTTTACAAAAACTTGAAGTATTATCTGTAACTCTTAGAGAACTAAAATCTCTTATAATATTTTAATATTTATATAAAAAGTAAAGAAAGTTAATATATTTATTTAATCATGTGATAAAAAATTTGTGTCGTGAATAATCTTATATACCTAGATTTGAAATTTGTGGTTGATTTAATTTTAGTTTTTTTTAATTATTCTGATATGATTATATTAAAAATAAAATTTAAAAAATAATAAAATATTTTATAAAATAAAATTTAAAACATGCTATCTCATAACCAAGTATTTAAACCCGTTCTCCTTCTAGGCTTCTACAAGTCCCGTCAAGCAACCCCACCACACGTGTCACAGTGCATTTACTCCACTTGTCAACATAAAATACTTCACAACACCACCTGTACACCCCGGCGGCGACCTTTACCTGTTTCCCCTGTATCTTACCGCATAGAAACGAGACCATTCTAAAAGAAGAGTCGGAGGGTCATAATTCAGTAACCAACCGCTTTATATTTAAATTTCTTTCTTCTGCGCACAAATCTGATTTTTGTTGCTTCTTCAAGGCAAATTTTTTTTATAGGCGGTCGCTTTCTCTCTCCAAAATTTATCGCATTTGATTACAAATCCTTACTGCCTACGAAATTGATAATCGTCCTTTTATCGACATTCTCTGCAACCGTTTTGGTAACAAAATCTCCGGTTTTCTCTGGTTAAAAATAACCGTCATGAATAACAATAGCCTTCTTCTCACTTCCACCACCATCCGCGGCCGCCAAGTCACCATTTCTCCCATAATCGCCGGGGTGTTCGTTGTTTTGTGTTGAGAAGTTTCCCCATGCACCCACTTTGCTGCATCTCCACCGTGTCCAATCACTCACCGGCGAATCTATCCATGGCAGTCACCGTCAGATCCAACCCGGATCCCGGATCAACCACCGTTCAACCACAAAACCAAAACCAAAACCACAACAACACTAGTCATTTCTCAAATCACCACCACCATAATCACAGCACCGCCAGCTACTGCAGCAGCAATAACGGAACGGATTGTAACAAAAATAATAGGATGAGTCACCCGAGAGTTTCGTCTGCAAGGGAGCAACCACTTATACAGGTGGATGTGAAGATAAATGATATAGTAGGGAATGGAATTTCGGGGATTTTATATAAGTGGGTGAATTATGGGAAAGGCTGGCGGCCGAGATGGTTTGTTTTGCAAGATGGAGTGTTGTCGTATTATAAAATTCACGGACCTGACAAGATTCTTGTTAATCAAGAGACTGAGAAAGGATCCAAAATTATCGGTGAAGAATCCATGAGAAGGATTTCTAGGCCTAAGAATGGGAATTCGCAGAATAGGCGTAAGCCTGTTGGTGAAATTCACCTTAAGGTTTTTCATTGGTTATCCATTCAACTTTCAATATATGACTTTTTTCTTAATCATCATCATCATCATTTGCCTTTTGGATTTGAATTGTCAATTATCCTTACTGGGAAAATCTTACTTTCAATGAAAATTGAGTGGAATTTTGGGTGTTTAGTATTAGATTACTGGATTTTACTTTCAATAGAAATTGCGACTATGATTGTCTTTTTTTTATGGTTTTTTTCCTTTAAGGAATCATTTTTGATTGGTGTTGTTAGGTATCTTCGATCCGGGAGAGCAGATCAGATGACAAGAGGTTCTCAATATTTACCGGCACAAAGAGGCTGCACCTGAGAGCAGAGACACGTGAGGATCGCTTGGCATGGATGGAAGCATTGCAGGCTGTGAAGGATATGTTCCCTCGTATGTCTAACAGTGAACTAATGGGTCCTTTGGACAGTGTGGTAGTCTCAACTGAGAAGCTCAGGCAGCGGCTTCAAGAAGAGGGAGTGAGTGAGGAGTTGATACTGGACAGTGAGCAGATCATGAGGAGTGAGTTTGCCGCGCTGCATAACCAGATAGTGCTGCTCAAGCAGAAGCAATGGCTTCTCATTGACACACTTCGCCACTTAGAGGTACATGTATTGAAAAGTGGAAAAAGAAAATGGCATTCAAATTCGTAATTCAACTTCTGCTTTTACAGTTTCTTCTACCATGCAGAGTTGTGCAAATTCCATTTGATTTCTCTAGATTATAGAAGTAAATTATCCATAGTAGGTGGGGGTGTTTTTGTGATTTCTTTTGCGTCTGTGTTGGTATGTAGAGATTTACTTTGTTGATTCTTTTACATGATTATTCTGTATAGAAGTTCATTTGTAGAGGTTTTATTTCTCAACCTTTGTGCATTGTTTCAAGCAATAATCAATTATTTTTTATTCCTTCTGGAAAAAAGATTTGATTAGGATTTCATGTGAAAATGCTAGATTGGAAATTACATACACAATTCTTGTTTTTATAGTTCAGGTTTTCCATTATAATCTACCAGTTAGTATAGAAGTCTCCTTATCATGTGTCTTTTTTATCACAGCCCGTGAACTTACCATAATGGTTAAAATGAAACGAGGCACACCATTAATTACTTAGTAGCAGAGTCCTTTCCAGAGAACATATTTTACTGAGTACAAAGTCATGTATGCTAACCATTTATATTGAGTTTGATTTGTTTTTAACATGATTTATACATCCAGTGTATTGTCTTTTTGAATGTGCATTTTATAGTTCAAATTGTTTTTTAGTTTTTATTGTATATATGTAATTTGGGTCTCTTAATGATCGCAAACTTTTATAGATGCCCATAGTTACATTTTAAAATAAATTTTATATTTTTAAGTTAATTTCTATTTGTTTTTCACAAATGTAACGAGGTACCTTTGCCAATATGTTCTTTTAGAGACCACCATCGTATTTTTACCTGACTGTAATTAATGTCTCAAAAAAAAAAAAAAAATACTAGTATATTAGATTTTCAGTTTAGCAGCAGAAGTTTTTAGGAAGTTATTTCAATATGGTTGCTTTGACAACATTAAAAATGGTAAAAGAAACAGTGATGTTTGGGGATCAGGTGATTGTCTCAGGGCAGATTGTGTTTGTAATGGTGTCATTTTTACTGGTTGTTTTGGAAGTCCGAGAAGCAAATACATGTGATGAGAATGTCTTCACCTAGTGCTATGGTATTTGACCCGAGTCAGTTTGTCCAGTCTAGAGATTTTTCTTTCCACTGAGCTGAGTTTTTAAGCAATTTATTTAGTTCTGACAATATACATGCACAACATAGGCTGAGGACTTGTTTATCCATGCAGTCTGTGCATAGGGTATGCATTTTGTATTGCTACACAGATACATGCCAATCATTACTTAACTTTTTCTTCAGGAAAATATTATTGAAGTTTTGGGTTTGGCAGTGGGGTCTGCAGGAGTGGCTCCTGCAAATTAACTATTGTCATCATCGCTAAGCCTATAGAAAAATTATCCTTAAGTTCACTTCCTCAATGAGCTGTCCAACTTTTATGCTACCTTTTTTTTTCGAAACTCGGCATTGTATGACAGATGCTATTGAAGCTGGTGAGTGTTGCAAGCAAACAGATCTTGGTTTTCCTATGGTGGAACTTGTAGTCCCACCAGCAAACTTCACTCACAATGACTGCTAGGAAGATTTTTACGACTTCAAAATCTATATTTAAGGTTACATTTTTGAAGGATTGCTTTCATTTTCCACTCAGTGAGGATCGTAGTGCAACTTTCCAGTATTTCTGAAGTCATATAATTGGATTTGCGATGTTTCTTGCTAAATTATATATCTGCAGTGATGGAATTTTTAATTTTTTGCAAGTCTAACCTTGCGTATTTTGAAAAGGCATTTTATTGCATTAGATTCTGTCAGGCCTTGTTGTGTTCTATTAGAGATTTCCTTGAATTTGAACAACTTAAATGCTACATCCCCCTTTGGAAAAGCAAGTCTGCTTCATCTTTTTGTATCTTTTCTAAATAATTTTACTGGTTACAAAAAAGAGCAGATTTTCATGTTAAGGACTGCTCTGATTATAGGAGAAAAATAAAAATAAAAGCTGGATCACACATTCTGTTATTTACTGGGAGGTATGGGGCAGATAATTTCTCAACTTATTGCAGTAGGAAGGAGAGATCAAAGTTCTATATTTGTTGTTTTCTCTCCCATCATGAGATTATCATCCTAAATCCCACATTTTCTCTGTTGTTTACTGGGAGGTATGGGGTAGAGAATTGCTCAACCTATTGCGGTAGGAAGGAGAGATCAAATTTCAATATTTGTTGTTTTCTCTCCCATCATGAGATTATCATCCTAAATGTAAGACTGCAAAGTGCTTAGAACTTGATTTGAGGGTTTTTTTAACATTTTATGCATCTGACAGATTTGATGTTATATCTGAAGCTAAGGACTGATTGCTTAATATGGGCAATATCATCGTATCCCTTTTTTTTTAATATCATACCACTGTTTCCATAAGGATCCATGCTTACTATGTAAACAGCTGTGAGGTGCATACACCTCTCTGATGCTTGAATTGCTGATTTGCTTTCTGTTCCCTTGCATGCAATATGAATATTTGTTTCTATTTGATGAATTGGATGATGATTTTAAATTATAGTGTTCTATTACACAATGATTTTTTTTCAGTTAATGATTATGCAAGTTTTTAATGAGTATGTCTGATTCTGTTACACAGTTATCCACCTTATACATTTCCATGTTTAACCAGGGAACTGCTTTTGTATTGTGTTATGTAGACAGAAAAGGTTGACTTGGAGAATACAGTAGTTGATGAGAGCCGAAGGCAATTGAACGATCAAGGCACAACATCTTCTTCTATTCTGAGGCAATACAAGTTTAGTGGTAAGTTCTGCAATAAAAAAAATTAACAGAAAGAGTTGATTTTGTAAGCCACTATGATTTATACCAAGCGCCCATGCCTGATTGGTTTTTAGAATCAGCCATTAAGTTCCAGTTGTTGTCCAGTATATTCTTTTATTACCACATAAATGAGCTCAGCATTTCTTGATTGCCTGAATATGAACGAGGTTGTCATGAGAATATCATGCCTTAGTACTAAAGATCTGAAGACTGGTTTGGTATCTGTTTCTCATCAAGCTACTCTATGGCATGTATCTGACTGAAAAGTAATATTTGCTTAACAATAAAACCTGTAAGACACAACAGCCTCTGTCAGAAGGTCATGATATTATGACTTGGAATCTGGGATTATTTCTACCTCCTAAACTGAACAACAGAAGCTGTAATTGGTAGCATTTAGCATCTAGCCTCCTGGTCTGGCTGTCATGCTCTTCTTATGAACATAATGATTGCTTGTATCATGGTATTATGCCAAGTCAACTTGTAACAATGGGTTCTCTTTTTTCATTTTTGTGCAACACATTATAAATGCTGGTACTGTATGAAATCTGAATGCGGAAATGCTTGTTTTTTCCTTTCATTTTCCTCTTTCATCATTATGGTGGTTCAATTCTAGTGTTAATCATGTTTGAAATTGGTTTGTGTCTTTTTTTTTAATTTATCATCTTCCCTAGCCCTGTGGATGCTTTGGAATTTTATTCTCATTTTTCTCTTTTTTCAGAAGCAAGTGTCAGTGAATCCGATGATGATAATAATGAAAGAGTTGATGGTGCAGAAGAAGAAACAGATGATGATGAGAATGCGTTCTTTGATACTCGTGATTTTCTATCATCAGGTTCTTTCAAAAGTAATGAGTCTGATTTTCGGCCATCATCATTCTCTTCAGATGATGAAGGGTTTTTTGCTCTTGAATCAGAAGATGGCATTGATCCTTTGATTAGGTCTGTTGGATCAAACCATCCTTACATTAAGCGTCGTAAGAAGTTACCTGATCCAATTGAAAAAGAAAAAGGCGTGAGTCTATGGTCGATGATTAAGGATAACATTGGGAAGGACCTAACCAAAGTTTGTCTTCCTGTTTACTTCAATGAGCCTCTCTCTTCACTACAAAAATGCTTTGAAGATTTGGAATATTCATATCTTCTTGATCGGGCATATGAATGGGGAAAACAGGTAAGTTTAAGTATTGGAGTTCTGTGCTATTCTTTTTTCTCCACAAAAAGGTAGGCAGTCTTATTCTTGGTTATGCATGTCACTTTAACAAAGCTGTGGGACTTGACACCTTGTTTTTTCTATCACTTTGATGCAAATCTATCTTTTGCTTATTTTAAGTTGCTGCTGTTTCTTCTGCAAATTTAGGTTACATTTCTCAGATGATTTGCTGTTTCCTCCGGCAATTAATTTTTCAGTTACCTGACACAAGGAAAATTCAAGTAATGTAGTTTGAATTCTGAGAGGATTATTGGATCATGTGCATTTTGGCATATGATAGAATATCCTTTCATCTAATTTTTAGATATAAATCGCATGACTCATTAAGATTTACAGTAGTTGGTACTTTTTTTACCTACTTTCCATCTCACAAACCCATTGATTTTGCATAAAACTCTGATTCAGCATCTTAGAGTGGATATAATTTTCCTGGAAAATAGGTTAAACCCAGGGGCAGCGGTTAAGCTTCTTTGAGGGGGCCGTGCCCCCCCAAAAAAATTGAAAACATCAATATAGTCCCTTGATTTTATGCATGTTTTCATGTTAATCCCGTAGACATTATTAATAGGTCCTCAAAATTTTTTCAGAACATCTCCAAGTACTTATAAAATCTCATGATAACTCTAATTTGGCTCCCCAACTATTTACTTCACCCTCCGCCGCTGGTTGAACCATGGAGATTCAGGGTGTGTTTGAGATTGTGGTAGCAGTTACGGTTCAAAGTGTTTATTCGCTTAGAAATGCATCAAAATAATATTTTCTTTATTTTTAAAAAATTATTTTTGATATCACCATATCAAAACGATATAAAAAAATTAAAAAAAAAATTAGCAAAATTGTTTTTTTCAAAATTTGAGGGAATGCGGTTTGCATCGCATTCCCAAACATACTATGATCAATCCTGGATTGGGGCAATCTGATTTTGTCAGCTTAAGAGTTTGCCTTTCAAATTTACAATTGGCTCTTCAATGGAGCAGGGTCAAGAAGATTCTCATGCTTGTTTTTTTTAGTTTATGGTGAGACTATGCACGTTGCTTGATGTCTTTTTGTAGGATAGGTTACAAACCATCATTTCATTACACGTATGAACTTCCCTTTGACCTGTACATCCAAGAATGCATCCTGTGGAGTGCTTCTCTTAGATGTTAGATATTCAATGCCCCCACCCCCAACAAAAAAAAGGTTGGCACAGATGGGCCTCCTGATTTGTTTTTCTCACTGTGAACCCGCTGCATTCAGTTTCATGTTCACACTTGGTCTCCAATTGTTGTCTCATGTTTTTTATGAGATAATCCTGTGCGGCTCTTACCTCTTTGATCCATTGTGTGCTAGTGTTCACACTTATTCCATAGTAGCCTCCAATGGTTGCATCTTATGAGATAAACCTCTTCAGCATTTACCTTTTTAACCCATGGTCATTGAATTTCTTTGTCTTCAGGGTAATAGTCTTATGAGGATTCTTAACGTGGCTGCTTTTGCTGTTTCTGGATATGCTTCAACTGAAGGAAGAATTTGCAAACCATTTAATCCATTATTAGGGGAAACATATGAGGCCGACTATCCGGATAAGGGCCTCCGGTTTTTCTCAGAGAAGGTTTGTTATCAACTTCTGAAGGTTCAAAATTAACTGCTTGACATGATCTATATTCTCTTCTAATCTTTGTGCATATATACATGATAATAGCATGAGCACAACAAATCCTAAATTTTTGATTCAAAGATGGTCTCATAAAAAAAACAAGAAGAAGAAGAAGAAGAAAAGGTTAACCTGCTATTTGGTGCATGTTGAGCAAGTTACTGTATAATGACTTCATATCGCAGCACCAATAAGACTATAAGGATTATTACCAAGGGGAAGGTGGGGTTCCGGGGGTTCATATCTCCCTAATGGGGAACACTTTGAACTTAATAGGATGATACCATGTCCAGAGTGCAGGGGGTGCTGGTTTTATTATTTTTGTGCAATGGAGAAAATGTTGGGCAATGATGAGGAACCTTATTAGAGCAAAGAAACAAAATAAATATGTAGACTTCATGATGGTTAATTAACCATGAGGACTGTATCATAATATAATCGGGGGAGTTTCAAAGGAAAATGGTAGGTGTTGTCTTAACTTTTGATGGAAAAAATGAGCACAGATCTGTTATGATGCAAGAGCCAGAACTAGATCTTGTGGTTTTCCACTCTATCTTCTCACTCTCCCCTAGAAGATTCTTATTTATCACCGCTTTCACACAAGTGGGAATATTTTATTATTTTGGCTGTGATTCTTTTCCGTCTTTCATTGTCAAGTATCCAGTAGCTTATTGTTATGTAACTTTTATGTCAGGTCAGTCATCACCCCATGATTGTTGCATGCCATTGTGAGGGTACAGGATGGAAATTTTGGGGCGATAGCAATCTCAAAAGCAAATTTTGGGGTCGCTCGATTCAGCTTGATCCTGTTGGAGTTTTGACTTTGGAATTTGATGATGGAGAAGTCTTTCAGTGGAGTAAGGTATAAGTCAAGACTTTGTTTTCCCTGTTATGTTCCTGTTTGAAAATAGTCATTTTATTTCAGGTTACAACATCAATATACAATCTTATACTTGGAAAACTGTACTGTGATCACTATGGTACAATGCGCATAGAAGGAAATCGTGAGTATTCATGCAAGCTGAAATTTAAGGAGCAGTCTATTATAGACCGAAATCCTCACCAGGTACGTGCTCTCTTATCTTTCTCAAATGATTGTTCCAGATCTTCTGTTATGTATATGTATATGACTTTGCCACAATTTTTCCTAGTTGGCTCCATAAACATGAAGCAAAATAATCTGCTTGATGCTATTGGGAAATTGAACTTGTAGCTTCACATACTTTGCTTTATGACTTTCTTTTGCTTTATAACATGGAATATCATCAGTAACAAACTTGATTTTCAGGTACAAGGAATGGTTCAAGATAGGCATGGTAGAACAGTGGCAACTCTTTTTGGAAAATGGGATGAGAGCATGTATTACATGAATGATGATTTCTCTGGGAAGGGAAAGGGGTTTGAGTCTATGAAAGAAGCCCATATGCTGTGGAGGCGAAGTAAACCCCCCAGATTTCCCACCAGATACAATTTAACACGCTTTGCCATGACATTGAATGAGCTCACCCATGGACTTAAGGTAGTTTTTATGTTAATAGCAATTCTGTGCTTGGTTTTCTTGTTCGTTTGGCAACACAACAGTGGGAAAAATCTAGCTTCCAGTGCTCTTGAACATACATGCTCATTAAATCATGATTCAACCCCTCATTATTAACTTTTCCAATTCATTGGTTTTGATTCCTGATCTCATCTTATGTGCAGGAAAAGCTGCCTCCTACAGATTCAAGGCTTAGACCTGACCAAAGATACTTGGAAAATGGTGAATTTGATATGGCAAATTCAGAGAAACTGCGACTAGAGCATCGTCAACGCCAGGTAACTTGCATGCTGTTTTTTTCAATTCCAGGATTCTGTCTAAGAACTCGGATGATTAGGCATTATTCCTAAGGTTGGACTGTTTGACTTCTAGACAGTTCTAGGCTTTGATATTACAGGGATTGGTTTTGATTTTTTTTCCCTTCCAGGGAATTTTTCTTCTCTGAGAGGGTTTTCCAAATACAGGGGGGTCTTTCTACATTTATCTGTTGATGTGGTTTGTCAGCTTTTTCTTGATGTGGTTTTGATGGTAATTTGATGAAATACTGTTTTATATGGATTCCAGGCCCGAAATATGCAGGAGAGGGGCTGGAAACCACGGTGGTTTGCAAAGGATAAAGGAAGTGATACATACCGTTATGTTGGCGGGTATTGGGAAGCCAGAGGCTGGGGAAATTGGGATTCATGCCCTGATATATTTGGCCAGATTCCTACCGATCAGCTCTTTGATTAAATCACTATTGCCTCTTCTCGATTCATTTTTTTTGGTGTAGCTAGTGAACGAATGCTGGTGTGAGCAGTCCAGCTGCCCCCAAGATTTCCATTGGAAATAAAAATTAAAACCAGTCAATAAAAGGATTTTTTTTTGTCACTTCCCCCGTCCATCATACACTAATCGAAATCCTGCCACTGGTGGTCCGGGCGGAACCTGGCCCCCAAAAAATGGGAATGCATGTCTGTGCTATACATTTAGTTCCCTGTATTTTATGATCGCATTTCACTTATTTGGTCTACACACGCGTCTAATAGAGTTGTGCCACCAGCTAAATTTCTCACTATTAGCTTCTTAATGAAGCTGTACTCCTCTCGTTTCTGTATAATAAATCCATGGCACAGAATTCTCCTCCTAATGTCCACTCATGTGTTGATTTTAGGGTGGTTGCTGGAAACTTGACGTTTTTTTCCGTTGAAAGGTTTGAGATATTCAATTGCTTTAAATAACAGGGTGATAGATAGAGTCCAACAGGTTTAATGTGTTTGTTTTTGGGGTTTAATCATGCTTTTAAAAACTTTGAATGTTTTTGTTTTAAATTAATTTTTTTAGATATTTTTAGATTATTTTGATATAATATAATAAAAAATAACATCTAGCATATTTGTATTTGCATTTGGTTATTCTACCGAACTAATAGTTATTCAAGGTGTTTGAAAGTGTGGTAATAGTTGGTTTTTAAAGTATTTTTTATTTTAAAATATATTAAAATAATATTTTTTTATTTTTTAAAAATTATTTTTGACATCAGCACTTTAAAATATAAAAAAATATATTAATTTAAAATAAAAAAATTTAACGTCTAACACTTTGATATCTTGCATGGATCTCATCTGGCATCTAACCCAACCAGGAGGATAAAACCTGAAATCTCTTCCTCTTTTCTCCAGGAAAAGGTGCCTCCTACAGATTCAAAGCTTATAAGATGACGCAACTAGAGTTGTGTTCCGATGCTATAAAACAGCAGCCACAAACCGAAGTTCTCTGCTCCGCTTTCCTTGCGTGATAGATTGATTAGATGGGTGGATAAGTGACCCAACATCTCCCATATTCCTGCTGCATGATCGAACCGTCCAATCAATCTTGATCGTTCAATCTCTCGTTTTAGACAGGACTCGTCTTCTGAACCTATCCAATCCAACCAATCAGCCGGCCTAACAGCAAAAAAGACGACATTTTAGGGGGTTTAAGCCTGCCTAACATCAGAATATCAGATTCTTGTTATTTTGGATTGTCGGCGATGGCTCTTTCTAAAATCGGATATTTTGGGCTACTGGAACAAAAAAAAAAAAATTAAATTAAATCTTTCTTAAATAACATAAATAGTGTTTTTCGTGATTTCAAAACATAATATATAAAAATTTGTAAAATAAAAAAAATGTCATATTTACAAAACAAAACTTCCTAGTATATCATATTTACAAAACATAACTTTCTCAAGTGTTGCCACCTCTATATTATTAAAGGAAATTACTTACTGTGTTTGTCTTGGTGTATTTCCAATAAGAGATGACATTTGAGCTTCGTTAAAACATGAAAGTGATTTTTTATATGTATACTAATTATATTATAATTTTTGTACCGTTTTCACTTATTAAAATTTTATTTGAATTTAAGATGAATCGTAGAATAACTCTAATTCTTTGGTTAATGATACATGTTGAATGATTATTTGGTTTATTAATTTTATAATTATTTGGTTCACGAAACCTGTAAATCCAATAACTCAACAATATTCAAATTAAAACTAAACTCAACAAATAATCATGCTATCTTCCATGTGACAACCTGTAAGATTTTGATTTTCAATTTTAGTACTTTAAATATTCTAGTATTCCAAATTATATCAGAAAAACCTCGATCTCAACTTAACCAACCCAAAAAAATTATAAAAAAACTTACAAATATACTAAAAAACTAAAATTAACCACAAGCTCATAATTAGCAAGACAACAAATTATAAAACTCATAAATTAACAAAAGAACATTACAAAACACATATAAAGTATATAAGCAAGTCTATCTATTTACGCCTACATTGTTTACTGGATGAGTCAAGTTTATCAATACCATGACTGTCTCCTATCTAAGTGAGCTTGTCCCCAACCATGATATCATCAAGAACTTATGTCTCTCTAAAGTTCTTATATGCATTGCAGCAAACGATGAACCACCGAGATGCATAGATGTATCATTTCTTTTCTTTATCAAGAATACGAAGCATAGAGGTGGCCTCTTGATCCTCCCGTTAACAAGCTAACCTAATATTCATGAAATATGTCGCGGGGTAACATCGAATAACGTCGTTAGCCTAGTATTATGGTTACTAAGAAAGGAAAAGGTTTTGGGTTTAATTATAAAATTATAATTAAGGTTCAGGAGTCGCTACCTAGTATTATGGTTACTAAGAAACTTATGGTTTGTGAGAGTTCGGATAAGGGACTGGTTGTGCAAAGAGAAGACACATCACTCTAGTACAATGCACCTTACCTGAGGTAAGCTGCATTGTTACTTGATTGTTTTTCTAAATCAAGTTTCTATTCGTTGGTCTTTTTCTAAGGTCTAAGGCACATCTCCATTCAGATAGAGTCTCTACCTTATTGGGTTAAATTTTAATCGCTTTAAAGTCTAAATTTTAGCATTGCATTTATTTATTTTTATTTTTTATTTTTTTATATCTTTAATATCTATAGGTATATTCTACCATGTAGTTTTACACCTTCAAGTATTAAAGTCTACAGCTAAACCCTAACACTTTAAATATAAAGTGAACAAAATGATTGGTAAAGAGTTTTTGATATTTTGACCAAACTTTAATGGATAACCATAAACTGGTTACAATATCTATTTTGTTTAAAGAAAAGCATGATGAAAATATTATGATTTTTGTCTTTTAGAGAATATACTTGGAAAACTTTTAGGATTTAGTCATATGCACAAAAACAAAACATTTTGGTTTTTCAAAATGAATATTTTTTTAATTCGAAGCAAACTGAATATTGTTTATACAGGATCTGTATTTTACAATGTAATTCTACAGCCCGATATTATAAAAAATTATTGAAAAAACATGTGAGAGACCCACTTTAAAATACCCTTAGAAAAATTTGAATTTTTTAAAAAAATATTATTGTATCATTATATTATATTATTAAATCATTATTTAATATATTAGGTTGGGCCGACTGGCACCCAACAAGCTTCTCACTCTTTTTTTTTGCTGAGTTGGACCCGAACCATCTAGGCTATGCCAGAACAGTCCAGCCTAGGGCCTCCATGGTTGTTGGCCTAGTCCAGCAACCATGATAATTAATTTCATTCCCTGCATGTAAGAGCTTGCACCATGACGAGGGAAGGAGAAAAAAGAAAAGGAGATAAAAGAGAATTACCTAGTATGGAAGGAGAGGCTGGTTAGTCTTGTTGTTGACTAGTGGTGGAGTTGTTGGTGGAGGCGTCAACAATTGGTGTTGGCGTTGGCTGCTGGGAGAAAGCTTGTGGTAGAGGGAAAAAAGTTCAAGACGGTTGCCCTTGTCATAGGTGAAAGGATGGGTTAATGAAGGAGGTTGGCCGCACTTGGTTATGACGGTACTGAGGTGGTAACGTTTGGGAACACGACGGAGAGAAAAGGGGGAAGACGATAAGGATAAAAAAGTTGGGGGAAAGCTGGTTGTTTTTTTTTTAATTTTTACACTCGATTTTCTTCCTGTTCAGAGCATGGAATCCACCCTTATTTATAGAGGGTGGAAGAGGGATATTTTATTTTTAATGATGCCAAATCTTGGCCCTTGATTCAGCCCCAAAGGATCTCAACCGTTGGCTCAAAGTGGGCATCATGAATTGTCAAATTTGGTAGTTGAATGTTGCCTGAGTTGGTATCTTTGGGTCAACACCATGACTATTATGGTGTCAATCAACAAAAAAGGATTATACCAGGGTGTAGTCAGATGTTAGGTGATCATTTTCGTACAAGTTTTGTCACATGTGGTGGAAAGATGAAGCATTAAATGCCCCTAAAAAGTAGCCCCTTGAGCATTCTTTTCGGTGAAAATTGAAGAAGAAGATGAACAGTAACCAAAATGGTGTTGTTTTGGTAATGTTCAATTTAGTCCATTTGATTTGTAATTTCTCTCAATTATACCCCTGATTGGCTTCAAACTTTTAATTTTATGTAATTTTGCCCCTGATGAACTTTGATTTCAGTCTTGGATTTCAGCGTCTCTTTCATTTTGATCTTAGTCTTGGATTTATGCAAATTGACCCTCAATTAACTATTAAACTTTCAATTTCTTCAATTTTCACCCCTGAACTCATTCAATTTTGTCCTAATAGTTTGACGTCTTTTATATAAATATCTTTGGCTGCGAATTTCTTTAATTTAGCCCTTAATTGACCTTACTTTAATTTTCCTGATTTGAACCAATTGACTTTGTAAAAATAAAATTAGGTCCTCTAAAATTTCAATCTTCTTAATTAAACCAAAATTGGGCTCCCAAACTTAATTTTTCATCAATTAAACCCTTAATAAAAGTAATTTGGCCCATTTAAAATATAATTAAGTCCTTGCACCTAATTAAATCCTTTAATTGGACCCAAATTAAATCTTAAACATAATTAAATTCTCAATTTGGCCCATGATTAAATTAAGTTGGCATATTAAAAATCTAATTATCTCTCTAGACTAAATTTTTATACAGATTTGTGAAGAAATCATTTAACTTAACCTGAAATCGCATTGTTTCTCCAGTTTTGGTACAAAGAGGTACGATTAGGCTTTTAATTTGTCAAATAAATTTCAGCTCAATTGTTTTTGTATATTTGGGATCCTCTTTAGCCTGGTTTTTTCAAAATGTTAGTGTTTTTGTTATTATTATTATTATTTTTTATTTTTTATTTTAAAAGAAAAAAAGTAAATTTTTAGAAATAACCCAAAAATAGATTATGACAAATACATATATTAAATTAAAGGTTCCATAAATAAAATAGATCGTTCAACATATATTAAATCTAAAAAGTTACATTGACTTACTATATTTTGAATCTGCTACGCATGTTGCTCATATTGCAAATCTATTAGTGGATGCACTTGCTTGAGGTCTAATGTGATGACCCAACACATGATAGTCATATATCAAATCGCATACTCTTCGTTTGAAATCACATGATGCAAAATTAATCAAGACTCAATCTAATTCATGTTATTTTCATGTTCAATTGCATGAAATCAATCCCAATTACATGAATTCATAGTTAATTTCAACCAATCCATACAAAATTTCTAAATTTAGCAACTCATCCAAACATTCAATGCAACGTAAGATTTATCAAAATCCAACCTAATCTATCTTATTTTCATGCTTAATTACATAAAATCATCCAACCCTAATTGACTTGATTCATAACTAATTTATAAAAAATTCAACAAACTCTAATCTTAAACTTATCCTAAATAATAATTTAATCACAACTATACTAACCACAAATTAAGTATAAAACCCACAAAATTAATATCAATGTAGGAAGTGGTTGTAGAGTGTTGGTCGCGACTGTGGAGTGGTGGCAGCAACTAGGGTTACGAGTTTTGATGAGAAAAACATGCTTCAAGGTTCAAAGATGAAGTGGGTGCAATTTCTAGTTGTTTTATGGCGAGAACCACTTATTCTCGATGGGTTTTTAAGGGAGAGAAAGGGGTTGGCCGTGATGTTTTTAGATAGAGAGAGGTAGGGAGCATTTGTTTCTATTAGGGGAGAAGAAGAAAGGTTGTGTTTAACATGATATGATTCTGAATCGCAATAGGGTAAGTTGTGGTGTTTTTGAATTGTAACTGGGAAAATTATTATATTTCAGAACCATGGCATCTATAAGATGTTGCGTTTCAGAATCGCAAAAAGCTAAAACTGTGCTATTTCACCAAGATTTTTAATTTACTAGGCTAATTTAGAAAAATCTCTAAAATCACAACTTTCAAATAGACTTGCTTTATGTTAAGTTTATGAAAATAAGGTATTTTTTTTTAATGAATATCTCATCATACGCTTTTCTAACTTATCAATTTTATATTATACTATAATTATTTACTAGAAGAATTTTACGAGTTGTTCCTCACGAAGATAGTTAGAGAATCTCCAATGAAAAAAGCAACTTAAAAGAGCCAAATAGTTAATATAGTATTTTGAACAATATAAATATGTCTTTTTCCCTCTTATGTGCACTCCAATTATGATATTTTAACAACTCATTTGTATTTTAATATATTTGATATACAGCAACTTTTACTTGTAACTAATTTAATTAATCGTGTTATTAATTATACAATTAATATGAATAATTTATTATAATTAAATATAAAATTAATGAAATAATATGAAAGTTAAAATATATAATTTTGAGCTCAAAGTTTAAAATTTTAAAATCAAATTTTATTTATATGAGTGTTTTCAATTTTATATTACATTGCCAAAGTTTTGATTTTTAATTTTTTTTGAAAAGATCACAATTGAAACTTTGAAAAAATAACCATTAACATTTCAAATTTTAAGATTTCAAAATTTGAAACAAAAAATGCATCTATAAATATGTTCATATACTGAAATATTTTTCTTTAATATATACTCTTATCTGTCACCTTTATTTTATTTACCTTAAAATTCATTATGAATCATTCTAATTTCAATTTTTATGATACTTTTTATTTTGATGATGACACTCCCATGTTCACCTTCTAAGTTCCAGTTGCAATGGTTGTCAGAAAAGAATTGAATCATCAAAGGTAGGGAATAGAGTCTCGTGACTCTATTCTTGATCACAATGTCACTAATCATAATAGAAATGAGTGTGAACTATGGTTGAAAATTCTAAATTCATTGAAAACCAATTTTGAAAGATATTTAAGATGAGTTATCATCTTTTTCTCTCGATTGTAAATGTATTAAAAGCTTAGAATTTATACTTCAAATAAAGGCTAGATGATCTTGGTATTATTGGCTTATCCTGCTTTTAAAAGTAATTGTAAATCATAAGATACTTGCAAATGGTATTCCTGCAGATATTATTGATGAATATCTTCGTATTGGGAAAAACACT
>Ga0325402_1002082_pt1 | contig 17268 bp, 7 predicted proteins | sample PopdelMetagenome_22_FD_207212 | JGI IMG/M metagenome (GOLD analysis project Ga0325402, IMG submission 207212) | Populus deltoides microbial communities from Bellville, Georgia, United States - Xylem-PdKOR-R3 | ecosystem: Host-associated > Plants > Phyllosphere > Stem > Wood/Secondary xylem... | reverse complement strand
AATTCACTCTCAGACCGGCATCAAGCCAGTAATTAGAAATTAGGCTTCATGATTTATTTCAGTTTACTTTCTATGAGGTTATCTCAATCTCATGACTCATGTCGCGGGTTTGAGAGGTTAACCCGGTTAACTCGAGTTTTTTTTAACATTTTTTGTATTGATATTTTTTTTAGCAATTCCATTATTCAATATGATTAGAAATTAGATTTCATGATATGTTTGTTTTTGCTTTTTATTCTAGTTTCATGACTCGAGTCACTAGTTTTTTGGGTTAACCCTAAGAGAATCAAGTAGTTTTATTGTGTCTTATTTTTAGATTGAATTTTTTCCATCTTCATCCTTTAATAATGGGTTTATTGGGAATTGAGTTTCATAATTTTTTTTATTTGATTTCTATAAAGTTATCATAGTTTCATTACTCGGATTTTGAGTTTAGCAGGTTAACCTAAGTTGACTCAAGTCTTTGTTTTTTGTTTACTTTTGATAAGATTATCTCGGTCTTGTGACTCGGGTCACGAATTTGATAAGTTAACTCATGTTGTTGTTTTTTCAATTTCGTTCTTCAAAATTGGGTTTATTGGGTATTGAGTTTTATAATTTGTTTTGATTTGTTTTATATTGGGTTATCATGATCTCATGATCTAGGTCATGAATTTGGCAAGTTAACCCGCACTGATCCAATATGTTGTCGTTTCAATATTTTCTTGAAAAAAAATGTCTTGAATTTTTGTGAGTCAAACTATATTCTTATTAGTAGTTCAAGTTGTTTTATGACTCGTCAAGTAGGTCAGGTCACATTGAGTCAATATTCACACAATTTAATTTTATTTATATTAGAAAAAAATTAACAATACCTAAATGTTTCTTTTTTTTTGTTAAAAAAAACTTGATCAAACCCACAACATAGCGTATATCAATGATATAGTCTTTTACTAGTTCTTTTGGAAGACATAACAATAAAGATACTTATTCTTTAGCAAAGTTAGACAGATTTGTTGATAGAACAAATGCCTCTTATTTTCTAGCCCCGTTTGTTTGTAGGAAAGTACTTTCCTTTTGGAAAGTGGTTTTCTTGAAAAGTGAATTCCGGAAAAGTAAATTATTTTTTGATGTTTGGTAGTGTCATGGAAAGTAAGTTGGAAACACTTTCCAGTGTTTGGTTATGTTATAGAAAATAGCTTATTAATGTTTTATTTTTATTTTTTTTCAAGTTTATTAAAATAATAAGAAACAAATCTTACAAATTAAAAAGTTAAATGAGAATAGAATTGAAAAAAAATCTAATTTCATAAATTATCTCAAATAAAATAAATAATAATTAAAATAATAGAGATCAAATTTAACAGATAAAAAAATTGAAAGATGATGAAATTAAAATAATAATAATTACAATTTCATAAATTATTTTAAATAAAATAAGTAACAATCAAAAGAATGAGGATCAAATTTGATAGATAAAAAATTTCAATTTAAAAAATAATAAGAGAAAATTAAATAACAATCATAAAAATAAGGATCAAAGTTAATATAAAAATCAAATTAAATCAAATTTTAAGGGATGAATTTGGAAGAAAAAAGATTCAAACAAAATATATAGCAATAAAAAATTTGAGGATCAAATTTGACATAATCAGCAAATAATATGATATTTTTAAATTTCTCACAACTTCTGGAAAGTATTTTCCGCCCAAAATAAAAGGAAAACACTTTCCTGAAAATCAAGTCAAATTTTTCTTTGACAGGAAAGTATTTTTTGTTGACCGGAAAGTGTTTTCCGTTGACCAACTTTTCTAATGGCAAAAAAACACACAAGAAAGTTTGAAAAATGGTTTCCCAAAATCACTTTCCGGGAAACAAACTCACCCTTAACTACTAAGATAGCTGGTACAAAACCTTCATTAATAATAAAACTTATGTATTCTTATAAAAAAAAATAGTCCTCATAATTTTGAATCTATTAATAACTTTTTTTTGGGTCAATTTCAAGTGTGTTTGGTTACGTGGCCACACTACACTTTTTTATAAAAAATTAAATTTTTTTGTTTTGTTTTATATTAATATTTTTTATATATTTTTGAATTATTTTAATATATTGATGTTAAAAATAATTTTAAAAAATAAAAATAATAATATTTTAATATATTTATAAATAAAAAATATTTTAAATCACTACAGAGTTATAGCAAACATCACCTTCATTATTCGTTGTTATTATATATATATATATATATATATATATATATATATTAGGAATGAGGCTTTGATTATATATATTTCTCGAAGTTCCTCCTTTGTAAGCGCTTGCAAGTGAAATGGAAGCGAACATGATATCCTTGCAAGAATGTGGCTTTTCTTCTCCTTCATTCAAATGGTTAATCTCTTTTCGTTGGCGATAAAAACTGCTCTTGACAACACCTGTACAGAGAGTAACAGATACAAGTCAACAAGTCTTCCTCTGAAATTTCAAACATGCCCTTTTGTGACTTTTTCCAAATATAACTTGGCGTTTTAACGTGAGCAAGAAAGCTAGGCCTCTTGTTCGTCTGCACTTTTGTAACTTTATCAGTGATTCACCAGGTACTGTGAAATTTGATCTCAATATATCTACCAATTCCAGTCGTGTGATCGATCCTAATTCTGATGGGGTTAGTGAAATGGCATCTCCATTTTTCTACGATTTTGTGGTTCCTTCTGATGATTCCGGATATATGAGTTTTATTGGGAAAAGTTTTAATTAAGTCTTCAAGATATGTTCGCAAAAGAGAAGGCTGAAGTGGGGGATAGATTACTGGAACATTGAACACAACTAATCAGGTTGTGTGTGTGTTTTTATATTTATATATATATATATATATATATATATATATATATATATAATGTAATTAAAACTTAAATTATATAAGATATGTAATTTATAATAAACAACCAATTATCTTTAAAAAAATACAATACCCTTTTCGGTATATTGACATTCCCTCTCAAGCAGCATTTCATCAACGAGATTATTGAAATCTAAAGATTTCAACCTATATTCTAACTATAGTCGCATTGACATCCATTCCTTAGGTAGAGAATTAGAACGATTAGCATTTGATGTTCCATGTAGAATTCGTAAACACTACTCATAGTTAGTCTACTCATTCAATGATACATATAATCAATATGCTCTTGAATTTTATGAACATAATTAAAGGCATAACTCAATAAATGATCAATATATTATTGTCTATCCACTACAACAAAATATTTAAAAAGCACATAAATATTATACTTAATATTTAATTAAGGCATGTATCATCAAATATGTTAAAAAAAATCACACGGAAATTAAGGAATTTATTTTAATAATGAATAAATTAACACCACAATTAAACAATTTATATTAACAATAAATTAATATTAATTGCCTTATTATTATTATTATTATTTTAACTGCCAAAGGGCAGTTACACATCTCTTAAAGTTGTGTTCTTTCAGGGTTTTTTTTTTCAACTACTAAATGGCAGTTTCCATTACCAATTCACAAGATTAATTGGTAATTGTTTTTTTTTTGTTACATAATAATTATACAACTACCATACATAAAGCATTTTCTAATTAACGATAGAAAAGATAAAATCATAAATCAGTTACTTCATAAAATTTTGTAAATTCAAGATTCAATGAAAGAATTCTTTTAACATGAATTTACATCTAACATTTATATAATAACATGTACTGAATAAAAAAAATATTAAAATCATGGCTCTGATACCAATATAGATTAGAAAGGAAAACTTACTTGTGAAACTTCGCTTTCGTATCCCCGAATCGATTACTTCAATGCCATTTTAATTACTAGAATTAAAGTGATATTTCACAGTATGAATGTTTTTATAAATCTTGTCAAAATAATATAGAGAATCCAAAATGAGAGAAGAGAAATAGAGAATGATTATTCAACAAATGAAAAACTTGTTTTTTTCATATGAGTTATGTCCATTTATATATAATTATAGAAAACGGTTACTTTCTTTAATAACTCCTATAATAATTTGGATCATGCCCATCTATCATGGACGGATCATGCCTAACCCCAATAACCAATATATATATATATTAATTAGGAATGAGGCTTTTATTTTTCATTAACTAATCAATTGATTATGTTAACCCTAGTAGAATGAGGTTGTTTTATTATGTTCTATTTTTAAATTAAATTTTTTTCATTTTCATTTTTTAATTAAGTTGTTTTTTAATTTATAAAATAGATCATGTCACATTGAGTTAATCTTCCCACGTTTAATTTTTTTAATTAAAAAAATATTAGCAATAAATGTTTCTTTTATCAGGACAAGTTTTAATTAATTCTTCAAGATATGTTCGCAAAAGAAAAGGCTGAAGTGGGGGATAGATTACTAGAACATTGAACAACGAATGTCCATGATTTTGTTGGATATGTACTAGATATTGGTGTCTTTTACTAGAACAATGTCCATGACATTGGTGTGCAAGTATTTTTTATTACTAAAAAAAAAATATATCAAAATAATATTTTATATTTTTAATTTTACCTATCAAGATAATTAAAAATTATTAAAATAAAAATATTAATTTAATATTTTTATAAAATAAATATACTTTTAAAACATGTCCAAACAAAATTAGAAAATGAGTCCCAAGCCGTAAGAAGCAAGGAATGAGAACAGTCAACGAGAACGGCCAATTATTGTTTCTTCATTTATTTGTTAGTTTGTCTTTCAAAGATTCTATAACGAGAGGGACAAATTAAATGATCAAGCAAAGTTAGAAAGGCACTCGCAAACTGGGTCAAGCAAGGAATGAGAACAGTCAACGAGATTCTATACTTTTTGGTTGTGATAATGCCTTTGTGCTTGCAAGTGAAATAGAAGCACTTGCAAGTAGTTGTATTTGGCCAAAATCTAAGAATGTGACTTTTCTTCTCCTTCATTCAATTGGTTAATCTCTTTTCGTTGGCGATAAAAACTGCTCTCGACAGAGAGTAACAGATACAAGTCAACAAGTCTTCCTCTGAAATTTCAAACTTGCCAGTACTCCCTCATTTCTTCCGCTCCTGACACCCTTTCCTCCATTCAAAGAAAAAGCATCAAATATCCTCATCCAATTTCTATGGAGTTCACTCTTCGTCCTCTCTTTCTTCTTCAATTTCTTCTTCTTCTTCTTCTTCCTCTTTCATCCTCAGTATCTTACAATCCTCCGGTTAAGTACTTCATGAACTGCGGATCAGGCAAAGATTTCGTTGATCCTGACGGTTACCCGCGGACTTTTGTTGGTGATGAGAAATCTAGCTCTTCCTTCTCTGTAGGAAAAAGCAAATCTATCCAAAATGAAAACCCTTTACCCGGCATATCACTCCTATATCAGACAGCCAGAATCTATACGAAATTAACCCCGTATATGCTTGATATCACTCAAAATGGTTCCTACCTTGTCCGCCTTCATTTCTTTCCATTCAGCTTCAAAGGGACTCATCTTGCTGATGCTTTGTTCGATGTGTCTGCTTCAAATTTTTCACTTTTATCAAATTTTAGAGTCCCGAACAGTACTACTGAGTTCCCAGTGATCAAGGAGTTCTTTCTCACGATAGCTGCAGGAAATTTCAACATCTACTTCAAACCAGCTGAAGAGACACCTTTTGCTTTCGTGAATGCCATTGAAGCCTTTCTTCTCCCACAAAATTTCTTCATGGATAATCCCTCTGCAACTCCTCCTTTACGGACCAAAGATGGAGCTCTTAGGACACGTTATAGGATCAATGTTGGAGGTCTAGAAGTTAACGATACCCTGTGGAGAAATTGGGTACCAGATGATGATTATCTAACTTTTGGGGGTTCGGGTGCAAACCGTCCGTTTAGTGGTAAACTTCATCAGGCCAGTCAAGGGTTGACTGTCCAAGAAATTGCCCCTGATTCTGTGTACACAACTTGCAAAGAAGCGAGTGTAGATAATAACGGGGCATCCAATTTTCCAAATATAACTTGGCGTTTTAACGTGAGCAAGAAAGCTAGGCATCTTGTTCGTCTGCACTTTTGTGACTTTATCAGTGATTCACCAGGTACTGTGAAATTTAATCTCTATATATCTACCAATTTCAGTTATGAGATCGATCCTTATTATAAAGGGGCTAGTGATATGGCATCTCCATTTTTCTACGATTTTGTGGTTCCTTCTGATGAGTCCCGATATATGAGTTTTAGTATAGCCCCAAGAATTAATTTTACTAAGAAAGTTGCTTTTCTGAATGGACTGGAGATCATGGAGTTTGTGGGGAACACGATAATTGCAGTGCCTGTTGATGAACATGAGTCAAAAAACCATCTAGCTCTCATAATTGGTTCAGCTGGAGGTGTGGCTCTAGTCTTGGTTTTGATTTTATTATTCTCATTATGTTTGAGATTAAAGCGACCAAAGCCCGTAAAAGCTGAGTTTCTTTATGGAAAAGGGAGGTCTCCCAGTTGGATAACTGAAAAAACTGAAAATGCCTCCTCCAACGTTACTAATTTAAACCTCAAACTGAAGATGTCTTTAGCTGAAATACTGGCTGCGACTCATAATTTCAATCCAAAGTTGTTGATTGGTGAGGGTGGGTTTGGCAAAGTTTATAAAGGAACTCTTGAGAGTGGTATGAAGGTGGCTGTGAAACGAAGCGATTCAAGTCATGGCCAGGGTCTTCCAGAGTTCCGAACTGAGGTCATGGTCCTTTCAAAGATTCAACATCGGCATCTTGTTTCCTTGGTTGGCTACTGCGATGAAGGATCGGAGATGATATTGGTTTTTGAATTCTTGGAAAAGGGGACTTTGAGAGACCACTTATACAGCACGAAGGAGTGCTCAAAGAATCCATCTGCAAAAACTGAATTGAATTGGAAACAAAGGCTTGAAATCTGTATTGGCTCAGCAAAAGGTCTCCATTACCTCCATACTGGTCCAGATGGAGGAATCTTTCACCGTGATGTTAAGTCTACAAACATCTTACTTGATGAACATTACGTGGCCAAAGTAGCTGATTTCGGTCTTTCTCAACAAGGAATGCCTGATCCGGACCATATAAGCATGGGTTTTAAAGGTACTTTTGGTTATCTTGACCCTGAATATCTCAGAACTTTTCAGTTAACCAATAAATCAGATGTGTATTCTTTTGGTGTGGTTCTTCTTGAAGTGCTTTGTGCTCGACTCCCTGTTGTAGACTCACAGCAGAAGGAAGAAATAAACTTAGCTGAATGGGGGATGTTTTGGCAAAAGGAAGGGCAGCTTGAAAAGATTATCGATCCTCTACTGGCAGGTCACATCAACCCTAATTCGCTAAGAAAATTTGGTGAAATAGCTGAGAAGTGTTTGAAGCCACAAGGAGCAGACAGGCCTAATATGATTGATGTGTGCTGGGATTTAGAATACGCAATGCAGCTTCAACAGACTGCAGTGCATAGAGAGGCACATGAGGACACCACCACAACAGGTGTTTCATCAGATTCAGCACTCCCACTTATGCAGAACATGAGTTCTAATATGTTCCCAGTTGATGATTTCTCAGATACAACAGATACTGTAGTGTATCCCAATTAAGAATTAACGATTCCAGATGATCCCCACGGGTCAGGAATGAGCTCTCAGTGCCTCCTATTATTATATCAAATTTCTCCAGCAACGAATGGACTTTGAAGTCATTTGAGTATGTGCTCTAGTTAATTCATGTTGTCAGATGAGAAGTTCTAAATAACAGCAAGTACGTTCACAAGCTTTGTCGATGACACCAAATGCCTTAGTAATTCTCTGGGTTGGAAGTGCCTGTTCAACAAAGAGTGATCGAGGTGGATAGGTTGACAGATTTTAGATGCTAATGTTCATCCCTTGGATGCATATCTGTAAAATATAAATAATAATAAAGTTTGATTGGATGCTTAATATACTGAAATTCATGGTAGATTTGTTCGAATCATGGGCTCAATTTTAGATATTAAATGTGAGGCCAAGCAAATCAAGATGACCTGCTCAAAACTTGATAGGCCACCACTCTTATTCAAACAATGTATCCTAAGAATTAGCTTTTCCTTTTAGGAACGAGTATCAGAAAGGATACACAATTTTCAAGAAACCCAGTTGACTCATACACAATTTTCAAGAAACCCAGTTGACTCAGTTAACATGATTTTTAAAAATTTTAATTACCCGGCTAACATAATCTCTGAGAAGTCGAGTTGATCCAATTGCCATGATCTTTAAATTGATCTAACTAACTATCTCACTACATGTAAACCATCATTTGAGCTCATGGTGTCTCTTACATGGACAAATTTGAATCTAATTTTTGCACACCCAGATAAAATTAATCGACGCTTATTTCTTTACCTACCCTTTATGTTGTTGGTACTTAGCACTAAATGCTAATTAGACCCTTCTTACCATAGTGAGGTTTATAGAACAATATTAAGGCATGTTAATACTAGAGTATGACCCATTTAACACCATATTGTTTTTAATAAACAATGTAACCATCAACTAATAGAGTTAATTAACTCAAATAATTGCCTTTAAACTAGGTCAAATAGTGTTTTTTTACACATGCCCTTTTCATCATGTAGATTGGTGTGTTTCATGGGTTTAAAAAGACACATGAAACATTGGGTAAAATTTAATTCTTTCATTCCTTGCATGCATAAATATTCTCATTCTCTAAGCACTTGTATTTATCATCTTTTTCAATATACTTTGTTACATACAAAACACAACTTTTAAAGTTATATTCATTATACAACTGAACAAACCTAAAAATCGAAAGGTCCTCAAAGCTCTATATAGAACATGTTTTATAGGTGTCATGACCAATGCAATGTTTCTTCTTCAACTTCTTAACCTAGTTATTTTTTGTTAAAGAGGCCTAAATCCAATGCAATTTTCCTTAAACTTCATTATAATTAAGTTTATACAAATAGCAAACCCATCTAGTATATTGCAGGTAGTCCAATATTATATTGAATATGATAAACATTTCCTTGTTTGGTATACACTAAACCTTTTTTATTTAAATTTCCTTAATATGCTGAAGCATTAGCATTTTGTAATGTAAATTGTAGCCCAACCAAATATATTAGCATGTTATGTTACTTGTTATTTTAGCAAAGAAAAATCCCCATTATGAAATAATAAGCTTTCTAATTTTTATTTTGTGACTTGTTTATAATTACTTAAAGTATATAACAATTATTGGTACTTATGTTTTACAAATATTCTTCCACTATTAATAAGAAGGCATAGCAATTTATAACTTGAAACTCATTTGTCAAGCTCATCTACCTTAATCACTCTTTGTTTAATGTTGCAATACCAATCATTAATTCTAAATTTAGAGAACAATGTAGTACCTATTAGGTCAATAAAGAGTGATTGATAAATGAGTTTCTAGATGTTAATTTACATGCCTTCTTATTAATATTGAATGTATATTTGTAAATCATAAGAAATAATAAAGCTTGACCAGATGCTCAATGTACTAAAATTCATGGTAGATTTGTCTAGGTTAGCAAGGTAATGCATCATGGTAGATTTGTCTAGGTTAGCAAGGTAATGCATATGGCATATCTTAGGTCTAATCAATGCCCTAAAATGTCATGAAACGAAGACTTTATCTTGTATCCATGTCGATCCCAAGTAGACATGAGTCATATCATTTCATCTCCCCAAGAACAATTATGACAACCACATGAGGGAAATCCTAAAAGATTTATAGCTTTAAAGTTTTGAAACTAACAAATGAGAAGTTGTTACATGTCGAGAGATTATAGGCCACTGTTAATAGAGAGCATGCATATATAATGTTTGCAACTTCTCTCATTCCACCACTTTCATAAAATCAAAACAATTACACCTTTTCTATCTTAGTCTTAACAATTTTAGGCAAGTGTTCATTATTTTATAACTTGTAAACCAACCATTAAATTACCATAAAAATAGTCATGTTTCTTTTCTACTCACTACATAGGAATTTCAATGTGATTTTGAGTTATAAAGCTAACATCCAAAGGAACTCTAGTTGCTTTTTGCTGAAATTTGGTGAGAAAACTCTATTTAAGTAACATTGTTTCAATATCTTAAGAGTTTTTTAAGTCATGATAGATATTTCTAATGTAACTAATGAATCCAGGGCTACCTTGTATGGGGAGGCCCTAAGAAACTTTGGATTTGAAAGCACTTTGAGATGATCGCTCTATAAATAACAAATTTCCAGACCCACTTTGAGCTAATATCCCTTTAAATGAATAAATTTTATGAAATTCACTTCAAGATGATCAATCTATAAAAACTCAAATTTCAAAATCACATTGAGCATATCTCTCTTCAAAATGAATAAGTTTTCAAAAAATCACTTAAAGAAAATTACTCTATAAAAATATCAATTTTTATGAGGTAGGTAGCCTCTCAATCTGATCAATTGTTTTTTAAAATTTATGAGGTAGATCACCTCATGATTTGACCATTTCAAAAAAATAAAGTCAACCTCTTAATTTAACTATTTCAGAAAAATAAGGTTGGTCACCTCTAAGTTTAACCAAAATTCAAAATTCTCTAATGGATTTGTCTCTCAAGTTTGATGGTTTTTAAAGTTTTTTTGTAAACACCATATTTTCTTTACAAGCTTACTACACAAAATATATGAATATTACTTTTCATAGGGCTTTGTATGGTAAGCATTGTAAAAATAAAGCAGTTGTCATAACATAAAATTTGACCCCTTCTTTTCAAAAAAATTTTCAAAAATCCAAAAAAAAAAGTAAAAATTCTTTAAAAAATAGTTTTTAAAGCATTTGCACTCATTTAGTAGTTTTCAATGTCTTTTTAAAAAATTCAAAAAACACTTGAAAAAAAGCTAAAAAAAAAGGCTTTTGAAGCATTTCAGCCATTAATGCGTGCATTTCATAATTCTTGATTAGTTTTCTGATCAAATTAACATTAAAGTTGTTTTGGAAAAAAAATATAAAAAAACAAGAAAACTAAAAAAAATAAAAAAATAAAAATTGGAAGCAAGACAGACAAGTGGACTAAAGTGCAAAATAAAAAAAATAAAGGATCAATGTAAAATGGAGTTACTTTGGGACCAAACAATTGAAAATAAAATTACATAATTTATGAGCTATAAATAGTTGAGGAGTTTTGAGAGAATGGAGAAAAAACCCTAGCCACCCATATCACAAAAACAACCCATAAAAAACTCTAGCCTTATCTCTTTCACTTCCCCTTTTACCACCAAAAACCCTAGCCACCCATATCACAAACCAACTTATAAAAAAAACTCTAGTCTTATCTCTTTCATTTCCTTTTTCACCACTACAAACCCTAGCCACCAATGAAAAAATTTGAGAGGAAGCGAAATAGAAAAGATAAAGTGTGCTAGAAAAAAATATAAAGATAAATTATTCATTTTTTTTTCTCTTTGCCTTTTATAAAATAAAAAACCCTAAACTGTCTCTTATCACTCTCTCTCTAAAATCAAACCACTATGAACTCACAACTCAAAACAATCATAGCCCCTTTTATTTTTCAACCAAAACAGTAGAGCAAACTAGTTGAGATTAGAAAAAACAATCTAAAAAACTTGCAATTGAAATGGAAGCAAACATGGCATACTGACAAGTAGTTAAATTTGGCCAAAATCAAAGAATGTGACTTTTCTTCTTCTTTATTCAATTGATTAATCTCTTTTCATTGGCGATAAAAAATGATCTTGTCAATACCTAGACAGAGAGTAACAGATACAAGTCAACCAAGTCTTCCTCTGACATTTCAAACTTGTCAGTATTCCCTTACATATCTACATTCAAAGAAAAAACTTCAAATATCTGCATCTAATTTTTATGGAGTTCACTCTTCATCCACTATTTGTTCTTCAATTACTTCTTTTTCTTCTTCTTTAATTTCTTCTTCTTCTTCTTCTTCTTCTTCTTCTTCCTTTTCTTTCATACCTAGTATCTTACAATCTTTTGGTTAAGTACTTCATGAACTGTGGATCAGGCACTAATATTGATCTTGATGGTTATTGGATTTTTGTTAGCCAAGGTTTTCTAGAGTTCCGAACTGAGATCACAATCTTTTCAAATATTCAACATCGGCATCTTATTTCCTTATTTGGCTAGTGTAATGAATGATCACAGATGATACTGGTTTTTGAGTTCATGAAAAAGAGGACTTTAAGAGACCACTTATACAATAGAAAGGTGTGCTTAAAGAATCCATCTGCAGAAACTAAATTGACTTGGAAACAAAGGTTTGAAATTTGTATTGGCTTAGTAAAGGGTCTCCATTACCTTTATATTAGTCTAGGTGGAGAAATCTTTTATCATGATGTTAAGTCCACAAACATCTTACTTGATGAACATTATATGGCTAAAATAGTTGATTTCGGTCTTTCTCAATAAGGAATGCTTGATCTAGATCATATAAATATGGGTTTGAATGGTAGTTTTGGTTATTTTGACCCTGAATATTTTAGAACTTTTTAGTTAACCAATAAGTCAAATGTGTATTCCTCCCCATCAAGGGACCATATAACCTAGATCCAATTCCTTTTAAGGCCTTTTCTAGTTAGGGACACTTGAGAAAGACCCTGATAAGAAGTGATGATGATGGAAACAACTATTTATATGAATGTGACTGCAAGTCTCTATGCATTTGGACTTTTCTAGTTATCCACTTTAAGAATGCTCTTTGCCAAAGTGAGAGTGGCTTTTAAATAGATTTTAATAATGATGATGCTCATTTTTACTCTCTTATGTAAAATTTTGATTAGCTTCTTATAGAAACTATAATTGTCTACCTACACTAGAAGGAGCATGTGTTAGAGCTAGTAATAGAGATACTTGTTAAGGAAAAGGCAAATGCTTAAGTCGCCTTTATGTATCTAAAAGAGTCTTTACAAGAAATCTTACTTGTTTAGCTAATTGTTGAGTATTTAGAGAAGTTGATAGTGCACTTGTGGCAAGGAGGTCTATAACCATCCTATATCTTGAATTTTCTAGGTTATCTATAATGAAAGGAATTGGAAAGTTTATTGAAAGAAATAAGATGAAATGGTTTTTATTCAGTATCTTATAGATGGTCTCACTAAAAAGGTTTAAGGCAAATCCCACTAGATTTTGTTGTTTTTTTTATAATAGATAACTATGTTAAGAAGTTGAAGAAGAAACACTACAATGGTAGCCTACGAACACTTGCAAACAAGTTCTTTGTAGAGTTTTATGAACCTTTTAATGTTTAAGTTGATTATGTTTTGTGAGGAATATAACCTGAAGATTGTGTGTTGTATATAGTAAAGGGTGTTGAAGAAGATGATAAATGCATGTTCTTATAGAAAGAGGGATGCTCGTGAATATAAAGAATAAATAAATTAGTTTTTCCAAGAGTTTTATAGGTTTTTTAATACCCATGAAACACATGATTTGCATGGAGAAGGGAGAATATATGAATATATTAAATAATTTTGGATAATAGCTTTTAATGATTGGTGGTTATATTATTGATTGAAAAATAATGATATCATATAGGTCTTTATCTAGCATGGGCATGTCTTAATATCATTTTTTAACCTTAGGTTATCATTTAATTTAAAATATCAACTATAAATAGGGTAGGTGAAAAAAATGAGTTTAGAAAATCATGTCCACGTGTGCAGGACTTACCCCTCTGAGTAACAACTAAGTTCAAATGGGGGTTTGTATATAATGGCTCAGATGGACCACTTTGAAGATTATGCTAGTTGGGTCAACTAAGCTTTTTAGAGACTATGCATCCTTCCTAACGCTTATGCTAAAAGAGAGAAGTAAACTCAAGTGTTTTTTTTTTGTTTTTTAACACATTTAAAAAAATTATAAAGTAACATAGTTGAAAAAATAATTAGGAAACTATCACACTTTAACAAGTTGATCTGGGATTCGTTTTGAATTTTAAATGTTGCGACCCCATTTCTTTCTTTTTCTTTCCTTTCCTCATCCTCCATCTCTCTCTCCCTCGCTTCTCTCATCTCACCACTCACTGGATCTCTCTCTCTCTCCACGGCTAAAAACACCTCAAAAAGGCCTTAAAACATTGATCTCTCTTTACATCACTCATCTCTCTCTAGCTCTACCTGTGATAACCTCTTTCTTTCTCTCTTTACCAACAATGGAGTAAACACATTCCATCTGAAACACCACCACTGGTCATTCTCACCGACCATGCTTCACTTTTAGAGGTATATTGAACACTTCCCCTCAATTAATTTGATATAATTTATATTTAATTAATGTTAATTTGATTTATTAAATATTAGGGTTTTGAATTAGAAACTAGGTTAATTATATTTAATTTATGTTTAATTACTATTAATTATGTGATTTAGTGAATTAATAAAATTATGTGTTTTAAATGTTAAGTGTTGATTTAGGTTAAATTATGGATTAAGTTAATTAGATATATTTTTAGTTGATAGTTAGGTTATTTTTTTAAATAATCAATTATTTTATGTTGTTGTTGATTGTGATTATGAATTAACAAAATTATGTATTTGAAATGTTAGTATTGATTTAGATTAAATTATAGATTACGTTAATTAGATGTATTTTTAGGTGATAGTTAGGTTATTTTGTTAGATAATCAATGCTATATTTTTAGTTGATAATTGATGCACTTTGATTAACCTCAAGATATTAATAAATTAGGATTGTGTTTCGTTGTGTTGTTTGAAAAAATGTCTGAGAATTTAGGAATATTATACTTTCATGGTGATATCATTGTTAATATTAGCAATGGTATCACTTATAATGCAGGAAGCCATGAATTTCTAATTGCTACATTAGAAATGTCCCTTAACGAATTATCAAAAATGTTATGTTATCGACTTGGCTAGAATATATTTAAAATATAAGTTGAAATTACTTGAAGTATATTGCAAACCGGGATTAGTCAAGCTCATTATATTGGTGTACCATTCTGTAGTGACGAGAGTATGAATTCAATGTTTGGGTTTGTAAGGATTAATGAGATTAATATACTAGAGCTTTACTGGAATAGTAGACCTAGACGAGAAAACTCTTCTAGTATGCAGTTGACTCAGTTTCCAAGTAACTCTTAGAGAACTACACAAGCATCACAAACAGCTGGTCCTTCTAAGTTAGGTGATAATGCTAATAGACAAGTTTTGGTGGAGGAAATTGTTAATATAAAACCTCAGTTAAGGATGACATCTACTCCATATTGCTATGGAGAATCCAAACCAAATGATGACGAAGATAAGTATCACATTGATAAAGTTGTCTTGTTATATGGTGTAGGGCTAGATATTTCATGATAAATCTCATTCATGTCCACGAGTTTCATCAGGATGAGTTAGACGCCTAGCTGCCACATCAGGTATGTAACACATATGTATTTAATTTTTTATTTATTTGAACGTTAATTATTTAGTTTAGATTGATTGTATGAAATAAGTTATTTATATGTTTGAAAGGTTATATGGAGGACTTGATACTTTTAGCTTCGCCAATATATCATGAGGGATCTGACACGTTGTTAACACAGATTCTATTGCATTGTTCTGATATTATTGAGATGCATTATCCAGATCAGGTAATACAATAGTTTGGACTATTTAAACATATTCCGAATTATATTGATATTGAAGATGAGCTACGTAGTATTAGTCACCAGGGTAGGCATAAGAAAAACTGGTAGGTAACTCATGCATCTTACATTGATATCTGGGATACTAGAAGAGATGGTGTTTTTAAATAACGGTATCCTATGATTGATGTAGATTCTTATATGACATGTATTTGTCCATTACACATCATTTTATTACACCAGTCTAATCACGTTTCCCGAGATATCCATAAAATCTGATATACTATGCCTCCCAATATCCAAGAAGAATCAATCAGTATACATTATTATTTTATATTTAATACCAAACTAATTTTGACTTCAGAAAAGAAAATAAATCATACCTTTAGTGGGTGAATGTGCTACTCTCATTCTATAGTATTCACTTTTCTTTAATGACATTCTCTCTCCTTTTTTTTTCAAGAATTATCATTTCGTCTTGATTTAATTTTTCTTTTCTTCTTAGAATTCACTTTTTACTAGTGTTTGCCACTATTGCTTAAGATCATGCAAAACAGCTTCCTGGCAGAGTCCGTGACTTGCAGGTTAGAAAAGATAATAAAATATTTGACTTGAATGCCTTAGCCATATTATAATAATTATTTTTATTTTTATATATTTTAATTAAATAACTTTAGAATTAAAAAAATAATAATAAATATTATCTCTAAAATTAAATTCATTATTTTTATATCTTTATCCCTACATATTTTTTTTTTCTATTCTCTGTCTTCTTTCTTTTCCCAGCTGTAACCAATGAATATCTAGTGGAATAAATACGAGGGACCAATGGTATTTTAAGTGATTCTTTCCAAATGCAAAATGACAACCCATTCTTTTGGCAGATTATGCAGCCCTTCTTTAATTAGACCTTCCTGTAGCCTTCTTATCGTGTGGACTCTGAGGTCACGAGTTGACCTGTCTCGGCCCTTCTGAAGTCTTTGTTTTTTTGTCCCAAGCTATTCGAATGAACTGGTGCTGAATTATCAAAAGGGCGTTAATAATCCTAAAATTAAGAAAAGAAAAATCAGGCGAAGGCACCTTTTCCATGGAAATGATCCAGAGCCACAAAACCCGATATCCTCTGCCTTCCATTTTGTTTCTGCTTCACATGTTATCACTTCACCTTCCCTCCTTAGCTTACACTGTTCCAGACAAGTATTTCATCAGTTGTGGTTCAGACACCAATAGTACTGCTTCTGGCCGGACCTTCATCGGGGACTTGACTTCTGGGAATTCTGGTTCCTTCACCTTTACAAGGCAGAGTAGTCCTGTTAAAGATAGCAACAAGTCAACAGCCACACCACCTCTCTATCAAACAGCAAGGATTTTCAGAGAACGATCTTCTTATGAGTTTGTGATCAGCAGTGCCGGTACTTATTTGGTACGACTCCATTTCTTTTCTTTCTCTTATTCAGCTAACCTCTCCACAGCCCTTTTCGATGTTTTGGCTTCTGAAATTTCACTTGTTGGTAACTTTAGTGTACCGCATGGGAGCAACTCTCCCGTAATAAAGGAATTCTTTATTAACATCACTGTTGGCAAATTTCCGATATATTTTATGCCCCAAGGATCATCTTTCGCATTTGTCAATGCCATAGAACTGTTCCTTGCCCCCGAGAA
>Ga0325402_1002080_pt1 | contig 17276 bp, 7 predicted proteins | sample PopdelMetagenome_22_FD_207212 | JGI IMG/M metagenome (GOLD analysis project Ga0325402, IMG submission 207212) | Populus deltoides microbial communities from Bellville, Georgia, United States - Xylem-PdKOR-R3 | ecosystem: Host-associated > Plants > Phyllosphere > Stem > Wood/Secondary xylem... | reverse complement strand
GATGACATAACATTGATTATTAAAATAATAATAGAGTTTTTAAGGAAGAAAAGGTATGGAACCAAAGAAATTTTGGAAGAGAAAATGGTGATAAATGAGAATCAAGCAAAAAAGATGCTATCATATGTTATGAATGCAATAAATCAGGTCATATAAAGTATGACCGTCTAATTGTTAAAAATAAATCAAAGTGTGAAAAAAAAGACAAAAAAGGTAACTCATTAAGATGGCATAGATGATAACTCGATCTTTTCAAGATATGATAACTCTGACTTCGAATATTTAGATAATCTTTGTTTGATGGCTAATATTATCATAACAAAATAAATTTACTTGGTGGCTAATATCTTTATTGATATTGATGAGGTAAATGAACTTGATCCTCAAATCATTTTTGATGAGTTGCAAAATGTTTTTGAAGAACTATATCATGATTTCAAGAAAATACATAAAAAAAAGTATTTTGCTTTAAAATAAACTTGATACTATTTCAAAAGATCTTGATGTATTACAAAAATAAAATGATATCTTATTAACAATGAATATTGGCTTTACAAGGAAACTAAATTCCTTAAAATACGTATCTAATTCATCTATTGTATATGAGAAATTAGTTAAAGAAAATGAGTTTTTGAAAGCTAAATTTGTTGATTTAAATTTTACTTTAACTAAACTCACAAAAAAAAAGGAGAACCTAGATTGACTATTAGGTAATCAAAGATGTGTATTTGAGAAAAGTGTTTTAAGATATAATCCAAAGAAAAATAAAAAACTTTACTCAAATTTCTTTGTTAAGGTATTAACATCTTTAAGCTTACGTTATTTTTTGTGGAAAAAATGAATTTCATGGAAAACATTGCATACATAAGAATATTTGAACTAAAACCAAATATGTTTGGATGCCAAAATGCACATTTATTAACCCAAATGGATCCATGAGATTATGGGTACCAAAAATAACAAGTTGGGATATTTTTTTCTTGCAAAAAATAACGATAATGATATTTGGATAATGGATATTAAAGAGAACGAGTGACAAATCTGATTCACTTTTTTTAAAGAAAAGAATGTTGGATATGTGATATTCGAAGATGATACCACAAAAAGATAAAAGGTATCGGTAATGTTGGTAGTTCTCCTATTATTAAGTATATTTTACTTGTTGATGGTTTAAAATATAATTTGTTTAGTATTAGACAATTATATGATAGAGGTAATAAAGTTATATTTGAATCTTTACATTACTTAGTTATTCATGTTATTGATGAGACAATAATTTTTACATGAAAAAAACTTGGAAACACTTATGTGATTAATATAAATGAAAATGATAATGATCTTTTATTGTTCTAGTGTATTATTAGACTCACTTTGTATTTGGCATAGAAGACATATGCATGCCAACATGGAATTGATTCATAAATTATCAAAATAAAGTGATATGTGATGCTTATCAATGTAAGAAGCAAATCAAGAGCTCTTTTAAGGCGAAGAATCAAGTTTCAACAAATCGTGCACTATAACTTTTTCATATGGACTTTTGATTCTATATGTATTTCAAGTTTTGATGGTAAAAGATTTGGATTTTTTTATTGTTGATGATTATACTATATTTACATTATCACAAGGACAAGGCAATTCAAGCTTTTATAAAAAAAAATTACAAAAAAGATCAAAGTGAGAAAAAGGTTATTGGATTTTCAAAACTAGAAGTGATCATGGTAGAGAATTTGACAATCTTACTTTAAAATTGTTTTGTAAGGAAAATGGTTTTAAGCGTAATTTTTTTTTTACTGTTATAACTGCACGAAAAAATAAAGTTTTTAAGATGAAAAATCATTCTCTTCAAGAAATGGGAAAAACTATATTAAACGAGTATAGTTTTCCTTAATATTTTTAGGCAAAAACTATAAACACTTCTTGTTGTATTTCAAATCGAGTTTTCTTTTGGTATATTTTACATAAAACTCCATATGAGCTTTGATTTGAAAGGGTACCTGATATTTTTTATTTTTGTTTATTTGGATCAAAACGTTTTATTTTAAATAACAAAGAAAATTTAGAAAATTTTGATTTCAAATATGATGAAGGTATATTTTTTGTTATTCTACTACTAGTACAGCTTACATGTTATATAATTGTGGAGTTCCAGTAATTGAGAAATCTATACATGTTGTGTTCGATGAGTTTAACACATTTTATCTTCAAAAAGAATTAGAGGTTGGTGTGGATGTTATGAAGCACAATAAGACACCTCTAGAAAGAATGATAAAAGGAAAGAAGAACCTCAAATAACTCATCAATAATATGATTAACAGACAAAGATCAAACTTCATAAAAATTTTCCAAAGCAATTCATAAACTGAAAAGACTTTTTCAGGATTCAATAATTAATGACCTATCAAGTGAGGTTAAGATATGATTCTCCATGATTAATCAAGTTGGTAATGTTGTTTTCATCACTAAACTTAAACCTAAAAATTATAATGAAGTCTCGCTAGTTGAGTATTGGATGCTTTTCATGTAAGAAAAACTTAATCAATTAAAAAAAAACAAGTATGGAAATTAGTTCTTGATAATCCCCTTTTTGTTCCTTGTAAATTAAGAAGTAATATGTTAATACTTTACAAACACTAATTAGTAACCAAATAAATATAAGTTTGGAAAATTTAAATGAACAAGTTATTTGGTTACGAACCCACTATTTTTTGATGGCTTGCGTGCTCCACTCCAGTCACCATTAATGATCTTTTGGTGTTGTTGGATTCGTCTCGTTAAGATTTTTATAATAGTATTAGTAGTGTCGTCATCAAAATTTCAGCATGCTTCATAAATCCCTTTATTTATTTATTTATTTATTTTCTCTCCTCTCTTTTTATAATAATTTATGGGAGACCATTTTACAATGTAAAGGAGTTACTAGTGACATATATGACTTGCGAGTTGAATATGTTATTTGTAATTTTCTAAATTATATTATTTCTTTAAATATATTTTAGATTATGTTATTTTATCAATTTTATTTTTTTAAATATATTAATATATATATATAAACCTCAATTTAAAACTATTTTCATGAAAATCACTTACCTATGATCCTGCATTGAAATTACAAATGTACTTTACTTTTGTTTAAATTATCTAATTATAGCCTAAGCTAACGGTCGCCATAAAGACACCAAAATGTAGTCTCTCTCACACTTGTGTTTATAACGGGAGAAGATAAAATTTGATTGCGTTCAAGTATCCCACATAGAACACTGGAAAACAAAACAAAACAAAAAACATTTTGTTATTGTAATAAATTGTGTTTTTTTTAAAAAAATTATTTGAAAATAAATTAAAATTATTTTTAATATTAGTATCTAAAAAAAATTATAAAATACTAATAAAATTAATTTGATATTTTTTTTATGTAAAATATATTTTTAAAACATAGAGAAAAGCAATGCAAAACAGCCTCCCAACATTCTTTTAAAAAAATCACGACATTCAAGGAACGATGGTCTCTTTTTTTTAATTTCAAGGAAATATATATAAAGGAAAAGGACAAGGAAAACAGAAAAGGACTTACTGTTCAATTTAGTGAAAGAAAGGATGTTTTTATTTAGGCATTGAATGGTGGGTGTGTCAGTGACAAGGAGGAATCATCAAGTGGTGGTCTGTTATTTTCTCTTCTTACAGAATTAGTTGACATGCGTGCAGGTACCACTCACCTCAACACATCGGTACCGTACTTCTGTCTCAGTGGTGGCGCGTGCTTCAGACCCTTCTGTTCTACTGCTGCCTATATATGTAGTGTCTACATAGCAGAAGCAGAGTACGAGTTTGACTCTGCTTGTGACCGACACTTGTTCATTTCTCGAAGGAGACATACGATGATCAAATCCTCGATTGCCAGTCAGATTTTGGAATGAAAAAAACCCCATGGCTGCCACTCTTCACATTTAGCGAGAATATGTGAAGAAAATTGTTTCACAAGGGAATTTGTTACACCGAGAGAACAGGATGAAATATTAATGTATGAGATCTCTTTGGTGAGATGTGAAATGTAAGGGCTTAATTCCTGAGACCATGAGTACCTCCATCAAGAAGAAAAATTAAAAAAATAAAGAAGATTACTTTATTGAAAGATTTTTTTTTCGAAATATATATCCACCATTTTTGTGATTTATGAGCTAGGTTGGACTCTACTTCTTTGACAATATTTCTTGGTTGGAGCGGTTAGGCGTTCGAGTATTGTACTTTAATATCATGAAAGCTTTAAACTTAATTTGCATTGATTTTTTTTTTAAATTTTTCCCACGGTAATGGGGTCCGTCTAGCATTAACTTGTTCAGTGAAGAACACTTTTTCATAATCTTTCCTTTTCTAATCCGTTCATGTGTCAAGATAATTACCTACCAATAGCTTGGTGGCCAGACTGGGGGCTAACAAATGATTGGAGACAGCAACAAAATCAAACCAGCTCTCCTCCTTTTGGGTTTTTGGGCATTACTGCTGTTATTTGATTTGGGGTCCTACCTAAAGAGAGCGATCTACGCCATAAAAGTCTATGCTATTATTACCGATGTTTGCCATTACAAGTTACCATGTTTAAGTTTTTCTAACGGAGTAATTATACTTGATATAATAAGATTTGACATTGACACATGCATCCAAGAGCATGTAAATCTCCGACGAAGCCATGAAAATATTCTCTTGCTGAAGTTCATGTACCTCGGATGCTTTCCTGAGCAAGAATGTCGATGGTGCTGTGTATATCTGTACATAAGATTGATCAAAAGGCCTCGCATTATTTCAGAGATCTAAGCCGTTGACTTGGTAGATCTTCATGTGGGGCAGTTCCATGAACTCTTCTGTCTTTTCCTTTAAGCAGTCAATAAAGCAGCTTAACTTAGCTTACTAGAAAGCAGTTATCCATTTGATACTTGGAAAATTATTAAGCATCTTGAGACTATTAAGCAGTTTCCGTGGAGATTGTTCTTTTTTTCCTTCTTAAGCGAAGATTTCTGTCGATAAATTCCAACTCGCTAAGATTCTGTGAACTCATGAACCGCTCAATTGCAAGATAAGGTTGGGAAGATGGTCCAGATATTAAAATTGTTTACATTTGAAGAGGAGACTTGGTATTAATTAGGAAAATGACCTAAATAGAATACAATAAATTCAATAACGTTGGGAATCGTATGATAAAAAATAGTATTATTCTTGATAATATACCATACAGGTTGACTACACTAAAGTCCAGAACATGATCCTAAAAATCACACACATTTGATGAGCAAATAATAAATGTATAATATTCTTGATAATCTGCCTGTACTAAGCAAGGTGTCGGTGTGGTATAAAGCATACATGAAAATGAAGCTCTTCTCAGTTCTCAGTCTATTTTGTAGGTTTATCAAGTTTTTCCTACCTGCGATTTGAGCCAAAAGAAGACGAAAATGATGGAAATAAAGGAGCCAGAGCCCAAAATAGCCCCGTAATTTGTTATTCCAGCTCGAAAATTGAAGAGAAGAAAAGGGAATCCTTTCTCCCTCTGTACACAAACGGTAAGATATATATTTAACAAAAATTGAAGAGCTAGGATTCGTCTGGCGCTTAATCTTCAACTTGCAAAAGGACTCATCTTTACCAGGAGCAAAGGAGTCATTGTGGGCTGTTAGTGTTGGATATTTTTCCAGTGAAGCTATAATTATTTCAATCTTGTTTTGTTTATTAATTCATATGCTCGTTTTTCATTTTTAAACTTTGATTTAAAAAGTCTAGGAGTGCTTTAGCATGTCTTCGACGGCAATATTCTGACTCTCTGATCAGCATGTTTACTTTGCTGTATTTTATGAGTTTCTTTATAGTGTTAACGCCGTTTGCAGTGCTGAAAACTAGACAGACACACCCTTTTTTTTTTCTTTCTTTTTTTCTGATTCATCTGTATATAACTTGCCTGGTTCTCAGCTCTACTTTGAATCGGTATGGTTTTTTGTTAAACTTTGCTCAAAGATCTTGCATGGGTGCGGTGTACCTCTAGGCTTGAAATGGGTAGACATGGATCTGTATCTTGCATATTGATTGGTTTATATTCCCTCTGAAAGTCAAATAGGTTTTGTTTTCTAAAACTGTAAATTAGAATTGAGATAGATTTTGATTTCAACTTTTTTTTTTCTTGTTTAAATTATTTGAAAACCATCTTGAATTGGTTTGAGGAATGATTTGGGATGGTCGCCTTGGAATGAATTTCATCTTTTGTTCCATGATTTCAATATTAAGAAAGACTCTGAACATTGCGTATATGTGTATATGTGCACTCTATATATATATGTTCTCACATTTTATTGTAGATGTACTATTCAGAATTTTTGCTTTTATTCATTTCAGTTTTCAAATATTTGTTTCCACGATTGCATCTTTTTTTTTTTTTTTTACACAATTAAAAAACAACTAAATCAAATTTATTAACAAATAATAAAATTAAAAAATAAATGACCAAAGTGAAAAGGTACCATAAATAGGTGGTACTTTCAAAGTTATCACAAAAAAATCTACTTTAGTCCTCAGACTTCAAAAGTTGTATCTATTCGGTCCCTCAATAGTTTTTCAATTTAATTTTGGTATAAAAATTTATCTTTTTTATTTTTTAATCCCTGGTTTAAGAAAGAAGACGTTGGATTCCAGCGCTAAAGAGAAAAAAATCGGTATTGACACTGATTCTGGCAACCAAAATAGTCAATCTTGATGTCAAATGATTTTATTTAGCAAGGGAGATCCATTTAGGTGTGTTTTCACCTTAAAATTGTTTAAAAACCATATCTAAACTCGGTTAGATTTTTTATTTCGGGTTGATTTTGAATTTTTGTGTGGTTGTTTTGGTTTTTTGAGACCATTAAAGGTTTGAAAAGGTGTCTATGATCTTGTATAGATGTATCGGATAATTAAGAATGGGTTTTAGGTCAAAAAAACATATACCTTGTTTTTTCGGCACCATAACGGTTGGAATCTGAGGAATTTCAAATGACGTATCATCTTGAATTTTTTTTCAAGAAATATCGGGGTAGACAACATGTTTTCCACCCTAATTATATTTAAAAAGAATAGAACCTGCATGTTGTCCGTCTTAATTACATTTTAAGAAAATAGAGTCCACGCGTGAATCCTTTCTAAATGGGCCAGGTGTTGGCCTGGCTTGCCATTCCCAATGGCACCTAGCCTCTTTCTTTACCTTTTTTTTTTTGTAATTTTGTCTTTTTTTTAAAAATCATGTTTTTTTATATTTTTTAAATTTATTTCAATTAATATTCCTTTTCTCTGTTTTTTTTGTGGTTGTTTTCTAATTATTTTGTATATATTTAGATTTTGAAGATATCATTCAAATTCATTTATAATATTTTTATGTTTTATATGATTGTTATTTATTTTTAAAAACAAAAATTATTTGTTTCTTGATAGTATTTCTAATAAGTACAATCTTGTAAGATATTTTTCTTTCTATGATTTTATTCAATCAATTTTTATTTATGTATTTATTTTTATTATCATTTAATTAAATAAAAAACTAATTTTAAAAAACATATTCATTGTTTCACATGAAGTTCTTGTACACTGATGTGTTCGAATATTTCTAACCTTGTTTAAGGGAACCTCCTGTGAAATTCCTTGAGTTAAATATATACGAGTTGGGTTTGGATTTTCACCCTATGATGGGCTCCTGGGAAATTCTTTTTTTTTTTATGTTTTAAGGTTTTTTAGTTTCTATTCAAAATTCTCAAAGCCCTATGATTTTGGGTGCTGCTTTCAGGCTTCAGCAAAGAACATTGATGAACACAAGCTGCCCTTCCAAGGGGCTGAGCGATTTGTGGGTGCTGAGCGATTTTTTTCAGGTTCAAGAAATATGTGCAAGTCCTGTGCTTTGTCCCATTACCCTCGAATAGCTATCGATAGCTACTGTGAACCCAGAAAAACAGCAATGGCAGGCAGCACGTTTCCTTTTGTTTCTGGGCTTAAGCCCGTCTGTTTTTGTTCTTGGAAATGAGCCTTTCCCCTCACTTCACTTTGATCGATGAAGAGTTTAATGACGTTATTTGTCCCCAAAATATATTTAAAATATTAAAAAGATCGGTAATCTTATAAAAAAAATATTATAAGACTAATACATTTAAAAATATCACCTATGTTATTCATAGTTTTCACTTTAGTTCTCTATTTTTTAATTTAATCCTCCATCCCAAAAAAACATGTAATTTAATATTAATTTAGGTTTAATTATGTGAACATAAAGTTCGAGAATCAAATTGAAATTTTTAAAAAAAATCATTACTTCAATCCACGATGATTTATGAGAGGGAAAATAATGATTTTATATGCAATGAAAATATCATAAACTTTAGTTTTTATTAATTAGCATAACCTAAAATAGGTCATTATTTTATTGATGAAACACCATGCACCAAGACTAAATTCACCATGGATTTATACAGTAAATTCTCTTTTTTTAATTTTTTTTAGAATTTTTTTATTTTAATCACTATTTTTTCTTCCAAATCCATCTTTCCATGTTGCACTATGTTCGAATTGAACTTAATAATTTATTTAAGTTTTATTGAGTTATTACGGTGTTTAATTAATATTTCAACATTAGATTAATGCTATATTTTGCATGCACAAAAACAATTTGATTTTATTGTTTATAAAAAAATATAGAAACCGAATTTGGCAAGAAAGCAATAACACAAGGGTTTTTTTTTATAGTATTGAATGCATGCCTTTTTATAGTATTTTTGCCTAGAGAATTTTTAACTTTTAATTTTGATCTCTTTATTTTAAATATTTGTCCTTTTAATCACAGACTTTACTTTATTTTGCTCACATTTTAATTATTGAGTTTGAGAAATGAGAGAGACTCACAAAAAACAATAAAGGATAGGGAGATTTCATTAAAAAAAAAATTATTTTTGATGTTATTATGTTTTTCTTGATAAGAAGAATGTTAAAGATTTTTTCATATTAATTTTATGTTTTTTAAAATTATTTTGTAGTTTTTTGAGTTGATAAATTAATTTATTAAGGTTATAATGATGTTTATTAAATGTTTTTAAGTAAATATAAGTTTAAAATTAAATTTTTATGTTAAAAAAACCCCAACTTGAATTTCTTGTAGCCTCTTTGACCACTTGAAACTAGACACGTACTTAAATTTCTACCAACCTCTCCAATTATCTGAAATTGGGCACACAAACATGTTATTTATATATATATTTTTTAAAAAATGAATAATTTATTATGCGTTTTTTGGCATAAAAAAAGATTAGACACCTGGCATTATTAAGTTGGGCTAGGAAGGTGGGGTCATCACTTTGGCTTAGGTGGTTGGTTTTTTTCTATTTTTTTCAAGTTTTTTATTATTATTTTACATCAAATGCACTATAAGAAAATATTTAATGTGGTATTTTTATCTTTTTTTCTCTTTCTTCAATTTAAATATAAATTAATTAAAATAGATTATTTAAAAACATGTTTAGATGATTCGCGGCCTTCAATTTTAATTGAAATTTATTAAAATTAATTAATTAACAAATATTTTTAAAATATTATTTAATAAAATATCATTTAATTTTTACTTATTTTCAAATATTTTTTTTTTATTTCTCTCTTTTATGTTTTTTTTTTAAATGAGCACGTTAATTAAATAATAAGTTTTTGATTTGGTTATGAGAGATTTTTTTTTGTTCAAATTGTTTTTTGAGGTACATGACATAAAATACAGCATTATATTTTTTAAATTGAAAATAAAAATAATAACAAGAAGGATGAATTATCAAATTAGCTTGTTTTGATGGAATTTGAATTATTAATCTTTTATATATAAAAAATACTTATAATATAATTAAATAAGAAAAGTAAAGGCTCATGCCTTGAATTGCATCACCCTGAATGAAGTTTCATTCTTTGAAATATATTAAGTTGTGTTTGTGTTTTGCAAATTATTTTTGGAGAAATTAATTTTTAAATTTTTTTATATTTATTTGTCATTAAAAAAGTTGGTCAACGAAAAATACTTTCTAGTCAAGGAAAAATTTGATTTGGTTTTCAGAAAAGTATTTTCTTTTTATTTTGGGTGGAAAATACTTTCCAAAAGTTGTGAAATATTTAAAAATATCATATTATTTGTTGATTATATTAAATTTGATCTTCAAATTTTTAATTACTATATATATTTTGTTTTGAATATTTATTTTTTAATTTCATCCTTTAAAATTTAATTTTTATATTAATTTTGATCTTTATTTTTATAATTGTTATTTGCTTTTCTCTTATTATTTTTTAATTGAAATTTTTTATTTATCAAATTTAGTCCTCATTCTTTTGATTGTTACTTATTTTATTTGAAATAATTTATGAAATGTTAATTATTATTATTATTTTAATTTATTTATCTTTTAATTTTTTTATTTTTTAAATTTAATTTCTATTATTTTGATTATTATTAATTTTATTTGAAATAATTTATAAAATTATATTTTTTATAATTTCATTCTCGTTCAACTTTTTTAATTTATAAGATTTATTTTTTATTATTTTAATAAACTTGAAAAAAAATAAAATATTAATAAATTATTTTCCAACTCATTTTCAATAACATAACTAAATAATAAAAAATATTTTTTAATTTATTTTTTATTATATTATTAAACATCATAAAATAATTCACTTTTTAAAAAAAAAATACTACATTAAATCTATTTCTAAATTCGATTAACAGTAACAAAGAAAACATCAATGTTGAAATTTTTACAATAAGAAAGAAATAAAAAAAAGAAAAGGATTTGAATGGAATGGATAAAGAGTTACTGTTTGCGTAAGAGATTTGTGAAATATAACACATCAACTCACATGCAAAATACAAAATGAGAAAATAAATAAATAAATACATCTAAAGAAAGATAAAGCATTCCAGAGAAACCAGAGGGTTCTCCAGGGACTCGTTCCCCTCCTCCTGCTGCCTCAAAACGGAGCCGTTTTCCGAATCCTCCTTATTCTTCCTCTCCACTGACCTGCCACCGGCTTTTCCAGGACTCGCTCCCGCACGACCCCTCCCAACTCCACCTGCCGTCCTAGTCTCCGGTGACCTACCAGAATCGCTCCTGACCCCTCTAGACCCTACATTACGCTGTCCAGCTGCGGTCCTAATCACCTGACCGGTCGTCTTCGCCGGATACTTTAACACCCTTTCTCTGTCTCCAGTGTACGGACGCTTTCGATGTACTTTGGCGGGAGATCTGTTGACCCTTTTCTTGCTTGTTACCTCATCTTCTCTTATCTCTGTTATTGTAGTGGTAGTGGTGGTGGCAGTGGTGGTCGTAGTTGTTGGTGTTGAGAGAGTGCCAGTGATATTGCTGCATGTCTCTGATGCTTGAGTGATTTCTTGGTCTTCTTGGTGTTTCATGTTGTTTCTTTGCATCAGGGTTTTTCGTTCTTGGGTTGGTGTTGTTGTCATCTGTGGTTCGAGGATAATGGGGGTTTCAGAAAGTACTTCTTTGACTGTCTCTTCTTCAGGTGGCGGTGAGGCACCTGCGGTGGAGACATGGGGCTTGCGGGCTTGCGGTGGAGAATGACGGTGGCTTGGTGGTTCTGGGTTACTTGACCCTCTTTTGTTGTTGCTGGAGCTAATACAGCAACCCATTAGGTGAGAGAGACGGAGCAAATGTCTGAATATGCAGTTTGTGTCTCTTAACAGCTATAAAATGTACACTTCCTAGTAACTAGTGGTTCAGCACACAAGCAAGAAATGACATTCGAGAAGGGACTGGAACAAACAACTTGTTCGATCAAATTGGGGTATAATAATAGATAGAAACTAGGCAAAAGAGGAAGGCAAATAAAAGTGAGCTAATGTGGGTGTTGTGGGGTTTTGATTATATAAGAACGTGCTCCTGAGCCTGGTGGGTGTTATTAGAGAGTGAGGGGACAGATCAGATGTAATCATCTGAGAAGTAAAGGGGAGAGATTTTCTTAGAGATTGTGAGTACGGAACAGTTCAATGAAAATGGAAGCTTTGATTACCTGTTAACTTTACAGGGTTGAAGCCATAACTGAGACCCAGAGATGGGGGACTGGGGCATAGGAGCCTTAGCTGGAGCTATAATGAAAGAAGGCGAGGTTAAGAACTCGTTCCCTATTTTGGCCCTGTGCTAAAGAATTGCCTGTTGTCTTGGAGCTCTCTCCTTTTGAGGATTCATGGATCCACGCAACAGACTTTGCTTGCACTTTGGAGGGCTAGGATCTTCGAGGGGACAGTTGCTGACCATTAGTTTTTCATTAGACTTCTCGTTTGAGACCTTGTGCATTTCATGTAAGATAAATTACCTAGAAAATGAAACTATTTCCTCGAAATTACTTTTGTTCTCTTTTCCTCTAGTCGGCCTTGAAAAACGTAATTCAAGACCACTTTCCAAAGATGAGAAGGAAACCAGGTGCACGTACTCGTGGACCACCAAAGGTCCGTGGAGCGGACCAGATGTTACTACGAGGTGTCAAATGCTCATGGCATGCATCCTGTCGAACCAGTGCCAATAGGTCCCACAACATTCTGTAACCGAAATAGTAGACAAGGTTCTGCAGCATTTTTGCCTTGCCATCAATTAGACCCAAGCGATGACCAGCAAATAAGGTTTTTTTTTAGAAAAAAATAAAATTAGCATGGTAAATTTAAAGTTTTGGCATAATATAATGTTTAAAAAATATTTGGTGACATGTTTTTGAAACTTGATATCTAGTAAATATCCCTATTAAAAAACGTGATGTATCTAACCACGACAAATATCAAGCGTGACATTAATTATAATGAACAGCCAAAGACATCTTTCTTTTTATGTCATCGGTGAGAACTTCCGAGTTCCGACACCTGCAAAAGCAAAAACAAAAACAAAAAAATCTCGACATAAACCGTCAATATTATTTTTCTTCTCTACCTCTGTTATTTTTAGATGGGTTCTATACATAGCTCGGGGGGCTGTGACCAAGAGGAATATTTTTCTAATAGCGAATATTTTTCTGGCGAACTTTAAATAAAATGGTGATATTTTTCTAGGCAGTGATGAATATTGGTCTCACAACAAAAACTTACGCACAATAGAGTGGGAGATGGTCGGTTCTTTTGGTTGTATCATTCTGCCAATTATTTGCATTTTATATGCTAATTGCCCAATTTATCCAGCAAATAATCAATTAATTGCACCTCAGGGAAATTCCAAAGAAACAACGTGAAAGAAGACGTGGTATGACTAAACAAAGAGTACGTGCCATTTAGAGTTCACCAGTACAATCTCGCAAAACAAAAGGAATAAAATAAATGCACGTACAAAAACGACAAAACAAGGGGATATGAGTGGAAAGGCATCATCAGCTAAAAAGAAACTTCATGATCACAACATACTGGGTTTCTTCTCTTTTAGATAAAAATATGAAATTTTATTAAGAAAAATAATGAAAACAAAAGATACGGGGTTAAGACATGTAACAGATTGAATTTACAACAGCAGCAGATTAGAAAGACCTCGACCTGATGCAGCCTTGAAACAATTTGCAAGGTTGGCCTCTGACAACTTGTAACATTATTGCTTTCGACTTGCTGCCAGAACTCATCGAGTTTTGGGTCCATGTAGTTGATAATCAAATTCACAAGCCAATAGGTTAAAAGTGAAATATAAAAGGACAAGATGAATAAAGCATCCATCAGGAGATAGGAAGCTGCGAAGAAACAGACCGATCAGATTCTATCATGGATTTGATGTAGAATTCACCTGCCTTGTATGATGACCTAACCATGGGACCAGATGCCACATATCGAAATCCCTGTATCATCCAAAGATAACAAGAATCACACAAGAAATCCTAGTATAGGTCTCAGAAATCCGAGCATCGATAGATAGCTTTAACTTAACAGACAACTCAAAACTACTGGCATATTGGAATAGGATGCTGCATCTACAAAACATATCAAATTGATAATCAATGCATATCTAGTATAGTGGCTATTATCACTGTAATCAAATATCAATACATGTTTATGGAATCTGAACATATCAGATCAATATCATTAGATGTGTAATGCTTCCAGCAGTACACTGAAACTGGGAAGGAAGGCTAAATATCATCTCTATTTGTAAATGTTCTTTAGATAGTCGACAGTCAGTCCCGGCATACATAATGCTGACAGCTGATTTGCTATACAGGAAAAAGGGCACAAGGCAGACAAACCAAAGAACAATGGACATGATTTCCTTGACCAAGGAAAAGGGCAGCATCAACTGTGTCAATGCACTAAACTAGCATGACTGTAAAAATATATAGTTGAAAGGGGGCTTTTATCAGGAGTTGACTCATATTCAAGAAGAATAGGCTGAAACTCAGTCTATCACAATACTAGCAGACAGAAAATGGCAGAGGAGGAGAAATTGCTGACATGTTCAGATTTTCAACCTTGTCCAATACAGTTACTTCATGACAGAGCTAAAGAGGGAGATCAAGTATACTAGTCTGTAACATAAAATTAATAAATTAATAATAAAGAGACATCTAATTTGTAACAAGTGAACTACTATATCCAATATATCATGAATTAATTTATGTGGAAGCGTCTTCCAGCAACCAAATTAGGTCATCCACAAACATCAACCTCTCAATAGAGGAATTGAGACCAGACAATGAAACGTGAGATATGCTTGAGAAGCAGATTAGATTAATTCCTTTCACCAAAGAACTTAACTTTCACCAGAAAAAAGTATAGACAAAAGTAGCCAAGTTCAAAATGGTGCTTTCATCTGCAATACTTGAATATTCCTTCTGACACACAATACTTCTCCCAGTTACAAACAGATTAGTGCAAGTGCGGAGCTAAGAGATATTTTAAAGGAGGGCCAATAGTCAATTTACCATAATATTTTTTTAAAAAAAACAAAAAATCAAAGACACACCCATGTACATGCACGCACTATAAATGAAACGTTAATATCTAGAATGTTAACAATAATAAGCAAACACTCAATTCCAGAATATCTTGAACATTCTTATATAGAACAGAAATCGAAAAATACCGATCAAGTAGCAACAAGTTTAAAAATTTAACAATAAACTATATTTTGAACATGTCTGTTAAGCTAGTTGTAGAGACAAAAAAGAAGATGAAACCATCCAAGAAAAATAACTAAAGTTGTGTACTAGATAAATAAAGTCAAAAATTTTAAATTAAGAGATATATATAACAAAACAAAACCCTAAGAAGTCATTGCACTGTTACTCATATATAAAAATTAAATCTAAGCAGCAAATTAATTACAACATGGAAAGCAGCCCCTTTGCCTCCCCACTCACCGCCACTGATTCATATTCTAGCATGCATAAGAACCAGTTATTTAAAAAGTCAAAAAGATTGATCCAGTATGTGTGCTTTCCTTCATGGAAAAAAAATCAGATCCCCCACATAATACAAAACCGAAATGAAGGAGCGGACCCAGAGATTAGTTGTTATTAAAAGTACTCTGAGTGAACATAAGAGTAATTCATAACATGGAAAAAGAACTGTAACCCACAACTAGACAAATCAGCCCACTTTTTAATCCATTATGTTATTAATGGCATAAAATTTATACCAATCACACAATGCATGGGCTTTTTAGTTTGCAAATTAACCACATAAGACAAGATGGAGCAAAAATAAAATTGTATGCGTTAACCAAAAAATCTATAGTACAACGCAGAAACATACCATTTCCATGCCAAGTGTTCTATACTTCTCAAAAGCGTCAGGAGTAATGTATTCAGATACTGGCATATGACGCTTGGATGGTCTCATATATTGACCAAACGTCATCACATCAACACCTGCTGCTCTCACCTTCTCCATTGTTTTCACAACTTGTTCAGGCGCTTCTCCACAGCCTAACATTATTGAAGTCTTGGTAAGTGTCCCAGGCGGAGCATATTCTTTAGCCATCATTAAAACATCTAAAGATTGCTTAAAATTAGCACGATGATCCCGTACAGAACTCTGAAGCTCTTCAACTGTTTCAATGTTGTGAGCAAAAACATCTAGTCCTGATCTTGCAACTTTCTCTACGCAACCACGGTCTCCTCGAAAATCAGGAACTACACAACCAAAACATTTGCTAGCACCGTTACAAAAATAGCAGAGTAGAAAAAAAATCCTAAATGTCATATCAATCAAACATACCCAAGGCTTCTATCAACATGTTTGGCTTGAGTGTCTTCAACTTATGCACAGTTTCCGCAAAATGACCACTTCCTTGATCAGCCAAATCATCACGATCCACACTCGTAATCACAACATAATCCAAACCCCAAGACGCAATTGCCTCTGCTACATTAGTTGGCTCATTTGGATCAGGCGGAGGAGGCGTCCGCGACGTCTTCACATTACAAAACCTACAACAAAATAAATCCAAAACATTCTACATTCATTACCCTTATTATTCATCCCAAATAACTCCAAATTTTACAGTTATTACCGGCAGCCACGAGTACATGTATCGCCGAGTATCATAATCGTAGCAGTGGCAGTGCCGGTTTCGCCACCGGACCAGCACTCCCCCAAATTAGGGCATTTAGCTTCTTCGCAAACAGTATGGAGTTTCAATTCTCTCAATTTCTTCTTAATATGAACGTACTTTTCGCCACCTGGAATGGCTTCTCTCATCCATTTAGGTTTTGGGAGTGGTTTCTTTTTGGTTCCAACTTCGACGGAGTAGGTGTTGTTGGATTGAAGGTGGATGAAGTCGGAGAGCGTGGGAGATTCCACGGCTAATCGAGCGCGCAGACCCGCTAGGGTTTGGGAGAATTGTGGGGGTTGTTTCGTGGAGGATTCGACTGTGGAGGAAGAGAAAGTTCGATTTTTAGCTTTGGTTGTTGTGGATTTGAGGGTGCGAGTTGCTAAGGATGTGAAGCGTGATTGCATTGTTTGATTGGAATAGAAGGAGGAGGCGGTGGCGGCGAGGAGAGAGCGTGGACAGGTTGAGGTGCAGGGAGGGATTTGGGTGGTTGGTCTTAGTCGTGGGGTGGGATTTGCAGTTTGTGGACTCTGGAATTTGGAAGGCTAGTGGCAAGTTTTTGTATAAAAAAATTAACTCAGTTAGAACTTCGTTATTCCGAACACTATCGAGTTCGGACCAGAAAAAATTTGAATGTAAAAAGTTAAGTATAATCCTCTCTCGTAAATCACTATTGAGGTTTTTTTTTTATCCATATTTTTATTTTTATTTTTATTT
>Ga0325402_1002078_pt1 | contig 17281 bp, 13 predicted proteins | sample PopdelMetagenome_22_FD_207212 | JGI IMG/M metagenome (GOLD analysis project Ga0325402, IMG submission 207212) | Populus deltoides microbial communities from Bellville, Georgia, United States - Xylem-PdKOR-R3 | ecosystem: Host-associated > Plants > Phyllosphere > Stem > Wood/Secondary xylem... | reverse complement strand
TAGTTATAAAATAGTTCATAAATCCAATGCGGATCCATTCGAAAAATTTGTTATACAGAGTTTAATTTGAATTAAAATCTAAATTGAGTTAAAAAATAACATTAATATGATAAAACTTGGTTAATTTTATCCGTAAATTTTAATTATTTATTAAAAAATAATTTTATTTTAATAAAAAAATAATTTAAATTAAGTTGATGACTCATGAGCTGATTTAATAATTTAGACTTTTTCTAAATAAATTTTTAAATTAGGTGACACAATTATAATTTTAAATCCTACAAATGTTCGTGAATTATGTCTAACCCAGATAAACAAGAAATTAATTTTGAATTTTTTCGGATGTTTCATAGATGATCCAATTTCCGTGTAGCTCTTTTTTTTTTTTCTTTTAATTTGTATGCATGCACGGTCAGTAGCGGAGGCAGGGGGCTGGCAGGGATGCCTACAAGGAAAATTTTCCCAACCCTTTCCTTGTATAAAATAAGTAAAATTTTAATTTTTTTTAAATAATTCTTTTAATTTAACTATCTCAATTATTTTTTCTTACTCCGCCTTCCATTAACATTTGGTTTGATATAGTAATGGCATGTGGAGTGTTTGCAACTGTTGCTTTTACAGTAATAATTTAAAATATTTTTTATTTGAGAATATATTAAAATAATATTTTTTAATTTTTTTATATCAGTAAATTAAAAAAATCATTTAAAACAAGAAAAATCATTTCTATATATATATAAAAAAACAAATGGTAACTTAATTTTATTGGGATGGTGATCATCGGTTTCCGTTTTGTAAAGAAGTTTGTTTAGCTATGAAGTGTTATGCTGAGCTGTGTTTCTGACTCTGGACTGGTTATTGGGTGTAGCTCTTGGATCTAGATTTTATATAATTGAATAAAGAATGTTGTTGGTAACTATAACTGAAGCCCAATCTGTACCGGCCCAATAAAATAAAACATGAATGGAACCGAAGTTCCCCGATAAAATAACTATCAACTTGAGTTTTAACTAAGAAAAAAAAAACCTTGGGTTCCATTCATGTTTTATCTTAGAATTAGCTTCGCAACGTGATTGCAGTTATTTTTTAAATAATTTTTTGTATTGAAATGCATGAAAATAATTTTTTTTATTTTTAAAAAATTATTTTTAACATCAACACATCAAAACAATTCAAAACATAAAAAATATATTAAATTTTAACAAAAAAAAATTAAAATTTTTTGAGAATGAGGTTTGTATCTTGTTTCCAAACAATTTCTTACCGGGGACTAAAAGAGTCTTTGATATAGATTTTTAAAGTATAATCAGTTGAGAAATGTATTTAAATAATTTTTTTAAAATAAAATTATTTTTAGTATTAATATATCAAAATAATTAAAAAACATAAAAAAATTAATTTTAAATAAAAAAATTAAAATTTTAAAAATACACGGACACCCACATTTTCAATCACGTTCTAATTCACCTGAGGTTGTGCTGGAGGCCTTCCAAAAGTTTCTCCCTCTTACCAGCCCACTGGAAAAGGTACTTGAACTTGGATGTGTGACAAAACTCCGTTCTCTTTCCAGGTGGGTTTAGCAGTAACAACCAAATAATTATTGTTGTAAAACCCTAAAATTTATCATTAAAGATATTTTACCAACAACAATTTCTTTTTACATGACATTTTTAAGAATAGGCACAGTAATTGCAATAACAAATTCAAATAAAACATAAAAAAAAAACATAAAAAGCATCACTAAAATATTACAGCTCTATAGACTTGTTGCATTATGGACTCGACCAATATATAATGATGATTAGGTTTTTCAAATAAAAAAAGCTAACAAAGATTGCTTATGGGGTAACAACGTTTTTTTCACAAGATTCATTAATTATTAAATAAATTGATTTATAAATATTTTTTAAACACAGTGAAATGTTTTTATTAATTTTAAAAGCAAAAAAACATATATATCTTTTATTCATGAGCTTTTTTATCTTATTGTTTTTGTAATTAGCACATTAAAACAGCAAAAGGAACCTTAAAAACAAAAAAAAAACATAAATTAGTGAGGTTATTTTTATCTTTTCATTTTGATTTTTTTAATAAGAAAAAAATAAAAAATTCGAGTTAATTTAATAAACTCACAATATATATCATAAAATTAAAATAATCTTATAAAAAATAAATTAAAAAATATAAAATTTAATTTTCAATCACTTTAATATTAAAAAATATAAATAAAATTTAAAAAATAAATTTAAAAAAATATTATCTTAATAAATATTATTTTGTGAAAACAGGTGCGATAAAATCCCATCACTACTTTATCTCTGTGCCATCGTTTTCAATGAGTCTCTATCAGCGTTAAGAATTCAAAAGTAAATTAAATGAAGATAGTGACATGAAATACTTCGTTGACTAGATTGCTAGATGCAATAAAATAAGAGAATGATTACAAACGTGGTTATAGTGGTTTTTTAAGGTATTTTTTATTTTAAAATATATTAAAATAATATTTTTTTATTTTTTAAAAATTATTTCTAAAATCAGTATATTAAAATAATTTAAAATATATAAAAAATTAATTTTTAATAAAAAAATAAAATTTTTTAAAAACACTATTACAACAGCTTTTTTAAAAGTTTTATTATGTTTGGGAACGCGGCTGCGGCGGCGTTCCCAAAAATTTTGAATTTTTTTTATTAAAATTGAATATTGTTTGTATGTTTTAGATCGTTTTGATGTGCTGATATCAAAAATAATTTTTAAAAAATAAAAAAAAATTATTAGCATGCATTTTAACACGAAAAATTATTTGAAAAACACTTGCAATTACACTGCGAAACACACTCTCTTCAAAGAAGAGAGGAGGTTCTTCACAGTGAAAACTACAGGGGGGTGTAACCGATGTTGCCTGACAGGTTTTTTGCACTTGATTGCGAGCATTATGTATTTCAGTGATATAGGATTGTTCGCAAAGAAAAATATATGTTCATGAGATCAATGATGCTGAGTTAATTTCAAATGCTGGCAGAACATAACAACTCGATCGTAGGAGATAAAATAACATGTTATAGTATTTATTAATTAGAGGGTTAATTCTTGCAATATATGACAAGATTGAAGAAAAAAAAAGCTATTTAATTTACACTCACAATGACGATAAATATAGTACTAAACTACTAAACAAAGTTCAGCAGCAGTAGCATATTTGACACTTCTAGTAGATCATACTATTGTGCAAGGGCGGAAGCATGCATGGGCTCGGGTGTGCTCTAGCCTAGATCAAGATTTTATTAATATTTTTTATTAATTTTATATAAAAATAAAATTATAATTTTCAATTGAGGTATCAAATTTTTTTGAAAATTTACGTGCAGCCTTTTAATATGATGCTTTAGCTAATGTTAAAATTTTAGAATTTTTGGAGAAATTCAGAAATTTGATAAAAAATAATAATTTAATCAGTTTTACATTATTGGGTGTAATTTTCAATCCGACCATCAGATTGAGTTGAAATTTTATAAAGGATCTTAAAATATATTGAATACAATCTGGTTAAAATTTTAGAATGAATAGAGTTTGGTATTGCTAACAAAAAAAAACATCAAATAAAAGCAAAACGACTTATTAAGGGTAAAATGATTATTTGCCATTAAAAAATAAAATAAATCAGTTCTTTTTTCCTTTTATATGTTGCCGGCTGAGCAGAAATAGAATAGAAAAAAATAAAAAATAAAAGATGAGAGAGAAAGAGAGAAAAGTAAGGGAAAAAAATAAAAAAAATCCAATGAAAAAAGAAAAGAAAAGAAAAGTAAGAGAATAACCTTGTAAACTTACAAAGTCCAACTTATAAAATATTAATCTAAGGAAGAATCAAGTGAAAGAAGAAGGAATTGAGAAAGAGAAAAAATTTAATTACTTTATTTTTCAGTTGACATAAGATTGTTATTTTATCCCGGTTGAGGGGTTCTTATAATATCGATTCAGATTCGATTATAGATGAATTATATTCCATAAAATATCGAATGAGGTAATTTTAATAGTGAGTTTATTTCTACTTCCACTTTAATTTTATATATTTTTAAATTTATTTTTTAATATTTTAGGTAGTGTATTTGAATTAAAACTTTACTGTAAACTTTAAAAAATCATGTTCATGAGTTAATAATTTATCTTTAAAAAATTTTATATATTTATTTAATAATCCAGGGTACAAAAAATTCCTAGCTCCATGCTTGCTATTGTAGCTTTTTGGTAATATACAGAAGAAAGGGCTCCTCTCATGTCATGGAACCTTCTCTGCTTTCAGCTAAAGTATGAGCCTGGGCAGGTGTATTTATCAAGAGAATAAAGACAGGCTTATGGAGACCTCTTAATTTGCTTGTTAAGGAGAGCATGTATATAATTTCTGTTCTACCTCTACCGAATGGATAATGTATTCGATCTGCCGCATGATATCACTTTCAAAACTCGTAGAAAGAGTTTCTCGTAGCTTGTTAGCCACCACTAGAGTCCCAGGTGTTTCCTCCTGGGCTCCTGAGTCCTGAGGTTTCTCACGGTGGTCTCCCTACCTGCCCCTTGTCTTTTAATGCCAGACCCGAATGGCATGGCAGTCCAACCGGTGGTGATTGAGGCTTTTTTTTTCTTTTTCTTTTTTGCGTCGCCGTGTGAATAGTACTGGTTGGAATTTTTAGATGCAAAAAAATATTTGCAGGGAAATAAATATGTGGACCCGTTCTCGCTGACGCTATTTGTGACCTTCAGCTTAGCTTCATTTTCAATGCCCGTCATATAGCTAGTTACTGCATACAAGGACTACAAGCTCTCTTTAGCCAATTATCGTTTTATACATTCAGACAGTACAGGGATAAGACATGATAGGTGTTCACAATTCTTCCTTTCTACAATATATTTTATATATTTAAAACATTCTTAATTTTTTTTTATTATGTTTGATAAATAATAATAATATAAAAAAATGATGCTGTCTTATAGTGATAAAATAATTGTACTGGTGGCGGTGATTATGACAGTACAAGTGATGGGGTGACGGGATAGATGAAATGAGTGATTATAATAAATAGGATATGATGAAGGTATCGAAATTCATGGTGCGGTTGCGGAAAAAAATGATAAATTAATGATGGTTTATGACAGTGATTAAACTTTTTACGTGATATGTTTAGTATGTGGTTTTTTTTTAAGTATTTTTTATTTAAAAAAATTATTTTTAATATTAACACATTAAAATTATCTACAATTATTAAAAAAATAATAAAAATAATAAAAAAATTATTAACTTTTTTAAAAAGTATTTTTAAAACTCAAAAACAACCCTTATTCTAAAAATACTTTATTATTTCATGAACTCATAATATTTTTTTCTAAATAAAATAAGTTTAAAAATTAATCATAAAATATTAATAATTTCTCAAATAAAATATTTTACAATTAAATAAATATGTAAAAATTATAAAATATTTTACTCAAAACAATGTTTTTGTTTTATGCATAGAACGTCGAAAGGACTATGAAACTTCGGAGCCAGTTATCGTTCAAGTCTTTTATTAAATATTTTCTGTTCATGCTGGATAGAGACAACAGGATATGATGTTGAAACCTCTTCCTCCCAACAGTATCTTTTTCAGAATTAATTAATATTGATAGTTAACGAGTGAACTTTTTTACTGTATCAATCTATAACTACCTTTTTTTACAATTTCATTTTTAATTAATTAAATTCATATTTATATCTATTTTTATTATCATTTCATTAAATAATATTTACTTTAATAAATAAAGTTCTTACATATAATAAGACAAATGACTTACAAAGTTAAATACCTTAATCTATATTAATTTTTTAATTTTTTTAGTTTAATCTTTAATTATTGTTAACATCTAATTTCTTGTATTTAATAGTATAAATAATTGTTGACTTATTTAACTAAATGCATGCATAAACTAGTTAAAACTCAGTCCTTTTGTCGAGGGAAAACTTCTATAACAGGTAGAGATCAGTCTACATTCTGCCATACCTCTCTAAAACGCAAGCACTGAAAGAAAATGGAAACACGCTTGGTATTTCTTTTCGCAGCGTTGTTGGCAACAGCACTGCTGGAATCTAAGCCTGTTTTGCCAACACCAGCGTCTGAAGCTGATCACTCACTTTCGGGTGTTTTCGAAACAGGAAATTTTCACCCAATACAATCTGATGTAGGAACAGCCTCTAGCTGTTCACCTCCTAGATCCTTGTTGATTTTTAGGCCAGAAGAAAAGGGCACGTATCCTGTCATCTTGTTTCACCACGGCACAGGCTGCCAGAACTCTTGGTACACTGATGTTTTCAAATTCATCTCTTCTCATGGATACATAGTGGTCGCGCCGCAGGTACTCCTTTTTCCATGTCCTTTCTTAATACATCCAAACATACTGTACAAATCGATCCATATTCTTCATGAGTTTCATGTATAACTTTCAATAAATCCGCAGCATACCATGGATATATGTTGTTCCATGTATTTTATTTTTGTCTAATTTTGATGAAGAAATATTCTCTGTGAAGATTGACCTGACATTGGAGTTTTGATCCTTAGTTATACGGATTGATACCACCTAGCGGACAAGTCGAGCTTGACTTGGCAGCAGAAGTGGCAAACTGGTTACCCTCAGGTCTCCGGTGTGTGCTACCTGAAGATATTGAAGGGGACATGCACAACCTTGCTCTTGCAGGCCACAGTAGGGGTGGATACATTGCATTTGCTCTTGCACTTGGACTTGCCGATGTTTCCTTAGACGTTGACTTTTCAGCGCTGATAGGAGTAGACCCCGTTGCGGGGACTTCCAAAAATAATCAGATGGAGCCCAAAATACTCAATTACGAATCTTACTCTTTTAACTTTTCGATTCCTGTCGCCATAATTGGTACTGGATTAGGCGATAAGCCAGCCTTCCCCATCTTACCGCAAACGAGCGCTCCAGATGGGGTGAGCCACACGGAGATTTTCAATGAGTGCAAACCTCCATGTAGCCATTTTGTTACTTCAGACTATGGCCACATGGACGTTTTAGATGACGGTATAATTGGGATAGTAGAACGTTTGGTATGCAAGGGGTCTCGGTGGGGGGTTAGCAGGGATCCCATGAGAAGAACTGTAGGTGGCGTTTCTGTCGCCTTTTTAGAGGCTTTCTTCAAAGGCAACTACACGGACTACAACAAAATTCTGCACAAATCTAATTATTTTGCTCCTGCAACACTTGATCCAGTCCAGAACAAAAGTGAAGGGACATCGTGCTCAAGTTTGTCGGCTATGTCCTTGCCTGCCACGTTTGACCGGCATATTGATGAACTGTAGTGGCTATTTATTAATCAGTTGAGTAATTCTCCTCTTTCCACAGAGGTTCGAGGAACAGACTAAAGAGAGTGCTGATCAACGCCTCTTTGTTTGTTGCCCTTGGACCTAGTATATGACATATATTGTAATTTATTAAGAAATACTTTTAAAGTCTTGAAGAAAATACTTTTTACCAAGAAATAAATCAATGTGAATTAATATAGGAATTTTTCTTTTTCTTACTCTCTTTTTTTTTTTACTATATTCTTATAGATTTAAATTAACGGCCAATTAAAAAGCATTTCTTAAGAAAATATAAGATTCAAATATAAGGGACTAAAATAACTTTGGGCTAAATGTACACTTTGATCTTCCAACTTTTCAAATTATCAACTTTAAGTCCTTAGTAATTTGTGAAATTTAGTTTTGGTCACAAACTTCATTTCCTTTACTTTTTAATCCCTGGTTTGAGAGAAATGAGAGAAAGTGATCAGATTTTAGTAATAAAAAAAGATATTAATTGAGATCGATTCCGGCAACAAAAACGAATAGTATAGGTGTTCATAGGTTCCTTTTAATGTGGAAAATTTACACAATTTGTTTTTTTCCCCTTAAACTTGTCTAAAATGGTAGATATGAACCCAAAAAAAATTTTAATTGTGAGTTTTAGAGTTAATTTTTTTGTTGTTAGATGTTATGGATATGTATTAGAAGATGTTTATAGTGTTTTTTTTTTTCTTGGTTAAAATATGGTTGAAAATAGGTTTGTCTTGGTCTAAAACAAACCAAGTCAAACCTAATTGAGTTCATGATCCAAGTCACATGTTTGAATAATTAATTTTGGTTGGATAGGGATCGGGCTTGATAATTTTTTTTATTGCATAAATAATTCTTAATTTATTTAATGAAATATATACATGAATATTTTGAATTTTATTTAAAAAAGAGTTATATACAAAAACACATTATAAAAATCTACATATATTTTTTAATATATATATATCATCAAAGTCATGAAATTTCACAATTTGTTAATGAATCTCTTAAACATATCTGACATAGTTAGCACAATCTGCTACTAGCTTTTGAGTTCGGTGGCAACTAATTATAACCCGGAATAAAATTATAGAAATGTCCCCTCCATGCCATTAAAGTTTGAAGCTTAAGATTTTAAGTGTTTTTTTTTTAAGAAAATAACATAATGAGTAAAATTATTTTGCAAATAAGAAAAATTTAGAGAAATAACATAGTTTTTTTGGTGGTTATGCTACTTCTAGTATCCCAATCAACAAAAAAATTAGTTGATTGTGCTGGTGAAAGTAGTGCAACCAATGTATTTTAATTAGTTCTCCTCCATCTTTTTTTCTATCTTTTGATCCTTAATATTTTACCCTTTAAAAATTCAATTGTGTCTTCAAGTTTATATTTTTTTAATTTAATCCTTATTTTTTTAATTTTTATTTGTTTTGATTTAAATGCTTCTTGAAGTTTTTTATTTTAAATTTCATCTCTCATCATTTAATTTCATTAGATTATAATATCCAATCTCGCTCTTATAATTTTGATTATTATTTTTTTATCCCTTGCATTATTTTGTTTATTTTGTCATGTATAATTTTATTTTATTTTATTTTATTTTGTTTCTGATTTTGGTCTTCATTTTTTTTGTTGCTTTTTTATTCTTTTCTTAATTTTTTTTGTTTTTCAATTTAATACCTGATTAGTTTCTTTCAATTTTTTTTATGCAAGGTTTAGTTCTTATTGTTTTAATTTTTATTTTTTTAATTTAGAATTTTTCTTTGTAATTTTTTCATATTTTTTTTACAGGGTAATCTAAGTCTCATGACCCGATCCACCAGTTTCAATGATTAACCCAGTTTAAGTTTGATCTTTTTTTTAATTCTTTTTTATTTTTATTTTTATTTTATTTTTCATCATTTGACATTGACTTATTGGGCCTTCAGCTTCGTGATTTATTATTCTTTTCTTTTTGTTGGGTTATCTTTGTCTCATATTTCGGGTTGCAATTTAATCGAGTTAACCTGGTTTAACTTGGTATTTTTAAAATTAATTTTTATCTAGATTTTATCATTTGTCATTAAATTATTGATCATTGAGCATTGTGATTTCTTTCATTTTCTTTTATGCGGGGTTATCTAGGGTGTTGGGTGGTCAAGTTAACACATGTTATCTCGGGTATTTTTTTTTTAATTTTTTTTGTTTAACTTTGGTCATTTTTTTATGTTCTTTTTTTAAAATTTTATTTTTAAATCCAATCTCATATCGCATTTGATGGGTTTTTAAAGTTAATTGACATCTCTTTTTTTTTTTTACTTTGGCAAGATTGATTTTTTTTTTTTTTACTTTCATTTTTTGACATTAGGTTATTGGACTTTGAGTTTTGTGATTTTTTTTTGTAGAGTTATTTTAATCTTATAACTCGGGTCAAGTGTTAGAATTCAAGTTAACATAGATTGGCTTTATCATTATCTAGACATCTTTATTTATTTTATAAAAATATTAACCCGACTCGTGATATAGCACCGGTCACCACTCTAATATAATTAAGCTATATATGATAAAAACATTTCTTCCTTATATTATTCTCATCATATATATCTACTTACTTAAGCATTATTTATTTGCTGGAAAGTAGTTTTCTTTTGAAAAATGGTTTTTTTGAAAAGTGAATTCCTGAAAAATAAATTATTTTCTGATGTTTGGTAGTGTCATGAAAAATCAATTGGAAAACACTTTCTAGTATTTGGTTATATAATGGAAAATGAGTTAAAAAATAATTTATTAATATTTTTTTTCAAGTTTATTAAAATAATAAGGAACAAATCTTACAAATTAAAAAGTTGAATGAGAATGAAATTGAAAAAAAATATAATTTTATAAATTATCTCAAATAAAATAAATAACAATTAAAATAATGGAGATCAAATCTAACAGATAAAAAAATTAAAAGATGATGAGATTAAAATAATAATAATTACAATTTCATAAATTATTTCAAATAAAATAAGTAACAATCAAAAGAATGAGTATCAAATTTGATATATAAAAAATTTTAATTAAAAAAATAATAAGAAAAAAGTAAATAACAATCATAAAAATGAAAATCAAAGTTAATATAAAAATCAAATTAAATCAAATTCTAAGGAGTGAATTTGAAAAAAAATTCAAAACAAAATATATAGAAATCAAAAGTTTTAGAACCAAATTTATTATAATCAGCAAATAATATGATATTTTTAAATTTTTCACAACTTCCGGAAAGTATTTTACGCCTAAAATAAAATGAAAACACTTTTCTAGAAACCAAACTAAATTTTCCTTTGACTGTAAAGTATTTTTTGTCGATCGATTTTTTTAATAACATCCAAATACAGAAAAGTTTGAAAAATAATTTTCAAGAACTACTTTCTGCTAAACAAATGAGGCATTAAGCGTTATATATTTTAATGGACTTGTTTTTTCAAGTTAACAGTCAAGCTCATCAACAAAGCTAACCCAGCCCAACATGCTAGTCATGAAAAATTTCATGAATTCATAATTTGCTATTAAATTCAAATGCCTGGTGGGTGAGTAAAAAACTAAAAAACTAAAAAATCAATTAAACAAAGAAAACTGAAAAAAAAAACTGAAAAAACCAAATCGTGAAAAAAAACCGATTAGAATTTTGAAAAAACTAACCGGTTTGGTTCGATTTTGGTTTTATAAGGTTGAAATAAAAAAAACCGAACCGAACCGACTCCAAAAAAAATCGAGTCAAAACTGAAAAACCGAGTTAAACCGGTTTGAACTGGTTTTTATTTTAAAATATCAAAACAAAATGAAACCGGTTAGTTTTAACCGGTTTTGATTTTTTTAGAAAAAATTAATTTAATTATTTTTTTAATAAAAACCAAATCAAATAAAAAATAATTATTCTCGGATGGCCAATCATTTTCGGGATAAGGTTCATCACGTTGCATATATAACGTGTATAATTAATGGAGTTCCTTTTTTTATAACTTTTCAACGGTTATAAATTTTAATATTTTTTCTTTCTTTAAAAATTTCCAATTCCTTACAAATAAAAAATATGAATTTCATATGAATGAACTTCAGATGTGGATATTTAGTCAGTCGCGAATGTGATTGGATTTATTGACTTTTGCCTCAGCATCTTCCCCCCCTTTTCCTTTTTCCTTTTTCCTTTTTCCTTTTTCCTTTTCCTTTTTCTATGAATATGCAAATCTTTTTCATTTCGCATCAATCTGGGACCATGATCCAGAGGAAACTTCTAGCATCAGAATTAATCTTGATGCTTGATTAAAGTGAAGAATAAACAAGGACGAAACTTTACACCTTTTTTTTAAACAATATTATATGCTTAAACAAAATAATCTTAACATGATGAATTCCATGTGTTACAACCAAAAGTATTTTAATTAAATTTGGGTTTTTTTTTTCTTTTGGGTATCGATATTTATAGCAAACTTATAATTAATTTATGTTTTGTCTATGATGTAGGTGAAATTTCATTGTGGGTTGAATTTGGATGTTTTTAATTATAATATTGGTGATTGTAATATAATCACTTTGTTATAATTCATGCTCATTTTAAGAGAGAGTGTTGAAAAATATATTAACCTTAAAAATTAAAAAAAATCAATAATCAAGAGGTTTAGGAAGATAAATCACAAGATTTGTTGAAGAAATCCAAGGGATTGACTAATTTATTTTGGATCAACCATCATAAACATAAATAATTTATAATCTTTCTCTTATAACTCTTGTATCCATGGAATAAGCTACCATGTAAATATTGTTTATCTTTTATTATTTCGTAAATTCGTCCACTTAAATTTTAAGAGAAAAATGTCACCTTAAACTTGGTACTATCACCCCGGCTAGGGCACGACCCTGTTGTTCATAGTAGTGTTTAGGATGCAAGTACTATCAACTCACAGGCTTACGAAAACAATACAATTAAAATTTCGATGGATCAAACTTAACTAATCCAATTTTAGATTTATTTTTTAAAATTACTAATTTAAGTGTTATAAATATAAAACTATTAAAAATTTATATAATTATTAATTTTAGAATCCGTATGATTAATTAAAATACATGTAAAGTAATTCGGACACTTACATTAATGTAAAGAAACTTCACCAAGAAATTAAAAACATTATAAAATAGGAATTATGAAACTCTTCAGGCTTGTGAAAATAATGCAAAGCCACGATGTAAGTAGTGTCCGTATTAGTTGTTTTTTCTTCCATTTTTTTTTATTATAGTCAGTATTTTATTTTTATTTTTATTTTTCCTTTTTTTGTGGATCTCAGCGAATGCTTTCTCTAATTAAAAAAAATGGGAAGAAAAAATAACATACGGGACCAACGAGGTCAAAAGAACACGTGCTGCTTGTTTATAATTTACTTCACATTTTTTGTAATCTTAATAAATGCTTTTTGTAATAAAAAAATGGGAAGAAAAAGACAACAACTGTGTCAAAAAGATCAAAGGACACTTGTCACTTATATGGAGCGAAATCACTTACGAGGAGCTCACATTAAACAAATTTATTCAGTATAGTAAAATGGTACAAGATGTTGATTGGTGATTATTTTTGATTTAGTTCGGTTTTTATCAAAATAAATAATTAAATTGAAATATTTTTTTTGAAAAAAACCCGAAACCGGGTTGGTTCAGTTCGGTTTTTTAGGGTAAAAACCGGTTTGGCTCGGTTTTTCCGGTTTTGGCTCGATTTTTTCCAGTTTGGCTTGGTTTTCCTGGTTTGGCTCATTTTTGGCTTAAATTTTCCGGTTTGGCTCAGTTTTTGCTCGGTTTGGCTCGGTTTTTTGTCGGTTTCGGTTCAGTTCGGTTTATTCTGTTTTTTGCTTATAAAACCGAACCGAACCGACCGGTTTTTTCAAAAATTTAATCGGTTTTTTTCGGTTCGGTTTTTTTAGTTATTTTTTTTCCGGTTTTCTCAGTTTAATCGGTTTTCCAGTTTTTTTGCTCACCCCTAATTGACAAACTAGTTTTTTCAAGCCCTAATTTACATCCCTGAATTACTGAAGAAACTCTGTTTTGAATAGTTCTAAATAATAATAATCTGAAAAATATTTTGAAAATAATCTATAAACTATTTAAATAGTATTTAAATACGACACGTATAAAAAAACATAAATCAAATAAAAATAAAAACCTAATTAAGAAAATAACCAAGAATAACTAGGAAAATAAAGAAAATTTCTAAACAGAAGGCATCATCCTAATCTCATTTAGGTATAACAAATTCTCTCAATACAAAACCCAATCTATAAAATGTGCTAACAAAATTTTAATTCAATCTAATAATTAATTAAAATTTATGTTCGTGTTTTTTAGAAAGCTCATTTGACTCATCTAAACATCTTATTAGACCTGGACTTTTAATATATATCATACATTGAGCTTTTCTACTTTAGAAAAACTTGTTCTAAATTTCATTATCAAAACTTAAACTTTTTCATACAAACGAACAAATATTTCAAATATAGCATTGAATTTAGTCTATTCACAAACTAAACCTCTTTTATTAAAAATTCAACCAAATCAATCCCTCATCTTCTTTCATTTCATCCATGTGACAGCCTATCCTACAACCTCAAGAAAAAAAAAGATTTTTTTGTCCTCTTTGACATGAACTTCATCCTTTTAAGTAATTTTGAAAAGTTGTTCTAGCTTTGCTCACTAATTTTAAATTAGCTTAATCCTAATTTGCTAATTGATTTTAGATTATCCTTCATATGTCATCTCTCTTTCATGTTCCTACAAGTTTTAGAATATTTAGTGACTTCGTGTTGTTCCTTCAGTTTCACTTTAACTTTAAGAACTATTGTTTTTAGTTTGTCAACTCTTTTTAACACTTATTTTGACATTACTAAATCTTTAGTTTATTTTGCCTTATTTTTTTTTCTTTATTAGTTAGAACTTATAAAAATTAAACAGGTTTCTCAATATCTTCTTCTAATAATACTAGAACATCAACCATTCAAGTTATTTCAGTGCCAATTCATCTAAGGATAGTAATAGTTATTACTCTTCTAATTCGTTAAAAACATAATTTATAGTTAAATCAATTGATTCACTATTATAACTTTGGCTACTAGAGCTGAAACACTAAATGTGTGTGTGTTAGTCAAGAATGAAATCCTTTCCAACTCATTTTTATCATTGATTAGAACATCAACAACAAAACATCATCAATCATCTTAACCTCATCTATTAAGGGCCTCGCCTCCTTATCTTTCACTTGTGCTTTTGATTTAGCTAATAGGTTTAATCAACTTTCTAGTTGAGAAAATTAAACAAAAGAAAATAACAATATAATTGCTTATATGACCAGTATAAAATCTTTATGTAATAATCTTATAATAACTCTTAGATTAGTAATTTTCTATAATAGAATTACAGGTTTACCAACATGAACTTTATCATTTAGAACATCATACCATTAATCTTCAACACCATAAGAAAGTTTACATCTTGCAAATCGTAATTTATGATAACTAGGAATTTTCTTTAATAAAATACTCTTACAACTTTGACAACCATCTAATAAATTTTTTCTTCAAAAATCATTGTTGCACCTAACATTGTTGTGATCCACCCTCTTTCACAGGAAGGGGAAAGATTTTTTATATGGTAAGGGGGTAAAAAGTTCTAAACTTTATATAAAAAATGTCACCACCTGGTACTATGGTTACTAGAAAACCCTAACTAATAGACAGAGTGTTAGATAATAATATAAATTATATATTAAGACCTCACCTAACAGCTTTAGCTTTTGGGTTGAGATGGTTCTTTGACACATGGTTCTATGATAAGGGACTGGTTATGCAAAAGGAAAGATATTATTACCCTAAAATATCCTACTTGAGATAAGTTGCATTGGTAATTTTGTCTTTTATTTCTAATAGTTTGTTATACCAAATATATCAGTAGTCTATCTATATAAGTAATAGTGAGTCTACTACAATGAGTTAAACCCTGGGTGGTTGGTTTAAGTCTAACCATTCCAAGGTCTATTCATCTTTGTCACCCTAGTTATTATATTTTGATAATACTTGATGAATTTAGATGCCTACAACAAATTAATGACTCCTGATAATGAACTGTGATAAATAGTCTACGAAGCCATGTCAATGAATGACTAATGGGCTTCTGTTAGGCTCATTCAACTCAACCAAAATCTTAGAAAGAGCCTATGGATAATGTCTTGTTAAGATTCATCTATCGTATAATATCTAAGACTCGCTTATAATATTTGTTAAACGAAGATTGTATGCCCAGTCCTATACAAACAGTGACTTCTATAGGTTCACCTACTTGGAAAAAGGATATAGTAATATAAAGGTTCTTTATCAACTTGTTTTGGATAATGACCTTTATGGGTTCATTTGTCCTAAAATGTGATGTTAAGTATAACTATCACATTTGTAGTTCAATTTTAGTGAATTGCCCAGAATTAGTAGCTATGCTCACTAGTTGGTAAGACTCATACATGCATAATCATAGTAAGTGGATAATTTATTCAAAACCAAGATATTTACATCACTCATGAATGGACTACATTGTCACCCTTATTTGACACCTAAAAGTAATGACCTTTAAATGTTTATTTACATTAGGATCATTATTGGATGATTAACCAAAACGGTTTGATGTTTTTTAAAAGAAGACTTTAATTTTTTAAATTAAAATTACAAGATATAAGTATTACTTCCAATCAACATCCAAAGTAATAACTTGTTGTAAGTTCATTTACCTTGAACATTGTAGGTGAATCGTATATCAAAAAATAAGAATTTTTTTGGAAAGTAAACAAATATGATTGGGAACCAAATAAAGAATTTGGAATTTGTTTCTCTATATTCCAACACATTTTCTTTTTTTTAAAAAAATTATGGTCGCTCTCTCCTATGGTGACTAAGGTTTTGGTTAACATTTTGAAATAGTGTAGAGGAAGAAGATAATAAATAATCCCCTCTCTTCTTTTTTCTTCTCTATTTATAGTCTAACTTTATTTTATTATTTTCTCTCAATTACTTGGTCCCCAAATAATTTCACTTTGGCCCTTCTTTTTTCTTGTTTTGCACTCTAGCCTCTTGTTCATTTTCTCACTATTTTGATTTTTTTTTATTTTAGTTTTTTCATGAAAAGCAACCTTAACTTCAATTTGAAAAGAAAAGTAATCAAGAAATGAGAAATGGATGCAAATACTTCTAAAATATATTTCTTTGAATTTGATTTTTTCAGAAAGACATCAACAAGAGAAAAATAGTTGAAAATTGCAAAATGGTCGCGTTGATGGTCAAAATGCATCGAAAACATGTTTTTTGATTTTTTTTCTTTTTTTAATTTTGAAAAATAATTTTAGAACTAGGTTATGACAATCCATATTTAAAAGAGGAATTTCTTCAAAATTAAAAAAGTGCCTACAAAAAGGTTGGCTACAAGTTAAGTCTTCGATGCATCGCCTATGATCATAAACGTCACTCTTCATATTGATATGATGCATGTATGGGTTTGAAGGAATACATTTAGGTTCCAGTCTGCCCTTTTTAAGTCTCTAAGCATGTTGATCTTCTCTTCATGATTTTTGTTTGAGTCATGTCTTTGATAGTTGATCCAACTAATCATATCTTTGTGTTAGGGCTCTCCACGCTGCCTTTTAAGCACTCAAAGCACCCTAAATAGCCTTCACTCCCCTTCACTCCTTCATCATGAGCTAGAAAGCTGTTGTTAATAATTTTGTTCATTGAACCAGCAAACCTACTCTAATACTAATTAATGTAGTGTATAGTGATAAGAAATTAAGGTTTCTTAAACTCTATGATCCAGCAATCATAGTAAAAAACAATTTCATTTATTAAAAAAATCATTTGACTTGTTGAGATATTTTTTTGAACTTA
>Ga0325402_1002076_pt1 | contig 17282 bp, 10 predicted proteins | sample PopdelMetagenome_22_FD_207212 | JGI IMG/M metagenome (GOLD analysis project Ga0325402, IMG submission 207212) | Populus deltoides microbial communities from Bellville, Georgia, United States - Xylem-PdKOR-R3 | ecosystem: Host-associated > Plants > Phyllosphere > Stem > Wood/Secondary xylem... | reverse complement strand
TTTTTTTTATCTTTTACAATTCACAGACTTTTTAACCCTTCAACTCCGGTCCAACCAAAAAAACCCAAATAAAGCTTTGTTTGATATAGTTTTTATTAAATAAAATTTATATTTTTTATAATTTTTTTATATTTTAAATTATTTTAATGTGTTAATATCAAAAATAATTTTTTTAATAAAAAATATTATTTTAATATATTTCTAAATAAAAAATACTTAAAAAAAATCGTTATTACATTTTCAAATATAAAAAAACAGTGATCTGCTTAAAATAATAATAATAATAATAATAATATTTTAAAATATTTTTTTTATTTAAAAATATATTATAATAAGATTTGTTATATATTTTTTAAATTTATTTTTAATATTAATACATTAAAACAATTCAATAATAATAATAATAATCATAATAAAAATATCTCAAAACTTTTAAAACTTCGATCGGCAGAAGACTCCCTTAATATTCCTTCGTTTCCCCTTGATAGAAAGAAAAACCCCACCCACCTCCAATACAATAGAGTAATAATTAATAACAACATTTCCATGCCCATCGTCTCTCCCTCTCCCTCATGCCAAACTCAAATCTCCACGATGTTCATCACCCTAAAAACGTCACCGTCTCTCTTTCACCGATACAGCCTCCATTTCCGCTCCTCTAATTCCTCGAAATACAAATACCGCTGCCTTCTTGACCAAATTGCCCCCGTTTCCGCCAACGTCATGGCTGCCGCCGTCGCCTCCTCTGGTTCTGGCTACCTCCATGGTGCAGTTACCTCTGCAATAACTCACGTAGCTGTTACCGCCGTCGCTATTGCCTCCGGCGCTTGCCTTTCCACCAGGGTGGATTTTTTATGGCCCAAAGGAGAAGAACAACCTGGTAAAATTATTGATTAATTCATAAAATTAAAAAAGAGAATAGAATAGAAATAGAGCTAATGACTGAAAGTCTAGACATACAGGTTGTTTTATAGTGGATGGGGTTGATGTGACTGGGTACCCGATATTTAATGAGGCCAAGGTTGGTTCGGTTTCTTGTTGCTTGTTTTAATCACCGTTGCTTCTTTCTTTGCTACCTGTAAAAAAAACCGCTTTGAATTAAATTTGTGAAGGCAGGTGGTTAAGGCTATTGCATTTGCTAAGAAAGCTCACCATGGCCAGTTTCGCAAAACTGGAGACCCTTATTTCACTCACTGTATCCATACTGCTAGAATCTTGGCTATGTTGGTTCCATCTACTGGCAAACGAGTATGCTTTCTAATACTAACTCCTGATTCATGTTGTTGTACCTTTCTTTTCCCTTCTTTCCTGCACTCGTAAATAACCACATGATGAACACCACTTCCATTATTCTACTTTGTTGTTAGTGTCCCACTTGATTTTCGTGTATTTTTGTACTTATTTTATGATTGCATTGAGTCTCTTGCTTATATTTTAAAGCCCGCTGCAGGCCATCGACACACTTGTTGCTGGGATTCTCCATGATGTGGTTGAAGATACAAGCGAGAGTTTAGTCAGTATAGAAGAAAACTTTGGTCAGGATGTGGCAAAGTTAGTAGCTGGTGTTTCCAAAATTAGTTACATAAATCAGGTAATAATTTTATATTTGTAAACTCCTCCTCTCCCATTCCTTTTCTTTTCAATTTTGGAATGTGAACTTTATTTATTCTGGTTGGCAAGTATTGTAGAATTCAACCTTGTGGAACTGTGTATACCTTTTTTTCCGGGGTCAAGGTTAAGGGGATGGGCAAAAAACCATTGTGTGCCCCTTTGCTATTGAATTCCAATCATATCAACCCCTCTACTCAATTTTGTTATATACCAGCCCTTTAACATATAGGATGAACTAACCTTTCCATCCTTCTCTGCGACGGAACTCTATTACCTTGACCTCATACTATTAGTTGGCTTAGCGTTGACTAGTCGGGTGCTTCCATGTGACATGAAAATAATTTTTGGAATTAAAAAATAATAAAAAACCAATCAGGATTATTTGTAATAAAAGGGAAAAAAAGAAAAATAATTTTTGAAATTTGAAATTTTAAAATTAATACTTTCATTCCATGTGGCAACACTTGATTGTTCAATGCTAAATCAACTTACGATGTGAGGTTAAACTAACAGAGTTCCGTCATGGAGATGGATGGAAGGGTTTTCATGTCCTAAAAGTTGAAGTAGAAGAGCTGGTATGGATTAAAATTGAGTAGAGGGAGTGATATGACTGAAAGTCGATAGTACAGAGACAAATAGTGATTTTTGGCCTAAAGGGATGCTTTCATTTTGCTGTCAACCCATAGACCATAGCTGCCTTTTGTAGATGAATGAAAAGATCCATATACTACTCTCTAAGTCATTTTTTTTGGGAAAATTGACATTTGAGGATAGGTGGAGCTAGGCTTTTTAATGAACTGATTCGGGGATTTGAAGAGGTACGAAAATCATTTTGCATTGGATTTAACAATAAATTTTAATACGACAGTTTGTTTCTAGAATTGGAAAGATAAATGCATCTGAGGATGTCCTTTTCAGTTCCTTGCCTTTATCCAGAAATGTTGCATGAGAGATGCGTTCTTTATCCATTTTCATCATTGGAGAAGAGGTCCTTTCAGGATAATTAGAGATGCCATGAAAAAGTTTGGGTGAAAAAGGGGAATGATGCAAGCCCATATAATAGATTTTTAAGGCTACATATTTTAGAAAGAAATACAAGATTTAATTTTAATATTTTAGTTCCCTACTTTAAGAATTCTTATTTTATTGGGTGCCTATAAATAAACACCTTGGACAAATATTCTGTTCAACTTATTATTATTGATTGAAATAAAAACCAAGAGTTTTCTCCAAGACTGAGGCTGTTTCTCTTACTTTGGTTAACTCAAGATTAAGTGTGTCTTGATTTGGTGATCTTGTTGTGGTTGTACGTTAGAGAAAAATTAAGACATTCTCATAAATTGTTATATTGTTAGCAAAACTATATACCATCACAAATAATTCTCATACGAAGCGTATACAAATAATATATTTTATATGTGACCTTGCACATGAAGTTGCTTATAAAAGATCTATCCTCTATATATGTAGTTCTATAAAAAAATATGAATAAATTTAAATTGCTCCCCTGTTACTTGTTCAAATAATGATCCATAATCAAAACTTAGTCTTATCTTTTCCTTAAAAAAGTTTGAAGTAACAGAAATTAGCTATCACAGTCATGTATATGGCTCCGACAACTTTCAAAGTAAGCACTCATATAAGTAGTGACAAAGGAAATAGTAGTAGTTGGTAAAAAAATAAATGATGAAAGAAAACAAAAGGGTAAGAAGATTAATGGATTAACTGAACAGAATAATTTAAATTCTTATGTTTTGTCATCGCTATTTTTTGTTTCCTTTATTTCACTCTCATTTCAGTGTCTAGCATTTTGTCTTCCCTTTGCCTTTAAGCATAAGATCAGATACACACACACATAAGGGTCAAATAATTTTGATTTAATGCACCACATATTGTGTTAGTAATTAACCCGAGGGGAAAGTTGGCACTCCTCTTGACCATGTTGCTTCAACACTGATGCAAAAACAAAGATTTTAATATTCTATGAATTATGAAATTTAAGATTATATGGATGGAAATAGTCTCGATAATAGCTTAGGGGAAAAAAAGGAAGCCATGCTGATGGTTGAAATAGATAGTTTAGAGTTGCAAATTGTAATCACTTAACCTCGTGGCCACAATAAACATAAACTATTTGTACTATTTTTTCCCTAATATTGTAAACAAATTACTTTCCTCTGTTTTCTCATATGGTGATTGTCCTAATTTTTATAGGTCTATGTACTCTAAGATTGGTGCGATTTTCAGCTGTTACTATTCACCTTTTTTTTTTCCAGCTGCTAAGGAGACATCGTAGGCTAAATGTGAACCAGGGTACCCTCGGTCATGATGAGGTATCCAATGTGTAGTCTGCATTGTGAAAATTTTATTTTGCTTATTGACAGAGAATACTAGAGTTTTATTATTCTGTGATTATCATAATCAGCATCAATGTGGAGTAAATTATAAATTATTCCATTTAGTTTTGCAAAATGAATTAAATAATCCCTCTTGTTTAAAAAAATTAATTAGTCCTTTGACCAGTGTCAATCATGGTTAATTTAATGTCATTTGGTGTAAAAAATGTTTTCTTTTCTCATAATTCATTTCATATTATAGACTTCTTTTTTTACCACATATCTACAATAGTTATCTTTTTTTTTCCCACAAAGATTTACAAATTTTTTCTAACTCCCTTAATTTTATTGTTCACATATCAAGGCAAATAATTTACGAGTGATGCTCTTGGGCATGGTTAATGATCCACGTGTGGTGCTCATCAAGCTTGCAGATCGTCTTCACAACATGAGAACCATGTATGGACTCAACTTCTGTTAATATCCACAATCTATGTCTATTCTAAGAGAGGTCCTTTTTTTTTCAAAAATAAAAAATGTTGAAAAATCCTCAAATATTTAAATTCTTTCCTTTTCCTTATTGTTGATGGACGTGGTGGTTTGCTTCTAGGTTCTTTATGGTTTGAGACAATATGATAATAAATCATATGCTGTTTTTATTTTTGAAGATGCCTTTTGCAAGCGAACATTTTGGTTTATAGTCTACTATATTAATCACAATTCTCGATAATGTTTTTTTTTTGTTTTTTTTTTATTGTAGTTATGCCTTGCAACCTTCAAAGGCTCGAGCTGTAGCTGAAGAGACCTTGCTTATCTGGTGCTCACTTGCTTCCAGACTGGGTTTGTGGGCATTGAAAGCAGAGTTAGAAGATTTATGCTTTGCAGTTCTTCAGGTTTCCTCACAATTTTTGTTGATTGTTGTGAAGTGCATTAACATTGATGATAAGCCAATTGCATATGTAGGTTAATCTGAATGCATAAATTTATAATTTGTGGTTACTATGATCGTGTGGAAAATAGCATGATAAACTAGTAATTTTAGTAATGGATGTTGAAACTCCTATAAGCAAAGTGCTTGAATAAAGAGGAAATTTATTGACTATTCTTGGCCTAATAACATCTATTATATTCTTTCATTAATGATTAAGATTTTTTAGGTTTTGAGGAGTTTAAGAAGAGTCCAAAATGTAGTTTGGTAAATCAAACATAACTTTTAATTCGATCGTTGGATCGAATTGAAATATTGACAGACAATTTTGAAGGCCCTGTTTGCTTTTGGGTTAAAATTTCATGATGATTGAAGATTGAAAAGGTCTTCAAATAAGCCTCAAAAGTTACTGTGTGAGATTGTTTTTTTGTATTTTGATTCTCTTCCTCTTTAAATTAGGACTTTTAGTTTAATTAATATTTTACTATTTAGAAATCATAATGCTAGATAGATGAATTCTATTAGTTATGTAAATTTTAATTAGAAATTATTTTCTATAAAAAATTTTAAATCTAGAATTAGTATAAATAAAAATGTCTAGTTTAGTTTATGGAGATTCAGATGATTATTTAGATTTTATAAAATACTAGAGTTTATTCTTTAAATTTCTCTACAGTTTAGGTCTGTAATCTTTAAAGATTAAGAACTTTAGTTCTATCCACGCTATACGTCACATCAATTGGTATTAGAAGATTTGTCAACTGATATAAGGAGACAATCTGGCATGAAAAGTCTGCTGGAGTGCTGCTACTGTTTTGGGAAGTTGTCTGCTAGTTTATGAAGAAATTTTGGCTGGCTTTTTCCTATTGTTTTCTTTTTGATGGCTGCTGATTGTTGCACAAAACAAAGACAGAAGGGAGGGGCTGTTGGTTTGTAAAGCAGTGACTGATTTTTTTTTCCTGTTAACCACTTAGTTTAGTTGTGAGAATAACTAAAAAAACTTTTGCTCTGTTACCAAAAATGACACGGGATAAAAAAATATTTTAAAAAAGGTAAAATTAAAGAAGAAAAGCTTAAAATTAGAAGAAAGTGGCTGAAGAAAAGAAAGTTGTAGATGAAGGAGAGGAAAAATCAGGGTTGAGAAAACAAAAGTCTAACTTTTTTATTAATTTATCATAATCTAACTATAATGTCAAAAAATTATTTTTAAATAATAAAACCCAAAATCAATTAACAATTAAACCAAAAGCCTACAAAAAATAAACTAAAGTCCAAAATAAAATAACATCAAACTTAATAATAAAACCAAAATGAAAGTTCAAATAAATTAAACCTAGTAACATAAGCTAAACCCTAATTTCCCAACCAATGAACAATAGTTGGACTATCCTCCATCATCGAAGGTCATATGCTTGTGTGAACCGTCTCGGGTCTGGTATCCGCACCAAAATAGCAATTGAAAATTTAAATACAATGAAATTGCAGATCTGATTGTGTTGGAGACCTCGTATTGTTGTGACGATCAAGTTTAGGATAGTACTAGATTATTTATTCTTGTTATGCTGCAGGTCAAATTTTTTTTTTATATGTTTAAAAACTATTTAGGTATTGCTAACGTGTTATCAAGAAGGGAAAAAAAAGCTAAATCATGTAGGGATTTATCCAATTTGACCTGGTCGACTTGACAAGTTCAAAAACCTGGACAACTAGAAAAAAACGTAGTTTAACGCAAAAAAAATTCTAGACGACATCTTATTTTTTAAATATTGAGATTATAATATATTAAATTGACCTGAGTTAACCTAGGTTAACATGTAAAATTAATAACCTGAGCTATGAGACCGTGATAATCTCGTAAAAAGCAAATTAAAAATTATTTTGAAGTTCAATTCTCAGTCAACTCAATGTTGAAGGATTAAATTGAAAAAAAATCAATTAAAGAAAGGATAAAAAAATGACTTAAGTCAACCCGCCAAACTTGGGTCATAAGACCGGGACAACCCAATAGAAAGTAAATCATAACAAATTATGAAGTTCAATTCCCAATCAATCCAGTGTTGAAGGATTAAATTAAAAAAAAATCAATTAAAAAAGAACACAATAAAAACCTATATCAACCTGGATTAACACGTTAAGACTGGAGTAACCCATAGTAAGCAAACCGAAACAAACTATAAAGTTTAACTCCTAATCAATCTATTATTGAAAGATGAAATTGAAACAAAAATTAAATCACAAAAAAAGACATAAAAAACACCAAGTTAACTTGTAGAAGCCGCGACCTAGGTCATGACAACTCTATAGAAAATAAATCGAAATAAATCATAAAGCTCAATCTCTAATAAATTTAATATTAAATAGCAAAATTTAAAAAAACTAAATTTAAAATTAAAGAAAAAAGCAACAAAAAAAAAAAAAACTGTTACAATAAAAAGTACGGAAACAATGATTTCCCTTTCTCAATTAGTTTTTGTACATCTTTTCTTTTCTTTTTTCTTCTCTGATTTTCTCTAATAACATTCTCAATTTGCTTGATGTTACGGCATGCAGCCACAACTATTTCAAAAAATGCGGGCTGACCTATCTTCCATGTGGAGCTCTAGCAATAGACCTGGATATCTGAGAAGAATTATAGCTTGGAATGAGAAAAATTCAACTCTTGGTTGTGAAAATTCTGTGACAATTGACAAAGATGTCTCGACCATGAAGGTAACTATTGAATTGTTGGCAAGTACTCTATCCTCTTGCCTTTGATAACAAAGGAAAATAGAGATTTTGGGAGATAAAAGGTCAATGCCATATTTTTTGTTGTCATTGATATTTGGATTTAATTAAGCATCCATTTGGTTTGTTCTAAAATAGTATCTTACCTTTTGTCTCATTTCCTTAAATTATGGGTTATTTCTATTACTATATGTCTCAAATGTTTATCATTTAATGATTCATTGCATTAATGATAGATAGAATTTGTCACCATTATTTTTGTATGGTTACACTTTTTGTACAAGGTTGCAATAGTTTTGAAGTGGCGATATTAGTTGTCCACAAGTCATTTTTATTCAATTATTGTCGGTGTGCAGGATCTTTTAGAAGCTGTAGTGCCTTTTGATATCTTGCTAGATCGAAGAAAACGGTCTAAATTTCTTAATGATCTTGGCCTAACATCAGAGACTCAAACACGACCCAAGGTTGTGCAGGATGCTGGAATTGCTTTAGCATCTCTTGCCGTTTGTGAGGAAATGCTGGAGCGGGAACTATTTATATCAACTTCGTATGACTTCTTTTCTCGTTCACATTTCTTGTATATCATTCCAGAAGATTGACAATTTTTATTCTTATCTTATGCTTTACAATGACAGTAAAACTCATGCAATGGATTCTACCATGCTTGCAGTTATGTTCCTGGAATGGAGGTAACTTTATCTAGCAGACTGAAAAGCTTGTATAGCATCTATAGCAAGGTTTGTCACATTATAAAATCAGTGATACTAACTTGAGGCTGGTATTTCCAAGCTTCTTTATACTTTTCCAAGATTTAATAATTTTGCCACTTGAGAATTGATTTTTGTTGCCATGAGTTTTGCTTGCAGGCTTTTGCTTTGTTGCAGTTCATGAGCATATTCTATATGTTTTCTTGACAATGCATTTGCATTCAGAATTTATGTAGCTAATAGTGTGTTATAGGTCTAGCAAGTAGTCTAAAGGACTGAGTAGTAAACCAGCTAACTATAGTTTCTGTTGTTCTTGAGGGATGCATTGGTGATTTCAATTTGAATTGAGGAAGATTGGATATCCCAATAAAGTTATTGAAAGCATAATTGTGTGGGAGTAGGTGCAGATTGGATGTGTATTGCTTGATTTGTGCGAGTGAATACTGGGAGTAACACTTGCAACTCAGTCCTTAGTACTCCTTTGGAAGTTTCGCTGTTATAAATGTTGAAAGAGTATTCTCTGGCCATTGATGGTGATTCATTATTTTGTCTGGCCTTTAATATTCTCTACATCTTTTAAATTGAGTGTTCCTAACCATCTTCTTTTCATCGCTAGTTAAAGTTATATGGGACAGTGGCCTTATTTTCATTGCTCAAGTTCTCACAGAGAGTTTTCATTTGATTATATTAGAACACGTTTCTATCTTTGCTTCCTCTAGATGAAACGGAAAGATGTCAGCATCAATAAAGTATATGATGCACGTGCTTTGAGAGTGGTTGTTGGAGACAAAAATGGAACTTTACATGGACCTGCTATTCAGTGTTGCTACAGTCTTCTTGACATTGTGCATAGGTACATGAACATGTTCATCTATATCCATTACATGCTAGCTGAACAGCTCGCATTTGCGTCTAACTCATATGGAATGACCAATTATTAACCATACTTGCCACTTGTCAGTTGAGGTATGTTGGCATCATTTATGATTTATTCTAGTGGTAATGTTACTTGGACGAGGTTACTACAAAGCTTGGTAGTGTTAGCTCTGGGTTTTTTTTGACCCCTCAAGTCTATACATCTTTATCAATTACTTTGAATATATTGGCATATTTTATGCATTTCATAAAAAGGACTGGTTCCTGTCTTTCTCATCTATCTATCTATCTATGAATTGTCTCGGTCTGTACTGATTGTGACCAGATAATGGGTTATGTCTTTCTATCTTCCTTCGCAGGCTTTGGACTCCAATAGATGGTGAACTTGATGATTACATTATTAATCCAAAGCCTAGTGGTTATCAGGTAATAAATATATATGAAATGAGTCAATAAGTGCTATTAAATGCTTATTCAGATAAGTAGGTCTATTGTTGCATTCAAGAACGCTATAGTCTGACAGACATATAAATGTTTGCTACTAGCTATAGAGAAGTCACTGAAAAATCTATTAGCATTAAATTCCATCCATCTTTTCCATAGAGCCATAAATACACACTCGAAACAAAGGGGAGAAGAAAGGAGGTTTTAGAATGGAATTTTAGTTCTCTAATATAGTCTAGGGAAAGATGTAATAACTAAAGCCTAGATACATTGTTATTACATTTTTGACCAGCAGCCGAGGAGCCTATTTATTATCAAGTGATGTACTCATAAAACCAATCTAGGCCTACAGACTAACGAAATGATGATCTTTATGAATTCTTCAATCTAGGCATATAGCTACTGCTGCTGCTACTGATAACAAAACCTTATCCCATTTCAAATGACATTCTGATGTACAAAGATGTCCACTAAATCTCAAGACGTGAGGGTATAATTACTTTCATTATACATTTTCTCAACTTGGGTAAGTGAAACATAGAACCAAATGATAAAGGAAACAAACCTGAAGGTAACCAAACATGAAAAATCAGTTTATTTGATCAATTAAAACCAATCCCTGGAGAATGTCTATTTAGGCTCCTTATGCACCAAAGTCAAAGCACAAACTCAATAGGAATAAGAAAAGTGAAACGTAAGATTCTTGCCCTATACTCTCTAGAATGCTTTTGTTATGATATCTCTCCTTAAATGAATAGCTTTTAATAATCTTGCACGCAGTGAGCATGAAATTGGTCTAAAAGGAATAGTATGTATTTGGTCTTATTACAAAACTTGGCATGATTTGCATTTGACTTGACGTTTGTTTGGCTATTTGTCTCGATAAAGCTAGGTCTATTCCGCACACGCATGTCTTGTCATATTTTAAATCTTAACTTTTTTTTACATTTGTAATCCCTCCACAGTACAATGCAAGTTCTAAAAGGATTATGATTAGTATGTACTAGATTTATGGCCTGTGATTTATCGTGGTCCGGGTTGATTTTTCTGTAACATAAAAAATCGATGCTCAAGTGCTGCAAGTCTGTTTTAAAGAAGAAAAAAAAAAAATAAAAAGCCTTGAGTCGACCTAAGCTAGCCAAACTCTCAACTTGAGTCTTGAGGCTGGGTCAGCCTTATAGAAAGCAAATTAAAAAAAAATAAGGATAACCAATCCCCAACAATCCAAATGTAGAAGGCTAAAATAAAAAAAAGTCAATATAAAAAAGCTCAAAAAAATAAAATACCTACAAACCCAGGTAAGCTCGCCAAACCTTGTGAGTCTGATATAAAAGGCAAAACAGGAAAAATTACAAAGTTTAATTTTAAAGGGAACTCAATTTGGAAGGATGAAACCAAAATAATATATAAAAAAATGATCCCAAAAAATAGTCGGGTTAATTGGCCAAACATCGAACAATGAAATTGAAAAAAGAAGCTCAAAAAAAAAAGATGCCAATTCGTATTAATTTTTCAAATTCATGACTCAAATTACTAAACTGGGAACATCCTATCTGGAAAAACCATAGTTAATTCCCAACAAATAAAATATCGAAGGATGAAATTAAAAAAAAAACAATTCAATTATATGAGAAAGAGGATCAAATGTAAAATAAAAATAAATGAGAGGACAACTTAGAATTTTGAATTGAAAGGTAAAATTGAAAAGAAAAATTAAATTCACCAAACAATTAAAAAAAACATTAAAATAAAAAAATAACTACCAGATTTGAAAAAAATAACAAATCCTAATTATAGACCCAAGGATGAATTGAAAACAAATTGAAATTTAACAAAAGGGACAAAAAAAAAAAATAGAAATAAAAAAGGTGGATCAAAATTAAAATATCAATAAACAAGAGGACAATTTTGAATTTTTGAAGGGCTAGCGCGAATTTCAATGGAGTGGAGAGAGAATAGAGGAGAAGAAAGAAGAGGTTGCTGATGATAAATTATTGCCTCAATCACTACACGTGTTGTTGTGTTGTTGAAGAGCGTGAAAGAACTCCACAATTTGGCGTGAGCCATGTGCTAGTAGTTTTATCTAATAATATTATACATTTATCAAAATACCATACTTCCTCGAAGTCAACTTGATTATAATAAAAAAACCTGGATGAAATTACTAAAAAGCTCCTAAAAGCAAGTTTAATAATTTTTGTTTTTAAGGCTATTAAAGTCATTTTACTATGTTAAAAAATTGAAAAGACAAACACTTTAGAATGCAAGTTTAATATTTTTTTACTTTTAAGATTAATTAAATTATTTTACCATGCTAAAAAATTATGAGAAGACATTTTGTTTCTAATTAATTTGATAATGATTAATGAACCCTTATGAAAAAATTGTTCTACACAGAAGACAAGTTATTGAGTTTTTTGATAAGAGCAACATGAGAATTTTACTGTTTCAATCTATAGTAACCTGAGGGTACAATAAAACTCTGATTTTTTTTTTTGGTTTTTTAATTTGGTCTCATTGTAGTTCTTACTTACAAAGTTTAGCATGATTTGCATTTGACTTAAATTTGTTTGGTTACGTGTCTCAATAAAGCAAGGTCTACTCTGTTTGTGCGTGTGTTTTTTCATATTTTAAATCTGAACTTTTTGTTTACATTTGCAGTCTCTACACACTGCAGTACAAGGTCCCGATAATGCACCTTTGGAAGTCCAAATAAGAACACAGGTATGAAGTGAAATTTAAAATGTCAATTCTGTGACACGGCTCATAAATTTGCAATAGATCATTTTTTAGTGCTGTTGGATCAATTTTTTTACCGTAAAAAAATATTCAAATATTGATAATATGTTTTTTTAATAATCTTTTTAATTATGAACTTAAAATATAATACATATTGGATGATTTTTTTTTAAAAAAGTATTAAGACAGTGACATATTGAATCAACCCGGGTTAATTTGTTAAATCTGTGATATAAGTCATGAGACCGTGATAACTCTATATAAAACAAATTAAAATAAATTATAAAAGCCAATTTCTAATCAACCTGATATTGAAAGATGAAATTGAAAAAAAAGAACTAAATTAAAAAAAAAACGAAAAATAGTACTTGAGTCAACCGAGTTACCTTGCCAAACCAGTGATCTAAGTCATGAGATCAATCAAAAAACATTATGAAGCATAATTTTAAATGATCAATTAGAAAGTGGCAAAAAAAAAAAAAAAAAAAAGAAAGAAAAGAAAAGAAAAAGCAGCAAAAATAAAAAAAAAGATTCCAGTCAACTTGTTAAACCCGTAACTTTGGTGATGAGATTGAGATAAATTCATAGAAAATAAATCAAAAAAAATTACAAAACTTCTTTTTTAAGGATCTAATATTGAAGGTTGAAATCTAGAAAAATAATTAAATTAATAAAACCCGTACATAATTACATAATCTAACAGGAAAAAATAAATTGCGAAGCAAACACAATTCCCAAAACAATTTAATATTAAAAGATAAAAAAAAGGTTGATGGATAAAATTTAAAAAAAAAAAACAATGAAATAGTATTATGTGGGTGTGAATATATTGATTTGGTCACACTATGTTTTGTTAATAATTAATATCTATTCTCTCACAGAAAATGCACGAGTATGCTGAACATGGACTTGCTGCCCACTGGCTTTACAAAGAAACTGGAAACACGTTGTCTTCCATTGGAAGCACTGATGAATCTGAAACTGAAGCATCTTCGTATCTTTCCAAAGATATTGATGATCAAACTTCCATGGAAGATGATCAGTTTCAAAAGTACAGATCCCTCAAAGCAGGACATCCTGTCCTTAGAGTGGAAAGAAGTCACTTACTTGCTGCTGTTATAATCAGGTATGCTATGATTTCTTTCCTCTCACAGGAAAAAATTAGAGAAAGTTGTTGATTATTTTAGGCGAGTTCTGTAGAATATGGTGATTTAGGTGCTTAAAAGTTAAAAACACTGGTCTGAACAATAAAGCTTTAGTCCCAAACTAGGTGGGTCTGAAGTTGGGCAAAAAAATTAAAAACAAGATAGAGTACTACTAGACTCTCATCATGAGGTTCAATTAATTGCTTTTTGATTAAATTTATCACCGCTTTCTCACATATCTAGCAAAAGGTTGTACTTGATTCATGATAATTTTCTGCTGCACTTGAAAGACTACGAAGCAGATTTATAATGCTCGAGTTATTCTTGCTTAGATTCCAACATAGGAACGTTAACAAGCCCGCCTATTTAAGGTCTGAATAAAACATCTACTAGGAAAAAAAAAAAAACTTGACTCTACTAGAGAAATTCCTAGCAACTTGCAAAATTATGGAATTATCCCCGACTCTACTACCTGGGACACAGCTGCTGCTGGAATCGAAAGCACACTGGAAAACCTAAACTAAATTCCTACTTGGAATTGTCAAAGCATTTATGGAACCAAATTAAAGCTTAGGGTTGAATGTTTGTCTCCTTCTGTTCCTTGCCTAAATATTCACCTGAATCAAAGCTAAATTCATAGGTTGCGTTCATGGTGGGTTTATTGTTTTCCATCTTATTATTTTTCATCCCATCACATTATAGCCAAACATAATGACTTAGAGGTTGAAATTCCCCAATATTTGCATTTCAGAGTAGAAAAGGGTGGAAGAGAATTGCTTGTTGCTGTTAGCTTTGGATTGGCAGCTTCTGAAGCAGTAGCTGATAGAAGATCTTCTTTTCAAATAAAGCAATGGGAAGCTTATGCAAGATTATATAAGAAGGTTGAGCTGCTCCTCTTTCTATATTTATTACGTGTAGTGAATTTTAACAATATTCAAGATAGATAATTGGAGATTCTAAACATCTCCCGAAACTTTTATTCTTTAATGCTCAAAATGCCATGCTTTGTGAAGTATAAAGAAATTGGCTTTTGAGGAAAACAACTTGAGAAGAGTTAGATTGGAATTTTCCAAGCTGTTAGGGGTTTGAACTCTTTAGTCTTTTATTTTTCATAATAATCTTGTTGTTTGCAAACAACTTTTCCCATCACTTGGAACAAATTTTACAATGTTTGATAGTAATGATGTGAAAATATAGTGGTAGCAAAATGATGATGATGTGTTGTAATTGTGATTGTTGCAATAAGATAATGGTGGTGATGGTGGAGGAGGTGGTGGCGGTGATGACAACCACTACGATGGTAATGGTGGCAGCAACAGCAGAGCGGTAGTGATAGTGGTAGAGTGATAGTGGTGAAAGTGATGTTGGTTGAAATATTTGGATGATTGTTACTTGATAATTGTCTTACTTTATAGAACTTTATGATATGAAAATATTTTCTAAAAAATAAACTTAGTTTATAGTTTGATTGTAAAATATTATACATAAACCAATTTTTTTGTAAAATATTTTACATGAAACAAGAACCCTTAGATTTGTATTAATGATGAGGTTAATTACCGCGTGCGCTTTTATTGATGACTTGGCTTTCTAGGTATCTGACGAGTGGTGGTGTGAGCCAGGACATGGTGATTGGTGTACTTGCCTTGAAAAGTATACATTTTGTCGTGATGGTATGTACCACAAGGTATGTTTAATATGAACCTTTTTTTTTTTAATACATGTTTTATGTGGCTTGATGAGAAAAGGTAAATGCTGACTTCATTGTTCCATTATATTTAAGCATGGCATGAAATTTGTTTATAATGTGAAACTTACATTTTTCAAATAAGAATTATGAAGGAGAGTCACAGTATTTTGAAAAATGGTAGTTCATCACTTCACATGTTGTCAAATGCAAATATGAGTGATTTCTAAAAAAAAAGCTTCCTATAAAGGATTTTTCTTTCTCCCAAAGCAACTGGAAGTAGTGTTATAATCTCTCAACTCCATTTCCCCATTTCCCTAGCTTGTACTAGTGTTATTGACCTGTGTTATTGACCCTATAGCAGACCTTTACCCAAGCAAGAGTCTAGGTCAATTGGTCACTAGTTAAACCAGTAGGGCATTGGTAGAACTGTTGGCTCAAGATAAAATAAGATTGTGATTTTGTAATCTTTTAATTTAAATTATAAAAAATAGAAAACGAAACCCAAATTTTGTAGAGATTACTTGGTCGCAATTATGAAGCCCACCTTTATTTTTATTTTTTTTGAGGGAAAAGCTTGTTAAGAGCTAGAAGTGAGGCTAGAGACTTAAAGTCGTGTGTTGGAGTGTGGAGTGGGGTCTGTTGTTTGGTGTCGGTGTCAATTTTTATTGGTTATTTATTATAACTTATACTTTTTCTCAAGGAGTTGACCTTTTGTTGTTATTGTTTATGGAAATATGTATTGTATATGAGAACTAGATTATTACCCCAAGGACTAAACGATGTGGGTTTCTTGATCACGTGGTCAAGTAACCTTAATGAAGTTGAAATATAACTCGAAAAGTTGAAAAACCAGGTTTTATAAAATAATGATATAGAGGTAAACCCAGTACATAAGAACCAAAAGTATTGGAATAAACTTGGACTCAGATATAACTCTGTACCTAACAACTCGAAGTATGCAAATGATGCCACGAAATCAGTTAATTTTCGATAAGGTGGTTGTACGATATATATATATATATATATATTTTTTTTTTGCAGAAAAAGGATGTTCTACCACAAACAATCAAAAGGAAGAAACTCACGTTTATTATCATTAAGTTGCTGAAATTTACGGCTCCAAAAACATTATATAGTCTCATCTAAATGACCCTAATGCATCCCTTTTGGATTGCAAGCCATTGGGTCCAATCTAAGGATTAACTACCAGAAGTCCAATAATAAAGTAAACCCTAAACAATATTTAATGGGCCATAACTAATCCAAATTAAAAATATTTGTTCAACTTCAAATAAATAAAATAGATAAAACAAAGTTTTCATGCTAGAATTTCTCCATGTAGCTAAAATCTCAAGCTCTCCTGAGTGGTGTTTTGGTCGAAACTTTTAGTGTTAGGAATTCATTCAACTAGAAAACTTTGTTTTGATTGCTATAATTTTCTTTCTTATATTGCCCCTTTTTAGTCTTCTTGATGTGCTAGGAATACCTGCAAAATAAGAAAAAAAAACCCAAGAAAAAGATCTCCTTAGATGCCATCACATCAAGTCGATGTGGGATTTGAAATCCTTGCAAAGCATAAACTCCAATTATTCAATGAATCCAGGCCATATTAGGAATCCTTGTAGCCCAAGTCCATGCATAAGTTTAGGGTCTAAATAAGTATCATTTAATCTGCATTTGCTATTCAAAATTAAACCATTACAGATCTGGATTGATTGGGCTGAAAATAGCCAAGAAAGAACACTTTGTCGACGAATATGCCAAAGCAGTAACAATAACTTCGACCAATTTAAATAATATGTTCTTGAACTTTGATTGACTTGAAACTTTACCACAATATATTTTCATATGTCTAGTATCTCTCTGTAAAATTTCAGCTCGCTCTGATACATATTTTGAGAGATATGCTCTATCTCGCAAAACTAGTCAGTAGGCATTTCAAGTCAAAATTCAAACTTAACCTGATTCGTATCATCTCCTCTCTCTTCAAAAGGATTCTTTCTCGAATCTATAACATGAAGATCATCTCTTGAAGAAAACAAATGAGTACCAAGCTGAAAAATAGCATCATCATTAAAGTTC
>Ga0325402_1002075_pt1 | contig 17287 bp, 8 predicted proteins | sample PopdelMetagenome_22_FD_207212 | JGI IMG/M metagenome (GOLD analysis project Ga0325402, IMG submission 207212) | Populus deltoides microbial communities from Bellville, Georgia, United States - Xylem-PdKOR-R3 | ecosystem: Host-associated > Plants > Phyllosphere > Stem > Wood/Secondary xylem... | reverse complement strand
TCCACCCGAAAAAAAACTAGAATGGAACATGACTCAAGTAAAAAAATTTCTTCTTTTTATTTACCTTTCTTCACACCTGCTACTGGTGCCACTCATCAAAGCACAAATGGTCTTGAAAGTTGACTTCCAAATTTATAAGCGGTTAAAAACATGCAAATTCAAGCATAACATTTGAAACAACCATCCTTACAATTGACTTCTCTCTCATCTTCAGTACTACAAAAGTCGTGTGGGTTTCTCTATGCACCTAACATTTTGTTGTCTTCATTCAATTTTACAAGAAGAAAACAGCACAATCGAAAATGCAAATGCCTGGGGCAAGACTAGGTTCCATTCATGTTTAAAATCTACTATATCATGTGCATGTACCAAAAATAGATGAGAGACTACAATTTGAATAACAGTATACACTTTTCTAATATCCATCTCCATCTAACCAACCAATTTGACATTTCACTGTATTCCTAATGTTCCTACTGAAGCCAGCCTTGTCATCGAACAGCTTAAAAAGGAAAAGGTTTTGCTTAGTGAAGATACCTGAAATCGATGTTGTAATATATGAATGAACAGGGGTATGTCTCAAAAACCAGAAGAAATGAACCAAAAAGCACTTCAAAATCAATTTGGCTGGTTGAGCTCTTACAGTTTGCTGCTCCCACAACAACAGCTGTCATCAATTCTCTCCTTTAATTACCCACCAATGCACAAACTTGAATTGCTAAACATCCGCTTTTCAAAAGCAGTGGAAATTCTGTAGCAGCCATTCAAAATTGCCAAATAGCAAAACCAAAAGGAAAAAGGAAAAAAGGAAACTGCCAGGCTCTAAATCTCAGTTAGGCGTCAACCAGATCAGACACTATTTAACATGTTTATGCTGCTTCTTTGCTGATAAGAGAGAGCCTGGTGAATTGACAGCCTCACGCCCAGAGCCATTGGTTAATAATTCACATTCTGATTCATCATCACTATTAATGTTACCTGGAGTAGACCTATTCTGGATTGCTCTGCGCTGCAAAAGAAATACATTGTAGTAGTAGCTCACCAGATCTTCCCTTCTCCTACCAGGGAAACATTTGAATATCTCAACCCAAAAATTCTTAGCGAGAGAGAGAGGATTTGACCTCACTGTAGCTCCAAACTTCTTCTGTTCTTCAACTGTCCAGGAGAGTTTAACTTCTTCACCCATCCTATCAAATCTCCACTGATTAAAAGCCTTTGCCAATTCACGCATCACTCTCAACCTTCGCTCAGTAATGTGAAATCTGACACATTCTATAGATTTCGGCACTTGGCATCCACATGAATCTGACCTTCCCTTACCAATAGGTTCCCTTTCAATAACAAATTTGTTAATTGAAGTTTTGAGCGGCCAAACCTGAGTCCCAAGCCACTTTGAGTTGCTTTTGGAAACCAAACCAGTCCACTCTGGTACTTCAGCCTGAAAAACTGGCCCCACAGGAATTCTCTTTGTAATTGGAAAGTCAAGCACTGAATGTTCAGTTGAAGAATCACCATCATAAACCCCGTCCATGCATGAAGATGTTTCCCCAGAAGATGACTGTGAACAAACATGTGCTTGAGAAGATGTTTCCCCAGGAAGTGGCTTCTTTCTACATTTTAACCTCTCTCTAAGATTGTAACTAGATCCAGCATGATCATCATACCTACATGGATGCATCTTCGGATATTTCTACAAAGTGGTAAAACATTGTGACTTACAATATGTAATGAATTGGAGATGCTTGGATTGTTATGGTGTTAAAATAAACTAAGCTACATAACGATATTTGCATGGATAAATATAAGCATTAGATGATCAGCAAATTAAGGCATTAAACTTAATGGGACATCACAATCAGCTGCCAACCCATAGCAGGACACTTTCCATCAAACAAAAACATGCACGTGTGACCTAAAATCAATTTTAACATAGAAACAGCATAAACAACCAGTGACCTCATTTGTTAGCAGAGCCTATCAGGTGACAAATTCAAAAGCTGCAAGGGCCAAAATACTATGTAAATTAGAAATCCCCTTGCCAAATGGGTAAGATAGTATATGATGAGAATATGTCATCACCTGTAAACTGTTTGGCCCTAGGTGAATGCATTACACAAGATAGTAAAAATCATTGCAAAAAGGCAAATGGCCAAGTATAGAATCAGATGAAACCATTATAAACTCATTCCACGCATAGTAGCATTGGATATAACAGCAACTCAATGGCCAAAAAGTTTGATAACAGTGATCAGAAAAATGAGAAGTTACACTCTCTGTGCACTGTGAAGGAATGAGAAAAGGTAACAGATGATAAGTGTGACTACGATAAATAATGTCTGTGCGTGCCCATCATATCTATATACAAGGGATCATAAATCCATATTTACACATACAGAAATGTAATTTTAACCAGTAAATAAATAACACAACACCATCTATGAAGGACAGTATGCTCTAAGTCAACTTTACTTACAATAGCAGGAAACATCAGTAAGTGATAGATACCTGCCGAAAAGAGCCTTCTGCAATTGAGGTTGAATCAACATTTCTTTTCAGAAACAATGCTTCCCGGGTCAACAAAACCTGCTTCCAGCATTCCTCATTCCCATAAAATTTCCACTTTGACCACTCAGGTAATGATCCAACCACAGGATCACATGGATCCCTTGCAATCCCAGTAACCCAGTTCAGCATTCTAGGAATGGACTCTCGCTTCCTCTTACGACTAGAAACAGATTCGTTATAAGTTGCTAAATCCAGTTCCTCAACCTCACTGTTATCACCCTTATCTCCTTCCCCGTCTCCATCAATTTCCACCACCACCACACTCTTCACCTCATCCTCATTTTCCACTTTCTCACTTTTCCTGGAATCAGATATCAGTTTTTCACCAACATCCTTGCATTTCACATTCCAGTTGGAAAAGGAATCATCCACCATGACACTCTTTACCACATTATCAGCTGATTCACCAACTTCCACGTAATCAACACCACTCTTAGTTAAGTCTATATGCAAAGGTTCTTCATCCTCGACAAACTTCTCACTCTCATAAGACCCCACCTCGGCATCCACGTTCAACTCCGATTTCAATTCCAAAAACTCCTTCTCTGGCATTTCTGATAACAACCCTTTGAACTCGGCCCCTAATTCCATTACAGCCCCAACCACATTAACCCCGCTATCACTCAACTCCGTGTTGAGTTCCACACTGTCAACAAGAAGCCTCTCTAACCACCTCTCCAATGCGTCTAAGTACTTAATGTAGACCAGTTTCACAGCCGGCACAAGGCTCAATCCAAACCCAGACTCTTGAGCAACCAAACCCCACAACCCATTTTTGGAAACGACATCATATCCACCCTTCTCTCTCACAACTAAAAACAGTTTAAGCAAATCTAAAAACTGCCCATTTCCAAGCATTGGAGGTAGAGTCCATAAACAACTATCTAACCCACAAACCTCTTTGAAAAATGACTCTGAAAACTTATCAAAACAACTCCTCAGCTGGTAATTGAGTTTGGTTTTTACAACGGACCCTTTTGAATTCGGCTCAGGATCCACCCAAAACCTGTTCGGGGCTATCTTTCTTCGTGGGTTTTTTGTAGAATCATTAGCTATCATTGACCAACCTGCCATTGTTTCAAAACCCTAAAAATGGGTTAGTTGTTCTCTTTGTTATCATCAAAAACAAAAGCAAAAACAAAAACAAAAAGTCATTACTAACAAGCAACAGTCATTAAGAGAAAAGGGTACGCTATTATATGCACGATTTTTGCAAACAGGTCGTATTTAGGAGATGGGTTTTGGCGGGAAATTGGGGGCTGATCTAGGGTTTTGAAACGCCTGAAAATAAATTTATGGTCCCGCCCTCCCTCTCTCTCTCTCTCTCTTAAATGGATTTTATGTATTTAGAGAGAGAAGAGGGAAAGAGTGTGTCTAAATGGAGGGCTAGAAAATAAGTTTTGAACAGACAGAGACCCTAGTTTTCAAAATCTAAAAAGAGTAATGTTCTGGGGGTTAAAGAGAAAAATAGAAAGAAGGAGAGACATACCAGAATTTTGTAGGTTTTGTTTGTGTGAAACTTGTGTTGTGGTTGTGGGGTTTCAATTACCAACACTGGTGAGGTTGTGATTACTGTCTTGACCCTCTCTGGGGGATTTGCCTTTTCTCTTTCTTTCTTGCTTGACCCTCCCTCTTTTAGGAGTCTTTCCTTTCTCTTGTTTCTCTCTCTCTCTCTCTTTTCTTTTATAGGATTTCTTGGGCTTGGTTGGAGAGGTTAGAAGCTCTAATTGAAAGAATAAAATAAAATAAATAGAGTAGGGTTTTGAGGAATATGGCCACAAGGATCCTTTATTTATAGTGGTCATCATTGACTTAACCTTGGTTAATTATTAACTCTTGGGTTGAGTTAAGAAGGTGAGTTAATTATGGTTTTATCAAAGGGGTGAGGATATTCTAGGAATTATAAATATTTTTTTGAAGGTCAAGTATGGTTGTGGCCCCACCTAATTGCTTTTTGAGCCAATGAAAAACTTTATATAGTTTTTTAATAAATTTGAATTTTTTAATTATTACAAATAAAAAATTACAAACAAAACTTACTTATAGCCATCACATTTGATTCTTATACGGTCTTGAAACTCAAATAAATCATTCCATGTAATTGGATGATTTTATTTTATTTTATTGGTTTCTTAGGTGATAAGTTTGACAAAGGAATGATACTTCGCTTAATTGAGTCAAGATGATAAATTAATTATCATATCAATATCGTTTATGTAATTTAAGAAAATAATATATAAAAATAACAATTTTAATTTATTATATGAAATGTCTGCTAAACTTAATTTAGATGAATCTTATATATATAAGACTTTGAGAGTTGATTAATATTGTTAAATCACATGTGTCATCCGACTTTTATAAAAGTAAAAAAAACAGGGTGATAAAACCAAAGTAATGTATTTACTTGTTGATGCATTTTAATTTGATTAAACTTTGTTATTGTCAAGAATTAATTTTTTATCCGTAAAGCTTTATTACTCCTCGCTAGATGCAAATAATTTTTTTTTAATAAGTTTCATAGGATTCCAACAATACTATATTGTTTAGGTGAACTACTAAATAAAGTTCAATAAACCAAGAAAATAATACTCAATTATCTCTATAGAAGAACTGAATTTAAGCTCTAAATTATAATAAATATTAAAAGTAAAGAAATGTTTAAAACCAGAAAAACAATGGTTAAAAATTTAGTGAATAAAAATGTCAAATTATACCAAAACATTGCAGAATTAACTAAACCCAAATATTCTTCTTCAACTCCTTTTTATGGAGAATTTTAATAACAAAAAATTGATGAACTTTCCCTACTAATAGCTTTGATTACCCATGATAAACTATAATTAAACATGAATATTGTTTTGTTTAGATAAAGTGACTTTTGAGTTGAAAAATATGTTCATATATTGTTGAAAGAATTCTAGAAAAACTGATCAAGTTTTTCCTTTTATGGACTGAACAAATTAATTGGCTGAAAAAAATAATTCTTCATAGACTATGTCCGAGTCTAAAATTTAGTTGGTAAAAAAATATCTTTTATAGCCCAAAATATTATCTTACAATAAAACCAAACTCAAACCTAGGCCCAAGCTTGACTCGGAGCCTGAGTCCGAGAGTAAGCTAGGTCGGGCCAGCATACACGTGTGTATGTGAGTTTAAGTTCAAAATTCACTTTACTTAAGACCCTTTTTCTTTGAAAGTCTTGGTGCTTTTGAGTCTAGTTTTAACTTCTAAACTTCTTACTTTACAAATACTAGTAAAGTTTTTTTTTCTTATATAGGATAATGTATTTTTAGAGGGTTTTAGGTTTCACTAAAATATACCAACTAATAGTTATTTGAGATTAATTTATCATTTACCTAAAATTTGTTTAAAACATACTAATATTATATGAAAAGGAGCTTATATTAAATATTAAATTCCAACACAGTCTTGACACTAAAAATGAGTGGACTTTACTTTTAATTTGGTTTCAAATGTGCCTATCAACCATATTTTTTTCAACTAAATCTCTTAACAATCATCCACATGAATAGAAATTGTCTTACTAGACTAAAAACAACTCAAAGATTTATATAAAGATATTGATTTGATAGATCACTACATCAGGAGATGTAGTTTTTGGCTTTGAACATTTCTTAGTGAAATACTATTGAATTTACTTGTAAAATAGTGAATGCAATGTCTTAAACTATTTAGATTTTATGTAAACCAAAACGATAATACTCACATAATTCTATACCTAAATATCCCCTTTGATTTTTATTATTGTGTTTATTTTGGTTATAAACAACTCTTAAATTCACAAGTGCTTTAAAAAAATTAAGCCTCTCCATTTTAATCATTGTCTTATCGATTCTTTTAATTTTGGTCAAATTGACTTCAAATGTCAATTTTTATATTCAATTAAATCTATAATTGAATTAATTGGATCCCCAGACTTTGTCAACTTCTCTATTTTGGTCCCTGACTTGCCAATTCTTACAATTTTTGTCAAATTGATTCCAAACGTCTTTTTTTTTCTCTTTAATCAAATCACGAATTGAATTAATTGGACCTCCAATCTTTGCAAACTTTTCTAGCCTCTTCTGAGTTTGTAGTGTAAAAAGAAGTTGATGGATATAGTTGATTTGGATTTGAGCATATAATTATATTTAACTCAATTTATGATAATTTTATAAATTATAAACTTTATTTATTTAATTTATTTAGATTCGTGCAATTTAGATATATCAAGTTGGGCTAAATATTTTATGGATATTATAAATATTTATGGGTTAGGTTATATTGCTAATTTTATTGAGCTTAATTAGAATTAAAATTTAAGCTCAATAAATTAGCTCAAAACTTATTATAAGTTGTGAAAAATAATTTAGGCTTAACAGAATATATAACAACAAATTATATTTGTTGTTGTAGAGTATACGAGCTGAATCAAATTAATTATATTTTAAAATCTCTACCCACCACCCAACTTGTAATATTCTTTTTTTAATTTTTTTTATTCATTATCTTTTATTGTATCCATATTATTTAACTTCTATATAAGTCAAATAATATAAATATTATAAATAAGTTGGCTTTTTTAAGTCTATTTTACTCAGCTAAGGGTAACATAGGATAAGAATTTCTTAAAAGGGGTTGAATTTGAAAAACATTTAAATTCAACGACAGAATAATGCCGCCAATAGATTTCAAAGACAAATCATGTGCCTCCAGGGAAAATAACCGTGTTAGATGAATTTCTTCTGTTCTCTCTAGTCAATTCAATTTAGTCTATACTAGCTTTATAACCTGCGCTGCTTCACGAGTAGATTTCTAAATTAATTTTTAACATGATAAAATAATGTGTTATCATGATTTTTTAATTAAAAAATTCTAAAATATTATTTATATTTAATGGATTAAATTTAAAAATATGTAAACCAATAAACTAAAAAACTAATTGTAGTATTAATTAAATACTAATCTTTTTTATAAAAATAAAAGACAGATAAGTATATATACAAGTATTTTACTCAACTTTTTTTAAATTTGTATATATATTTATCTTAGAGTTTATTTTTTCTTAAAAAAAAATATTTTTGCTTTTTTAAATACATCATGCAAATATAACTTATTTATATAAAATATAAAATGAAAATAATTAAAGATAAATTACATTAATCTTTTTTAAACATTATAAAAATAAAAAATAATTAAAAAAATAAATACTATTTAAAATAGATAAAATAAATAATTTAAAAAATAGAAAGAGAGGTCATTAACTTAAATTTAAATAAAAAATTAATTCAAAGTAAAAAAAAATACTTAAAAAAAAGGTTATTAATTTTTTTTTAAATCAAACTTTAAAAAAATAAAACATAACAAAAAAAGGCCAAGTTGTTAGACTCTCGCACTTAGCTAGCTACCCAATCCAAGGCATGCTTGGGCAGGAAAACCCAGGCCCATGCACTTGGGCTGAATTTTTGTTTTTGTTTTTGATGGATACTTACAAGGATGATCCTAAGTATAAGAAATAATTACTTAAAAGTTAGTTAATCCTATTGAATGTCCGGATTATAGTTTGACAAATAGAGTTATGAAATATAAATGAAGAATAGTAATTGGACAAAAAAAAGATATTTGAAATCTAAATTAGTCCGTATAATACATGATTTTTATATTGATAGGTATGGAGGGATACATAATACATATAAAAGACTCAAGACCTTTTTTTATTAGCCACCAATAAATTATACAATGAAGTGAGGTGCATGGTTTGTAAACAAACCAAGATATATAGATAGTGGCCTATCCTAGGTTATTGTAACCACTTCCAATACTAGAAGGGGCTTGGGTTAATATTACCATGAATTTTATTGAAGACATATCGATTTGAAGAGGAAAGGATATCATTATAGTGATAGTTAATCGATTCACTAAGCATGCACATTTTATAGCTATCTCTCATCCATGTACACCTCAAGATATTGCACAAATATTCATAGACCAATTTTATATACTGCATAGACAACCAACATTTATTGTTACCTATAAAGACATGATTTTCACTAGCATGTTCTAGAAAGAGTTATTCAAGTTGCTGGGGGCCAAATTACATATGGGTTATGTATATCACCCTCAAACTGACGAGCAATCTAAGAGGGTTAACCAATGCCTAAAAATATACTTAAAGTGCTTGAGTATGTATAGGCTGCAAAAGTGGTTATGTTGACATTAGCACAATGCTGGTATAATTTAAGTTGTCACTCTACTATTAACATGACTCATTTTCAGATATTTTTTGGCTATCCTCCCCCTAACAGGAAAATGATTAAAAAAATAATATAGACGGTTGGTCAACTGCATTCGTAGAAATTGATGACTAAGCATTTATATTTCTAGAAACCAACAACCAAAAGATTATTGAAAAATTAGAGTGAAAGTATTTCATGCTTGAAAAATCATCTTCCTACATTTTTTTTTATCAACAAACACTTTAAAAAAATCAAATAAACCCATTAATTGGTTCAAATAATCCAAAAATAGATAAAAACCCAAAAATCAAATTAAATTTATAAAATTTATCGAGTTTAGATATACCATCTTAGACAAAGTGAATGCCAAATAACACACAAATAAAAGTTTTTTTTTATTGAATGGAACCCATTGAAATCAAGAATGACATTTTTTGTGGCCAAAATTGGTACCAATTGATGATTTTCTCTCTGTCACCAAAATCCAATAACTCATTTTTTCCTCAAACTAGGTATTATAAAAATAAGTAAGATGAAGTTCTGGACCAAAATTTATTTTTTAAAAAATAAATGGATTGACAATGAACCATTTGAAAAGTAGATGGATCAAAATTAACTTTCAATGCCAACTTTAAAATCACCATCTATTTCCCCTGTTTTTTTTTTTAACTTTGGTTTCCAATCTTTGAACCTTGTCCTTCCTAACAAATTAGGAGCAATTAACCATCAATTTTACAATTTAGGGATCACATCACAAGGAAAAAAGGTTTGGGAACTAAAAAATAAAAGCATGCTTGCAATCCACAATGCTCTGTTTTTGTGTTTACAATGGTGTAGTGCTATAGTGAAAACCTTACGCCTTTTCGTTTTTGTTAATGAATGGGATTCATAGGTTTCCTACATCTGTTGTGTTTGGTATGGTTGCTTAAGGAAAAATGAGCACTCAAAAATCTTTCTTTCTTTCATCTATCTCTCACTCTCTTTGAAACATGAAACCAAACAAGTTTTCTTATTGCTATGTGTTTAGTTTTAGATTCATTACTAGATAATTGGCTTAAGCTCATAGGTTGAAGTAATTTTTTTAATGTAAAAAAAAATGTTCAAGATTGCTAATATGTTTTCTAGTAGCAAGAAAAAACTTAATTATTAACTCAAAATATAATGCATACATTTAATAAAATAGATTGAGGATCACATGCACTGATAATTTTTTTTAAAAAAATTTAATGCTAATTAAAGACTAAATTGTGAAGTTGAGAAATAAACACAATTAAAGATATCAAATCATATGCCATAAGAAGACCTTTAATTTTTGTTAACTTAATTATATGGCACTAATATATTTTATAAGAAAAATAATAATTTAAATTTCATTGAAAAAAATAATTTGCTAGTAATTTTTTTTCATATTATTATCTTTAATTCAAAAAATCTATCAGTTTATATTTATTTAATAAAACTAAAAGGATTAAAAAAAGATACCTAAAAAATTCAGGACTATTTAAAATAAGAATATAAAAAAAGATTTATATCTAACTAAAACCCATTTGTCTCATTAATGTATTCAATTTTTTCTTAAAAGTTTTATCCAAAATATTTATTTCTTTGATAACAATCTATCATGATTTAAAACAAGTTTCAATTCTAAAAAAAAAAAAATAACACCCTAAAATTTTAATGCGAGTACATTAAAAAAACATAATAATAATATAATGTTTGTGCATTGTTATGAGAAACTCTTTGAAAGTGTCATTAAATCCAGTTTAGTTGGTCATCTTGTCACCTTTCGATTTCAACCTAAATCCTTGCTTAACATGAGTTTTAAATTAAATCATGTGGAATTTGATTTAATGTGACCCGATTGACTTGATAGGTCTAAAGTCAACATAGAAGACTGGTATAAACATGGATTGACTTGAAAATTTTCAAGTTGATATCCTTTTGTTAATATAAGGAAGCGATATATGAGATCAATCTAGGTCAATCAGTCAAACCCATAACTTGAATCATGGACCCAACTGGGTTTATTAAGTTTATTTTTCTAAAACTATTCTCATTTAAATATATGATAACAAAAATTAATGAACATATATAGCAAAGTAACCAAATAAAATTAAAAAATAAATTGAATATGATGGGTTGTAAAAAAGAATGATGGTTTAAAAGCAAAACAAAAATTAAATGGAATTTCATAGAATAATATCTAAAAGACATCTTAATTTCAAAACAAATTATATATATATATAATTATTTAATTTTTAATAAATTAAATATCAATTGTTGGATTTATTTTTAAAAAGCTAGGTGTGTGAGTTTGGAAGGCTAGGTGTGCCCAGGCTTTTAAAAATAAGCCCATGTGTCTGGACTTGCTCAACCAGATCTACATTTTTGCCCAATTGTTTTTAAAGGAATTAGATGATGCTTCGTTGTCTTGCTCAAATTTTAGAAGGTGGTCGAAAAATCAAGGAGATGAGTTTTTGATCTAAAATTTATTTTCAACATGTTTTTATCTAAAAATACTTTTACAATCTCAAAAAACCTTATCAATTCAAAAATCTCTAAAAAATAATTTAAAAATACAAAATCAAATAAAAAAAACCCTCAAACTTCGACCTATTTTTTTCAGTAACATAGAAACCTAAAAACTCCTCAAAGAAACTTCTCACATCAAAAGGAATACTTTGACACAAAAATCAAATTCATTTGGGTGTTTTCTCTCTCATTTGTCATTTTTTGATGACTCCTTTTATCTTTTCTCAAATTAAAGGATTAAAATATGAATAAAATAAAGTTTTGGATTAAATTGTCCGCTAAACTAAATGGACCAAAAAGAAAATTTGAAAATACCTTAAGGAAAAATTAACCAAAAAGGGGCTGACACTGCATTCTCTTTAAAAAAAGACACCTATTTTTTCTTTTCTTTTCTTTTTTAAATTATGGTCTCTTTATTTTTAATATTTTTTAAACAATAAAATCAGATTTTTTTTTATGAAATTGATTATCAACTCAATGTTAGGATATTTTTTTGAGACCGCGATAACAACATATAAAGTAAATATGAAAAAATTACCAACACCAAATCCTAACCAACATAATATTGAAAGATAAAATTAAAAAAAAATCGATAAAAAAATCCAAAAAATAGAATTAGGGTTGACACCATACTTTTTTTTTATAAAAAAAGCTGTTATTTTTCTTATTTCAATTTTGATCTTCTCATTTTTAATTTCTTGCAAATAATAAAATTAATTTTTTTTATGAAATCAAACACCAATTTGATATTAGAATTTTTTTTTAAAATTATGATAATCTCATAAAAATCAAATCAAAACAAAGTACAAACCTCAAATTTTAATAAACAAAGAATTAAAGAATATAATTCAAAAATAAGTAACCAAAGAAAAAAAAACTTCAATGAAAAAAAACCACTATTCAAATCTGTAGTATTTTCCCTCACAGATTATAGTACATTATTAAGGCATTTTAGTTATTTTTTAATTTTAATATTATGCACAAAAGAATCATAAAAAAACATTTCATGCTTGATTAAAATCAGACCTTGAATCTATTTATCTACTTTTATGATTTTTTTAAGTGAAAAAAATTGAATTTTTCATCAACATACAACAATGATTTTATATGGATTAAAATCACCATAAAATTATTGAATTTTATTGAGATTTTTTAATCAGTACCATAGCAAAAAAAAAAAACTATCATAATTGAAAACTTATTTAGAAAAATAACACAATTTGAACATTCACATATGACATCTACAAATTTTTTTAAAAACAATATTTTATTTTATTTTTAAATATTTTAAATCTTGATTTTTTAAAAATAAATATTATGTTAAAGAATGTATGTGCCATTAAAAACAAATGAAGACAAAGAATGTATGGGCGAGATTGCAATTACTGAAAGCTAGAAACGAGGTTCACAGTAATTTAGTAAAATATGTAGTTAGGTCCGGAATGATGATATAAGGAATTAAAAAGGGTGTCAAAGAAAAGGGTGGGAAGGTTATAAGGAATTGCAACGGAGGGGTCCTTTTTTAGTAAATATCAGAAGCCACCCTAAACTGGATGCCAGCAAAGAATCTAGAAAACAAAACAAGAAACGCCGTGTTTGGAACGAGGGAAAGTGGGGCAGAAAAGAAAGTAGGAGGGCAGAAAACGGTCATTTTCAAGCAGAAAATTGGAAACTGAAGAGAGAATCTTTCCTCCAATCCACAGAATCGTTCTTCTCTAACTTGCAGCGGAAGCTCAGATTTTACTTTAATTTTTTTTTAGAATATGATTTTAAGTGTTAGATCTACAAATCTACCCTTAATTTGAAAAACTAGAGAAATTTATGTGGTTACGAGCATAATCTTACTATTCAAAAATTCCCTTCCTTTTTCTTCTAGTTCCCAGACCAAGCGAAAACAACTTCTTGATTCTCGTTCCTCCATTTTCTTTCCATCCAAACACAAAGGAGGGGATTTTTATTTTATTTTCTATCCCTTTCGTTTTCTTAATCTTCATCCCAAATAAAGTGTAGTGGTATTATTCTTCCAGGCAAGTAGGGTTATATAAGGCTTGAATCCGAATCTTATCCATTTTAGTCATAAGAACAGGACAATACTTACAAGAAGCATTGGAATTTTGATGAAATTAAATTCTGGAATTGTTTAATACGCTGCCTAAATTATTGAAGTGGACAACGGAAAACAAATACAAATTTCTATGCATACAAGAAAATTCTTTAGGCATTTATGGTGCCAAGAGAAATTTAAGTGGTCAAAATGTTGATTTGATTCGAATCGCCGGATAGTTGTTGCTCTTCTTGTCCACCCCATTTTCGCATTCGTTCAGATGCTTGTTCAACCTGAAAATTCAACTCTAAATCAAAGCCGAGGAACAAATAAAAAAGAGTAGAAACAGATGATCAAACATTTAATCATCTCTCTTTTTTTCCCGCGAGGTTAACTGATGGTGCATGATCACATGGAACAATAGACTAGAGTCATAAACATGGATGCAGCAATAATATTCATGTCCACAAAATCACAGTCAGGAAGTGTAAGTAAGGTACTCACCTCCTTGTTCCAGTTGGTTTTATAAACAATATAAACAAGGATCAATGTCTGCAGGCAAGTCCCAATAATCATGCCTATCCAAATTCCCTGTAAGAAAGTAGTATTTAATGACAATACATGAACTACTCCAGTTTATTAACCAGGTCTGATCCATACATATATAGTTGCAGTTGCTTAACATTCCAGTTTAACTATGTTGGTTTGATCGTAAAGGTGATGAAAGAAGAATACCTTGACATGCAATTTTGTTTTGTAACCAAGAAGAAACCCTAGAGGAAGGCCAACAACGTAATAACAAAACAAGTTGATGTAAGCCACCAAGGCTTGCCAGCCCCCTCCCACAGCAACACCTGCATGTGATGTAAGTTATACGTACTGGCGAGGTTAATGTTGTTGTTTTCTTCAGAAAACAGTATCTCGGTATTCATCTCTCGTTTCCCTGTTTATTTTTATAGAAACTTTCTATGAACAATTAAGGAAACATGCATTTTAAATGCAGTTTTCTCAAAGTAGAAAACAAGTATCTTGGTTGGCTTAGCTTGAAAATATTAAAAAGACATGAAAATGTTTTTCGATTTTCTAAGAAAATGGAGAGTTAGCCAAGAAAATAATTTTCATTCTCAGTTAATAAACACCCTTTTTTTAGTTTTCTATTTTTTATTTTTTATTTTTGAAAAATGAAAAAAGTTTTCACAAGTAAACGCAACCTAATTATTCCATGGCTATCTATAGTGTTTTTATATATATTGTTAGCATATTTATACCTGAGATTACTGGCTGAATGCTATTTAAGATCATGGTTATACCAAGAAGGTATGCTAAATTGGCCACCGCTTTTCTCATCTCTTCGCTAGCAGTAAATATTATAGCAAAATGGTTCCTACTTGCCAGAATAATCACTGCACAAAGGATCCCAATAAGGAGAGACTCAATGCATGTGACAATGACAGCGTATTTTGCAGCTCTCGGATGGCCTGATCCTAGCTCATTAGAAACTCGAACACTGCGAAATAAAGGAAAGTCCGTAGTTCATGAGGAATGTTGACATCCAATGAAAGGGAGATATATAATCCTAATGCAAAAGGAAGCCAGAAAATGAGGTGAGGTTAGCTGTACCTTATAGCTGCATTGATTCCAATAAACAACATGCCTTCCCAACCATTGATGTTCATGCTGAGAAAGAAATTGAAGCCAAGATCAACGAACCAAAAATAGTCCCACTAACATGTCTCTAGTAATCAAATAGGAAATCTGTTTCTGCTTCTCTCAAGGTGCTTTTATTTGCTTTGGAAAATGTTTTCAAGTTTTCATTACTACCGTAAGATATGGAATGTGCACAGGAAGTGTTATTTCAGCGAAGGGGTTTCTCACCAGATAGAAAGGGACCCAACTGCGATGATAGGATCTTCAAGGTGTCCAGTAAGAACAATTATGGTCATAAAATACCAAATCTCCAGGCAAAGCATCACAGCTGAAGCTATGGAGAGCCGAACAAAAGCCCAAATGTCCTTAAAGGCTAACCAAGACAATCCTTTCCATCCGTCCTTGCACCAACCAACCACATAAGCTAACTGAGCCAAAGCAATGCCCCAAGATGAGATGTCATAAGCAATGGCAGCACCAGCCAAACCCCACTTGAATACGTTTATGAAGAGATAAAGCACCCCAATGTGTATGATCAATGCTGCAAGACCAATCCATGCCAAAACTCCAACCTTGCTTTGTGCCTGCAGGAACTTTTGAGTAGGGAAATTGATGGCTAACGAGAACATTTGAGGGATAACTTGAATAGTAAATTTTCCAGCAAGTTCCGCGATATCTTTTCGTTGTCCAAGCAGTGTTAGCACTGGAGTAGCAAATATATACAGCGGCAACAAGAACAAGCAAGCAACAAACAGAATTATCCATGATCTTTGCATGTACACTCCAAGTAAATTTACTTGCCCTGCTCCAAATGCTTGTCCACATAGCGTTTCAAGAGCACTGCCCATACCAAGCTGCATTTTAAATAAATCTAACAATTAGTGGATTGCTAGAACGGTAAAATGAAATCAAATGTGCGACACACCCTTTACATGGTCTCACAAATCAGAAGCTAAATTCCATTGCTTAAAGATGGATTTCAACAAGATAAATAAGTAGTCAATCATAAAGGTGCTGATCAAGAATTGGCTCCTTTTTTTTCTTTTTTCTTTCCTGCCAATGAAGTATGTGCTAGAAACTATGAATCTTGCCCCAACAGGTTTTCCCTAATCATTAACTATCAATCAGATTATAAATGGTGTTTAGCCTACCGGTTCTCTCCCTTGTAAAGCATGAGGGGTGGGGTAAGAATTACTTTGAGCACTGCCCTTGATACCTTATGAACCAAGCAATGGACTTTTATCTTTACTCTTGGCATCTATAAAGTTCACCTATAAATTTTAAACAGAGATCCTACCACGAATTTGAACCAAATGCAGAAAAAGATTCGAAAAGGTCCAATGAATGTAAGATTAGGATACCCAACTTTGTTTTAGTTATCAAAACCAAACATTGGAAATTAAACTATAATGCAAATTCACTGCTTCAACAATAAATAACTAGAAGAAAACAAAAAGAGGATCCGAGGGAAGCTGACCAGGAAACCAAAAGAGAAATTTGCAATGACAGACAGAGAGATTGCAACCGCAGATAGCTCAATATCTCCAATGTGGCCAACGAAGATGTTTGTGAACGAGTTAACTCCGTAATTGCAAAGGATATTGAATGCAATGGGGCCTGCAATTGCCCATAACTTTGAAGATTCCAACAAACATATGTATTTTGCGTCCCCAAAGCCTATTGCAGGAGGATAATCTCCTCCCTGATCATTAGTGATCAACGTTGAAGGTGCAGGGTGGAGATCCGCAGTTTCAAGGAAATGGTGGTTGTCCCTCACAAATGAATCACTTCTCGAGACACCATCAATAAAGGGAGAGGCACTAAGTGACCTTAACTTTTCACTGGGGGGTGATCCAGCAGAGGATGAGCTACTGCTCTCCTCTGCTTTGGATTCTTCATTTCCTTTAGTATTCCCTATTTTTACTATACTTTCTGCTTTTCTTGTTTCTAAGATTAAGCTCAAGTTCTCTTGCTCTCTTTGATTATGTTTTTGTTTTTGTTTTTATTTTTAGCAAGCATAAAGAAGGATGTACCATTTTTTTCTAGAATGCTTGCTATAAACGAGGCTAGCCATGGAAAGAAAGAGGAGGATAAAAATATGAGAGAAAGGGGGGGAATTTGACTGAGTCTTTGAGTTTAGGCATCTAGTCAGTTCAGTTATTTGCCAACAAAGAATGCTTGCCTAAAGTATCCTCGATAGACATGGTATGTGAGTCCCCATCTAGAGTTGTGCATTCATCATGTCTTGTCTTATTACCCT
>Ga0325402_1002073_pt1 | contig 17296 bp, 5 predicted proteins | sample PopdelMetagenome_22_FD_207212 | JGI IMG/M metagenome (GOLD analysis project Ga0325402, IMG submission 207212) | Populus deltoides microbial communities from Bellville, Georgia, United States - Xylem-PdKOR-R3 | ecosystem: Host-associated > Plants > Phyllosphere > Stem > Wood/Secondary xylem... | reverse complement strand
TTCCTTTTATTAGTAAAGGGGAGATAAAAATAGATAAGATTGGAGCTGAGCAAGAGCTTTGATGGAATCTCCTCTCTGAAGCAAATCACAAGAGGGTGTACTGTTCTTTTTATAGGTTCTGTAGAGGTTTCCATTGTCTAATTTGGAATGATTTGTTCCACATATTCATCTTTGCTGATCTGAAAACTTTGAGGTGAAATACTGTAGCTTTCAACAAGCCAAGGAAAAGGGGGAGAGTTTATATTATCAGCTGGAAAAGTTTCCTAAACTATTTATTGGGAAAGCTTACATCTCTGGGAAGTTGGATTCACCAAAGAAATGTGTGCTGCTGTTACCAAAACTTTTATAGAATTTGATGCATGATAATAGTTTCAATCTCATATCAGAAAGAGATATAAAACATTCTGTGTTTTTCCAATAACTAATCTAGAGCTACATTTATTCATTGATATGGTAGGATCTGATAAGGTTAGGGCAAAATTGAAAATGCAGAACATGCCTTGAGGTGGCAGTCTTTGGGGAGTGTGGGGTGGAGTTTCCCTGACAAAATAAAATGGACATGGTAGTTAACACAGAGAGACAGACAGACAGACAGATAGATAGATAGTCACCCCCGCACATCATCCTGGCAGCTTTTAGGCCCGTTTGTTTGCAGGAAAGTAGTTTTTTTTGGAAAGTGAATTTCGGGAAAGTATTTTCTAATATTTGATAGTATAATGAAAAATGAACTTTGGTTATGTTATGGAAAATAATTTATTAATGAATTTAATTTTTTTTTTCAAATTTATCTAATATATAAAAAATATTACATATAAATATTTAATCACTTACAATTACAATAAAAGAATAAAATCTTAAAAGTATAATGAAGAATTTTTTTATTATATCATATATTCATATATAGCTTATTTTATAAATATGTTTGTTTTCATATGAAGAAAGCCAAATTAGCTTATGGTATTAAGTAAGAGTTAGATATTTGGATTTTTTGATATGAAGATTTTTTTAAAAGATAAATAAATGTAAAAATATTTTGATGGGTTTTTTGGATAAAGATTTTTTTTTTTTTTTTACGGGTATAGGCAATTATCCCTATAATATCCTTTTAATATTCTAATATGATTTTTTAATATGTATTTGATAGGTGATTATTTGTCCCTTTTTTCTAATAAGTATTGTATAGAGGATAAAATATTACATTAGGTTAACAACTATTTTAATTTTAATTTTTCATCACTGAGAATCAATTAAATTTAATTTAGAAACAAAAATGTCTTGTAATAAAAATAAAATGATTTATACAAGTCCTTATGTTTAGATCCACCCACCCCCCGTAAAAAAAAAAAAAAGAAATCATCAAAAGTCATAAACGATCACATCTAATTTACTATTTTAAGCAAAAACAAAAGCAAAAAAGTGAACAAGACAAAACCCTTGTCAAAAAGAAAAGTTATATTCATTTGCTTGTTAGCAATATTCTGAAGAGCTGACACTTCCTTTCTACCCTCATTACATGTAATCACCATCGGAGTGTGAACCCTCAACTCATCCTTATTTAGTGGCCTACAAAAACATCATCCTTTAGCTGAAAATTAATCTAAAAAAGAACTCAATTTATAAAAAAAGAGAAACTGACCTGCAACGCACAATGACCTGCAAAATGACACCCTTTTTTTTTTTTTTTATCATGTTTACTGTTGGAATTGAAATTGAAGTCCTCAGATTGCAGATCTCTTGCTGAGTTATCAGTTGATCACGGAGTATGTAATGACGATGGCGATGGCGAAACCATACCTCCTCCTCTTCTTTTTTGCTGTGATGAAGAAGAATCCTTTTTTTTTTCCAGTTCTGTTCGTCTTATCCATTAATTCCTCCAATCCCTATAATCACTTGATGACGGTACACGTTTTGTGAACAAAGGAAAAGAAAGTGTTTTCCTTAGAATAAGGAAAGGAAAACACTTTCCTGGCATAAAGTGTATTATTTTTCTTTGACCGGAATTTAGATTCCTTTGACTAATTTTCTTTATATTTGCCAAACATGGGAAAGTAGGGAAAATGATTTCCAGAAAAATGAATTCCTGAAAATAAACAAGGCATTAATCACTTTCTACTTTTGAGATCAATTAATATTTTCTGAGTGAATTATAACTTAGTTTCTGTTGTTTATCGAAACAAATTAAGTAATTATTAGAGTATTAAAAAATAATTAAATAGTTCTTTGATTATATTTAATTGAGTAGAATTTTGTTTCCAAAAATACCTTTAATTTTTCCATTTTATTTACTTTTTTTTAAAACTTTTCTATTTCTTAAAATAAAAAATGAAATTAAATTGAAAGGCACTATAAAATGACGGAAAAAGAACGTGAAAACACAAGAATTAAATATATAGTTTCTAAAATCACAAGGACTAAATAATTAGTTTTGCTAAACTATAGGACTGGATATAATAAACTCATTTTATTTTCATGATTTGACGTGGCATATAGTGTAGGTAAAAACTAGGTTTTCCAAGCCTTGAAATCATAGTTTTTAAACCCGGTTTGGTGGCTGGTTTGATTCAAGGTCAGGGTTTCGCGTTTTGACCGGGTCACCTGGTTGGTTGGGTCAATCCTTATTTTTTTAAAAAAATTTAAAACGGCGTCGTTTTAGTAAAAAAAAAAAAAGTCAACAGGTTGTAACCAGGTATTTGACCGGGTTTTGCTAGGTCAACCCACCGGGTCGGCTGGGTCATACCGGATCATGACTTTTCTTATTTTTTCATCAACCCGGCCTGGTTCTAGCTCCAGGTCGGCTGGGTCCTGAGTCGACCCGCCGAGCCGGGTTTTAAAACTATACTCGAAACTACTACTCTAAAGTATAAAAATAGGGAAAGTTTTGATGTTTTCTGAAAAGTTTGTAATTTAATAATTTTATATGAAAAATAGACTTTCTAAATATAAAAAAAATATTATAATTAGTAAAATTTTAATTAAATTAAAATTTTTAATTTAAATAGAAAAAAATAATTGAAATAAAAATAGGAAAATAAAGAAAATTCCAAGCAGGAGCTTCCACACTGAATTTGGGCATGTTACTAACATGAATGAGGCTATCTTATTCTATAAAGAATAGAGCTATTAGAATATTTTAAAAATATTTTAATTCAATTTAACAATTAAATAAAAAATTATAGCCTGTGTTTGTCAAAAAAAAAAAAATCATATGACTTGTCCAAACTATTTTTTAAGCTGGGGCTTTTGTCACCCATTTCAAGCTTTCGCACTCAAGAACTTATCCTCAAGTTCATAGTTAGAAATTGAAATCCTTCATTTCAAAGGAGTATATACTTTGAATATATCATTTTTAATTTCCAGTCAAGTGTATATTGAAAAAAAATAATTTTTTTTTTTATTATATCATCAACTTCTTTTCCAATTTGTTTCACCTGTGGATTTTTGACTAGATCACCACTAGACTCTCATCCCACATATTTGTTTTTCCAAGTCTTGTATTAGAATTCTTGGCTTATTGGTATGCCCTTTATATGCAAGCATGTATATTCTATTGTCTTTGGTAAAAAAGAATTTTGTACCTCCACCAATATTTCTACTTCTTACATGTACTAATGTCTCTTTTCATGGAGAGCAACGTGATTAATGATGTTCGATTGTGCTTTTTTATTTTTTTTCTCGAAGATTGTTTGATTTAAAGGACATTTAATATTTTTTAATGCTTCAAGATCTTGAGAATTAGTACATCAAACTAATTGCATATTTTTTTAATATAAAATTTCTTTATAATTAGTTTATAAAAACTTTAAAATTAATAATTGTCTCAAAGCCTATCATGATAGAATTGAAAAGCTTATTTATACAAATTCTATATTCTAGAACACCACAATTTCTAGTTTTTGATAACAAGAAATCTTGTTAAAATAAAAATAAGCTTTCATCCTCACAATATTTTAATATTTTTTTTAGAATGTAAGTAAAAAATTTGATTGCATCATTGTCCATATAAACATGATGCCTGAATAGATCTAAGGTTTGGTTCGCTATGAGATAAGTCTCTAAGTATATTCTTCTTCTCAGCATAGTTCCTGTTTGCACCTTTTGCAAGTCGAACTAGATGTTCTAAAAAAGTGTTTGAGAGTGTGATAATAATTGTTTTTCAAAGTGTTTCTTCTTTAGAAATGCATCAAAATAATATATTTTTTTATTTTTAAAAAATTATTTTTGATATAAGCACATCAAAATAATTTAAAACCATAAAATAAAATTAAAAAAAATAAAATTCATGAAATGCGGTTTGTATCGTGTTTCCACATGGTGCCTAAGTTATTTGAAATTATTGTCGATGTTTACTCCAAACTATCTAGCTTTTGTGATTGAGCTCTTTCTCTTTCCTCATGAGCCTTTATAGTGTCCCAGATGGCTCACAAAATGAGTTGCTACCATTTTTGTCCAACAAAGAGGTCGACTTACTCCATAACAATTGACATGGTTTACAACGTGAATGAAAATTAGGGCTTTATAAACTTCAAAATTCCAACCTCAATATGTAGAAAAATAGAGAGTAAACTCTGATATCTTTTTTTTTTTTAATTAAAATGTTTGCAGGGTCAAACACGTTAAGACTTGGTGGGCGAGTCAAGTGGGCAACCAGAAAACAAGTTAGGTTTACGTGTCTTCAAATTTGTAAAAATGTTTAATGTTTAAATGTTCAAGCTTGGTGGACGAGTCAAGTGTTCAAATGTTTAATGTTTAATGATTTAAACATTAAACATTTTCATTATTTTCATTTTCAATCCCATATTTTTTTAAAACATTTGTAAAAAAAAATATATGTTTTTCAATAAAAATCCTTCAATTCTTTGACTTTTTGCTATTTTATGAACTTTTTAATCTTTTTAGCGTTTTGCATATTTTCTTTTTATTTCAATCTGAGGTAAAAAAAAAAAAAAAGTAAAAAAAGAGAAAATAACATCAAGTGTAAGCCAAAAAAAGGAAAAAAAAGAGAGGAGAAATGATGAGAAAAAATGGAGCGCGAAAACAAATTAAAATGAGTAAGAAAATAAAGAGTGAAAAAAATAAATAAAAATGCAAAGTATATCTGTATCCAATAATTCAATATTCTAAATCCATACTTGGATATTCTAAAAATCAAAACTAAACTTAACGTATATCTAAAAATCCTTAAATAAATATATCAGTTTACCTTTCAAATGGGAGGGGTGGTCAAATATTTTCTTTAAATAAATAATAAATTAGTCTTCTCTTTCTCTAAAATAAAGAAAGAAAGAAAAAACTTAAAATTCTTAGCCAAAATTATTAAACTAGTTTTCAAAATATTTAGTTTATAAGTATGCAATATTATATTTTAAGAAAAACTTGTAATAAAAACAAAAATACTAGCATGCATACTAAACAAATATATAATCTTGTATAAAAGATAAAAACACAATTTTATTATCATGACGAGCATAACGTTGAATGACAAAGTTGCCTCCTGGATTGAAGGGTTTTAGGATTTAATTATAAAGTTATGATTAAAGGAGTCGTCGTTTAGTTATTATGATCACTAGAAAATCTATGGTTTGTGAGAGTTTGGATAAAAGGAATAGTTGTGCTAGGGGAAGACGTATCACCCCTAGTGTACCTTATCTAAGATAAGCTATATTATCTATTGATTGTTATTTAGATTTTGTTTCTATTCGTTGGTCTTATATAAGGTTCAAGGCAAATCTTTTTTCGTGAAGAAATCTCTATCTTCTTAGGTTAAATCCTAACCATTATAAGATCCTAATTTTAGCGTTGCATTTATTTCTTATTTTGTATATTTAATACCTTAGGTTATACTTTACTGTGTAATTTTATATCCTCAAATATTAAAAGTCTACAACTAAATCTTAACACTCTAAATAACAAAATAGTTGTTGTGGGATTCTTGATATTTTGGTCAAATTTTAATAGATGATCATAAATTAGTTATGATAGTCATTTTGTATTTTTAAAACTTGATAAAAATACAATTTTATCTTTTAAGAAATATGCATGAAAACCCTATACAATTTTATCTTGGTAGCCAGACCTAAATTACTTTCAAAAGGTGCTGCGAAGCGCGAGCCAATATACTAGTAATAATGATATAATGTGTCTTTGCTCATGTGTCTTCTATGCATTTCATTGCCTCACCTCCACGTCGATACCGTTTTTCTTGTTGGCAAGATAATATTTGAGATTGTGGTAGTGATTGTTTTTTAAAATGATTTTTTACTTGAATTTGTATCAAAATAATATATAATTTTTAATTTATTTTTGTTACTAATACATTAAAACAATTAAAAAACAAAAAAAATAATAATTGGAAACAAAAAAAAGATATTAAAAATTTTCAAAACCCTTTTTTAACCATAAAAACAAACACTCTTGTTAATATAGAAATTTAATGTGTAAAAACATGCAGTGTGGTGATAACACAGGCTGCAAGCATCGCGAAAACTACATTCCATCCCTCTGTTGGAAGAATAAGCGCAGTGAGATAAGGGCCAAAAATTGCACCAATTGTTCTAGTGCCATCAATAATGGCAGTCGTAGTTGCTAGGGCGTGAGGATTCCTTCTATTAGAACCATGTGTGCCAAGGTCAGCGGAGACTGCAGTTGTGATAAAGAGTAATTGACCCACGTATGAGGAAGCCAGCGATCACCATAGGTGTAGAGTTCACAAGCTGCAAGACCCTTCCAAAATTTTGGTATAGTAAGATTGAAGGAATTGCAACAGACATGAAACCGGCTGCTATTTTAGCTGGAGCTTCATATCTGTCAGATATACAACCAGCAACAACTCCACCAAACAGGGCCCGGACATCAAACAGAATACATAAATTTCCAGCTTTCTCTACGGGCATGACCTCTCCTCCAATTACTGCAATTGAAATTGATGAACCCATATTTAACGGTCTAGAAAACTTTAGAAGACGCAAAAAAATCCATGGGCTTAGCTTAGGGAATAGCCCAACCTCATGGGTTCAACCTTGTAGAAAAGCTCAACCTCATGGATTTAGCCTTAGGAATAGCTCACTTTTATAAGTTCAGCTTAGGAAAAAGCGCAACTTTCATGAGCTCGACTTTGAAAATAGACCCAACGCCATAAGCTCTACCCAGGAAAGATTCCAACCTCATGGACTCAATTTTGGAGAAGAGCCCAACGCTATGAATTTAACTACATTATGAATCTTACTCTTTTTACACCTTTAGGTGTATAAAAAATCTTTTAAGACCATATTATCCCTCGTTAATGCTATTAGAGAAAAATAATACTCTAGCCCCTCCTTTCTATAAAAAAGAAAAAGAAGACTTATGGGCTATAAATATCCCATGAATTCTTCAAGCTTTAGGTTCACAATCTCTTCATTCTTAATATTTTTAGCATATATTTTTTCAGAGTCTATCTCTCTAAAATATCATTGCACCCTTTCTCTAAAAAGATATTTATTTAAGTATATGAAAATCCTCAAATCTATTAAAAAAAAAAGACATTTTGATGGTACTAGTCGCCTGGCTTCTGGCTTACTAGGCACCAAGTACAAACTACCAACCATCTTGACTAGGAAAAATGGATCAAATTGCTAGAATCAAGAGATTAACTGATTATCCAACATATAAGTTTTGCTTCTAAAGTAGGATTTTTTAGGACCTTATCATTGATGTTGTTTATGAAAAAGAGATAAAAAGAACCATCAGTTTCTAAAACTTGTTTTTGTTATTTTTAGGTCATTTAATGGCACACGACCAAGACACACCTGAGCCAGGATGCAGGACAAATCTACTTGTTACCGTGAACACTTCTACCTAACCAGACCTTCAACAACTCATTAGTCAGGTACAACACCTTACTCAAGTTGTGTTGACAACCTAAGGTCAAAATCAAACCTTTCCACCTCAACAAATCTATACATGACCATACCTAGGAGAATGACTACAACCCCCGTCAGTGGAGAGGTTCTCCCTTGTTGAAACAAATATTGAACACTCGAATCCCTAAGGACTATATTTCCACAAAAATAAGTCTGGACAACTATGATGGCCTGACTGACCTAAGAGAGCATGTTGCGTGGTAGCTTAGAGTTGATCATCTAGGAAAATAACCCAATGTGAAAAATCCTCCCCATAACTTTCTAGGGGTATGCATGTGCATTGTACAATAATTTGGATCCAAACTCCATTGAAGAGTTTAATGACCTACATGCCAAGCTGGTGACATGTTTTAGCACCAACATACCCTCCAAGAAAAGCTTCACGAAGTTATTTAGTGTTACTTAATAAGAGGGTGAGTCTACATGGATATATTTAAAGAGGTTTAATGAGAAAATGATCAAGGTGAAAACATTGCTTGAGCTAGTAACCTTAAATGCCTTGATAAGAGGGGTAAAGGAATATGCTCTCTAGAGAAAACTTTGTGCCATACTAAACATAAGCTTGCTCAAGGTGAAGCAAGTCATAGAAAATCACACACAGGTGGAAGAGGCTAGGTGATGCCTAAGAGCCTTACAATCTTCAATGGATGGGTATGAGGTCTCTTTATTGCAATAACATCATTCTCCAACTGATACGTAAGAGCCCCTCACCCATTCACCAGGGGTTGATTTTGAATCCCCCATTCTCTAGTGCAGTCTAAGGCTAACACATTTTTCAAGTGATGTATAAGGGCTTTTCACCAATTCATTAGGGTTTGATTTCAGATCTCTTATTCTCTAATGCAATATCAGACTGATACATTCTCCAGGTAATGCCTAAAGGCTTCTCACTAGTTTTCCAGGGGTTGATCTTGAATCTTTCATTCTCTAGTGTAGTTTCGGATTGATATATTCTCCAGGTGATGCGAAAGAACATCTCACCAATTTATCAATGATTGATATTAGATCTCTTGCCTCTCCAATGTAGTCTCAGACTGACAAGACTCTTTAATGAGGCTTCTAGACTTTATATTATCTCTAGGAATGATCTTGGATTTTTCACTCTTAGGTACAACCTCTCTTCATTAAAAGGCTCCCGTGCCATCCTAGAAAGGTCACATACCTTCCACACTCTATTGACCACTCTTTAAGGGATTGGTATAAGGTCCCCCTAGTGTAATAACACACTCTTCAAGAGATTAACTTGGTCTTTCTAGTACAATAACACCACTCTCTTTGGGTTCCTCTTAGCTAGTTAGAAATTTTCTAAGTATAGGCTCATCCTCCCATAGGTCCCTCCTAAACATTTATAAACTCTTTAAATACGGGTTTCACCCCTATAAGGTTCCTTCAATGTAATGAGTTCCTCTATTGGGTTTCTCCAATGGAATAAGTTTTTCTATTGAGTTCCTTCAAAGAGAGTTAAGTTCCTCCAATGAGTTTGGAGATAAGAGTTCCTCTTATTAGAGTTGAGTTTCTTCAATGAGTTTAGAGATGGAAGTTCTTTTAATGGAATGAGTTCCTTAATTAGGTTCGGCTTCTCCATTGAATTCCTCCAATGAGTTCGAAGATGAGAGTTCCTTCAGTAGGAGTTTCTCTAATGGGAGTTCTTTTAACGAGTTTGAAAATGAGAGTTCCTCCAACAGGAGTTGAGTTCTTCTATTGAGTTCGAATATGAGAATTCCTCTAAAGAAAGTTCCCTTAATGAGTTTGAATATAAGAGTTCCTCCAAAGAAATGGGTTCCTCTATTGATATGAGTTCCTTCAATAGCCAATAGATCGAGTTCCTTCATACTGGGTTCCTCCAATAGAGTTCTCTATGAGTTTCTCTACCTATTATAAAAAATTTCAAAGTATGAGTTCCTTCACGGTTCCCTTTACATACTTATAAATTTGTTTTTCGACAATGGTGTATACCCTTACAAACATACTCTTTCGTATATTACCCGGGGTTTCTATCCCTTTTCTCATATAAAGAAAATTCTAAAACTCGTCATGGTAACCAAGTATTTTTACAAGTTTTTATATATCAATATCACAAAGACTTGGGGGGCTACTAATGAACCCAAATTTAAAGGGTCTAAAAAACTTGAAGGCCCAAAAAACACATGGGCTCAGCTTAGGGAAGAACCCAACCTCGTAGGCTCAACTTAAAGGAAGGGTCTAGCCTTCATGTGTTCAGTTTAGGGAAGAGCCCAACATCTTAAGCTTAACCTAGAGGAAGAGCCAGATCCTCAAGGGCTTCGCCTAGGGAAGAGCCTAACCTCATAGGCTCATTCTAGGGAAGATCCCAGCCCTCATAGGCTCTGCCTTAGAAAGAGCCTACCTCATGGGCTTAACCTTAGGGAAGAGCCCAACGTCATGAGCTATATTATGAATCTTACTCCTTTTACACCTTTAGGTGTATAAGAATTTTTCTAAGACCATATTATCCCTCATTATTACTATTAGGGCAAAATTACTCTCTAGCCCTTTCTTCCCAAAAAAAAGACAAGACTCATGCACTATAAATACCTTATGAATTCTTCAAGCTTCAGATTCACAATCTCTTCATTCTTAACATTTTTAGCATACATATTTTTTATAGTCTATCTCTTTAAAATATCATTGTACTTTCTATTTCTAAAATGATACCTACTTAAGCATTTAAGAATCTTGCAATTTATAAAAGAAGATCTTTTGCAAGTACTAGTCACCAGCCACCCTGGCCTACTAGGCACCAGGTACAAGTTACTAGCCATCATATATAATTATCCTATCATACTGTCATGATCTACCAAGCAACAAGTGATTAGTTTGTACTGACACAACATCACATAACACCTCATCACAATATTTACCAATAAAAAAAGAAACCAAAACCTGCTTGTTCACTTTTACTTCACCAACATCATTCAACCACTGTAATTTATAAGGTATGTGATGTTTGTTAGTGTGCAAGTTTAACTCTCTCACTAATTCAATACTAGCTACATTAGTGCAACTACTACCATCTATAATTAAGCTAACATGTCATTCTTTCTAGTTTGGATGAATTACTAGGCCTTTCATATATGATTGGAAATCTTGAGATGTTTAGCTTCTAGACCAACTTGAATCGCAGAAAAATTGCTCATATAGCTCAAGTTATGTCCCAAACAGCACACAAAGGTTTAGTCTAACATATTTAACAAGATTTGTCTAGAAATATCAACCTTATAAAATAATATATTCCTGAACCTCATTTAACCTGAAAATTTACCAAAATATAGTTCCATTTGTCTAGTACTTCCCTGAAAAATTTCAAACCATTCTAATGTATAGTTGGAGATATATACATGATGTTGCAAAACTAGTCAACAAATATTTTAAGGCAAAATTCGGATCTTACTTGGTTCGTATCATGATACATTCATTGTTAAATTGAATATACAACATATTTTTGTTTTATGTTTATTTGAGTATCAAATAAAATGTCATTCACATAACTCATCACATACTATTATTTTGTAGAATCAAGAAAGTCATCTAAGACCTCCAAAGTCATTATTCATAAGTTTCTATGACTCAAATAAAAATTATTAACTACATACTTGATGAAAGAAAAACATACCATCTTGACTCAAATAAAATGGTAGCCAATACACGAACAAGTAAGATATAAGCTTAATAAAGAATAGAGAAAATGCAAATGGCCTTCAAGCTTCTATAAACTCAATATTTCCTACAACCCTAATTTTTTGTTAGACAATACCCTTATCCTCCACTTTCTCAATTGGAATATCTTCCTCTTTGTCCCATGTGGGTGCATGACATTGTGGCGTTGAAATCAAAGAATCACCACCTAGTTGTTTGGGTCAGGGTCATTAGAAGACCTAGGTGGACTAGTCTTATTTGAAATTTTAGGGACAAGGATTGATTGTAGTTAGGAAAGATATTAGCACTCCTAGTGCATCTTACCTGAGGTAAGCTGCATTATGTAGTTGAAACGTTTTGATGGGTTCCTACCTGGTGGTCCGTCTATGGCTCAGAACAAATATTTATGCTTATGAATAAATCTGGCCTTTTGAATTGATTGTGAGCTCATATACCCAGGTAAATTTTTATAGGAAAAATCCATGTAAGTACCCTAACAAGGTTCACCTGTCCTGAAAGACGAAAGTGTTTCACAACTCGTGTATTGTGGTGAAAAAACACTCCTAATTAAAATCAATGAATATTCAAAATAATTCTAAGAATTTTCTAGTCAACTCTTGGTACTTAAATATCAGCCTCCTCGTAGGTCTTGCATTTATACCAGAATATTGACCATTAATTTTCAGAAATTAAAATTTTTAGGGTTATTGAAATATTGGCCAAATACTTAAGGAATTTTACAAACTTATTGTAAATTAAACAAAATGCAAAAACAAAAACACAAGTTTTCTAAAACAATGTTAAAAACATTTTTCTCTCCTTTATATAAATAAAATGCAATTTTTGTAAGGATTGGGCCGTATGCAACAAGAAAAAAATCATTTTTTGGTTTTTTTTATTAATATGTATTTCTGTGAGGTAATGTTTAACAAAACTATATTTTCTTTCCCTAGAAAATTGCTAAATGGACTTAAGAGTGTGTTTGCTAAACACCCTCTTAGGTAAAAAAAAAAAAAACCTTTAACAAAAAGTTGTTCATACAAACAAAGCTTTAAGTGTTTGACTCAAAATAAAACTAAACGGGTAGACTCAAAGACACCGGTTCAATCATGAACGAAACCAAAACCCAAGGTTTGACCCAAAACTAAACCAAAACAAAACCAAAGTTGAAAATTAATACAAAACATAAACATTTTCACAAAAAACAAGGATCAAACACTCAAATCATAAAGAACTCGGAGAACATTCATCATGAACTCAACAAACACAAATCTCAATCCAGACAAGTTTTCATACAATCAAGGGTTGAGTTTTATTCAAAATCATGTAAGGATCCACAATCTAGCATCCATTCACATTGATTATCAAAGAATCAACACGTTTTTGTCAAAATAGGTTTTGGTTCAAAACCAAAATCCTAGGATTAAAACACCTAAAAACTTGTTATTGATGCCCTAGATTATATACAAGTCAAGTTGCCTAAATGGTTTAGTGTAAATATTGGACCAAAGTTGGGCCAAATTATAAGATCAAGACAATGTTCTTTCTAAGAACATGAAGAAACTGAACCCAAGAACCCAGTCCTAACCTATGGTTAAACCTAGAACTAGCCTTTTAGACTTCTAAAACATGTTGCTTTTGGTCCTCCTAAACCACATTACCAATATTAACCATAGTTAAATCAAAAGAACTAACAAATAATATTAAATCATCAATAATATGCATGAAGTTTCAAAGTTCAAAATTGCCGAAGCTAAACAACAAACATATTCATGCTATTTGGATTTAAAACTTGACATTTTTAACATCTATATGCCAAAACATACTTGTATGAACCATGGACTTACACTAAAAGATATCAAATTGATCATCATGCTTCTAAAATCTTTAACCCATAAACAAAAGCAATTTACTATTTTATTATAAAAAAGATTAAAAAACTAATCAAAGTATCTCAAATACATCATCAACATGCTATTGGGCTAAAAACACAGAATCAAATAAGTATCAAAACCAAGAATCATGCTTTTAGTGCAAGTCTCTCTAACTCATTATTGACTAAAACTAAAACAAACTATCTTAACGAAAGCTCGAGATCTAAAACATCCTTAAAACAAGAAAAAAAACAAAACAAACTCTGCTAAAAAACATTAGATTATTCAAGCACCAAAATCAAACAAACAAAATGCTTAATAAGCTTAAACAACATCAAAAGAGGTATAAACATTAAGAAAATATGAATAAGCAGGTCATATGGACTCCACACTTGAACTTTTACATGGTTATACCTTCTTCAAGCTCACTGGTTATGAACTGCTATTTTCCTTCTCTTTTGTTTCCTTTTTCCCTTTCACTATCTTTTCCTTCCAAAGCTTGTTAGACCCTCTATATTAGGCTCTTGAATCTTCACATCAGGATCTTTTCACAGTGTGTTTCTCCATGTTTTTCCTCTTTTTTTTCATTTTCCAGGGGTTATTTTGCCAGGGTTCTTGATGGATTCAAACATAGATTGATCAAAACTTAGCCCTTTGATCAAAATAAAAGAGTTTTAGACAAATTTTAACAACAGGAACCTCTGTTCTTCAATGGTTTTAGGATGGTGGTTTTATAACAAATTTGTCTAGGTGGTTTTCTTTTGTTTGTAGACAAAGACATGCATCCCTCATCTTATGATTTTGGATGAAAGATTTATAACCTTTGATAAGAACCCTTTAAGAATTTACATGTGAACACACAGAAAAATTAAATAGTTTTCACAAATTGGTATCTCAGTCAAGACTAATTGAGTTAACCAATTTTGAGGTTTCGTCGGAGCAACTCCGATGTAAACGTCATTAGAGACCTGAACTTGGTAAAGGAGAAACATACATTTGGGTTGGATCTATTCTTGATCAATTTAGAGGTTTGTAGCTTCACATTCATTCATTTAAAGGAGCAAACTCAATCAACCAAGAATCTAAAAATACAGTGATGGTTAATTAGGGATAAGATATTGTAGAGTTCCTTGAATAAAATAGGATGTAAATGTTTGATGAGAGTAGTTGATCTTTGTAGAGGGAGTGTTTCTCAGTTGAATGATGGTAATTACAGCCATAGAGGTGGTCGGAGACGTTATATTCACTTGCCTGAACGTGTATACTCGGTCAACCAAAACTGTCAAGAAAAGGCTAAAAAATGGTCAAACGACACGTCATCTATGTTAAACCCTAGAAATTAGGGTTTTTAATTGGGATCTGAAAATTTTCACTTTAGTTCATGTTCTTCTAATTTCTTCTAATTGCACCCGTAATTGCCTCCCAAGCTCTCAATTTCATGCAATTTCACCCCTGTCAAACTCAATCATCAACCCCAAAGTTCAGTGCCATTTTCATCTTAGTTTTTAATTTTTGATTTGTGGTCTTGGACCCTTAATCAACCATCAAACTTTTAAATTTCTTCAATTTGACCCTTGGTTTAATCAATTTCGGTCACTACAATAATGCATCTTTTTTAGTTTGGTCTTTAATTTTGGATTTTTCCAATCAAGTCCCTAATTGCCCATCAAACTATAATATTCTTACACTTATGCCTTTGATTTTTCCAATTAACACCCAAATTGACTCCAAAAACTAATTTTCCTTACAATCAAGTCCCCAATAAGATTAATTAAATCTTTTAAATTCTCATTAAGTCCTTACCTATTCATATTTGTATTTATTTATCTAAATTTGTTTTTCACTAATGAGGCTCTTTGTCAATCAGAATTTAGTTGTCAATTTTATACAATTTAGTCCCCCAACTTTTTCACTTGTCATTTTGGTACTTCACCACCAACTTGGACAATCTTCTAGGCTTTCTTTATGTATATTATCTTGTATTTTGGATTTTATTTTTTCTATTTTCTTTTCTTGATTTTTTATGGGGTCAAAATTAGGTAACAACAAATGCTCCCTCTTTACAATGGTCACAAAGCAAAATCTCATCAAGATTTTGCATAGTGAGCTTGTGGAAAAAAAATGTCTATCAGACTTATTTGGTGATTCAGCCATCTTGGAATTCCAAAGACTTTACTTTTTAAAAGTTCATTATCACGGGTAATCCGTCCCTTTTAAAATTCAAAAATTGATCGATTTTCATAGGTGATCTACCCGTTTTCAAATTCAAAAAAGAATTTTAGCAAGCCTTCATGTTTTCCTGAAATTGGTCTATTTTCTCAGGTGACTTGCCCATTTTAAAATTTAAAAATTGGCCTATTTTCATGGATGACTTACTATTTTTTAAATTTCAAAAAGAATTTCAGCAAACTTCCATTTTTCCTTGAAATTGGTCTATTTTCATAGATGAGCTGCCTAATTTGAAATTAAAAAATTGGTTTATTTTCATGAGTGACTTATCCCTTTTTAAATTTTAAAAAGAATTTCAACAAGCCTCATGCTTTCCTAAAATTAATCTATTTTCACAGGTGACTTACCTATTTTAAAATTCAAAATTAGTCTATTTTCACGAGTAACCTACTCATTTTAAAATTTAAAAATTGATCTATTTTCATGATTAACCTTTTTTAAATTCTAAAAAGAATTTCAGCAAACCTCTATGCTTTCTTGAAATTAGTCTATTTTCATGGATGACCTGTTCATTTTGAAATTAAAAAATTATTCTATTTTCATGGGTGACCTATCCTTTTTCAAATTCCAAAAAGAATTTCAGCAACCTCCATGTTTCTCTGAAATTAGTCTATTTTCACTAGCGACCTACCTATTTTGAAATTAAAATTTTTTTTATAGGTGACTTGTTCTTTTTTAAATTCCAAAAATAATTTTAGCAAGCTTTCATATTTCCTTGAAATTGGTCTATTTTCACCGGTAACGTATCTATTTTGAAATTAAAAAATTAGCTTATTTTCATGGATGACCTACCATTTTCAAATTCCAAATAGTGAGATCTAAAACGAAATTCAAAACAAAATACTCACCAAGAGTAAACTCTTTAAACGAATGCCTTGTTTTATGCATAATTTTTAAACCCGACTTGGTGGTCGACCCGGTATAATAATCAAGTCACGGGTAAGATGGGATGATCTGGGTCAACCTAAAAAAAGAGGAATTCCAATGCAATGCTTTACCAACAGCTTCAAGCATTCCTAATCTTAGTGTTTAGTCATTTTTCTCTTTCATCAATATGTATATGTTGAACAATAACAAATTATTAACTAGATCTTATATATTCTGCATAATGCAGGCTTTTATTGCTGAAGATGAAAATAGAAATTATGATAAGCTCCTAATGGTTCAGATCCCCTTGTTTCGTGTTTAGATTGTTCCATTGAAGAGGACTTGCATTACTACTTTCGCACCTTTGTGCAATATAAACAAAAACCAGCAATTGAAGTGACTAATTTTGATGGCTTCTTGAAACAGGTATGGCGGATCAGAAAATGTTCTGAGACTAGTTTGCCTCAAACTGGGGAGATGCAGATAGAGAACTAATTCAGGAAACATGAATTACCCATGTAATTAAATTACAACGAATTAATAACCAAAAAACCCAGAAACTAGAAAAGCCAAAAAGCCACAACGGAGATCCATTGGTGATTTAATAGCCATCATACTGTTTTACTTGGAAGAATCAAGCAATGAAAAACAGAAAACTGAAGAGAAACATGTAACACCAATGGTTTTATGTATTACCCAAAACCCAGGATATGTCGGCTTTGCACCTTCTAACTCTAGCAGCATCTCGTTAGTATCTCTCTCCCCATTGCATGC